>OLNU01001745.1_pt1 | contig 15165 bp, 9 predicted proteins | sample 1672241 | NCBI WGS metagenome assembly OLNU01 (sample SAMEA3136663, study PRJEB25190) | human gut metagenome | biome: human gut; feature: human-associated habitat; material: faeces | place: Austria | collected 2013 | reverse complement strand
CGTCGCAAGCGACCGCCGCAGGCGCAAGAATGTGCCGAGCACATTCTTTGTTCTATATAGATTAATGTAGAAAATCATGATAAGATAGAAAGACAAAGAAGTATTAGCAGAATCAGCAGTATAGAAAAATGGAATCTGTAAGATTGGATGAATAAACAGGAAAGGACTACAACCAACATGTTATACGATGAAATCATGAAGATAGTAACACTGGCAGGGGAACTGATGCTTCAGGCACAGGACGAGGAACTGACAGTTTTTGATAAAGAAGGAACTGCAAACTTTGTGACAAAGCATGACAAGGAGATTCAGTTTTATCTGATTCAGAACCTGCGTCAACTCATACCGGAAGCGACATTTCTTGCAGAGGAAGACGGGATGCAGCAGGAACTTGGAGATGGATATTGCTTCATTATAGATCCGATTGACGGAACGACGAACTTTATCTTTGATTACAAGCATAGTTGCATTTCAGTCGGATTAACAAAGTTTGGAAGAATGCTGTTTGGATGTGTTTACAACCCTTACACAAGAGAAATGTATTCCGCTGTGAAAGGCGAAGGAGCGAAGCTGAACGGAAAAGAGATTCACTGTTCGGATAAAGGACTTGCAGACAATCTGGTTGCATTCGGAACTGCACGGTATCAGACAGAAGATACAGACAGAATCTTTGACTATGCGAAGAAGCTGTATCTGAACAGCCTTGGAATTCGTGCAGGTGGTTCTGCAGCACTTGATATCTGCCGTGTGGCATCCGGCGCAAATGGAGTTTATCTTGAACTGATGCTGTATCCGTGGGATTATGCGGCAGCATCACTGATCGTGATGGAAGCCGGAGGGTTTATCTCAACAGCAGAGGGCGGAATGATCACGTTGGATCAGCCGTGTTCCATCCTGGCAGCAGGACGGCAGTGCTGGAAGGAAGCAAGCCAGTTGTTGAGTGAATAATCAGAAGAATGGAATAGAGAGAAAAAATAGAAAGGAACTGAATTCATATGTTTACGCATGAGATGATAAAGTCTTTTAATCAGTTAGAGATGGATGTATATAATTACATCATCAGCAATGAAGAGAAAGTAGTATATATGAAAGTACGTGAACTGGCAGAGGAGGTTCATGTTTCGACAACAACGATCCTTCGCTTTTGTAAAAAGGTAGGATGCGAGGGATATTCTGAATTCCGTTTGAAATTAAAACAGGAAGTCAACAGCAAAGAACAGAAGAAAATCAATATGGATCTTACTGCGGTTAAAGATTTCTTTGAGAGGGTGCAGACACAGGCATTTGCTGAGAATATCCAGGAAGCTGTGAAGTTGCTTACAAAGGCATCGTCAATTATATTTGTAGGTGTGGGAAATTCTTCTATTATAGGAAAGTATGGGGCAAGATATTTTAATAATGTAGGTTGGTTTTCTTTTGCAATTGATGATCCATTTACTCCGGTATTTCGCGGAAAAGGTGAGAGGACAGCTACGGTTGCATTGTCTGTATCAGGAGAGACAGAGCAGACACTGATGTTGGCAGAAAAGTTGAAAAGAAGAGGGAGCAGCCTGATATCTATTACAAATAAGGCAAACTGTTCTTTGGCGAAGATGAGTGACTGCAATATAAATTATTATGTTTCAGAGTATAAAAAAGACGAAAATTATGATCTGACATCCCAAATGGCAGTCGTTTTTATTTTGGAATTAATTGGAAGAGAATTGGAGGGCGTCCATAACGATACAGATGATCTGTTTCAAAATGATATGGAAGACTTATTTCATTAAGGTTGTAGAATGTAATGGTACGAATAGTAACCAGATAAGTAACAAAAAAAACAGGATACACGAAAAAGTGTCATAATATACAAAAAAGGAAAATGAAAACAGTGCATTTTACACAATAAAGTAGAATGTCCTGTTTTTTTTATGTAACAAATTCCGTCTATATGGAACGGAAACCAGAAACAGGAAAAAGTACTGACAAAATGGAAAATGCCTGTTATACTAGCAACATCAAAACAAATGGGAAAAAATTAAGGAGGAAACAATCATGGTAATTCGATTATTTTGTGCAGCAGGAATGTCAACAAGTCTTCTGGTAAAAAAGATGGAAGAGGCAGCAAAGGAAAAAGGAAAAGATGCTGATATCGCAGCATATCCATTTACAGATATGGAACGCATGATTGAAGGCGCGGATGTAGCACTGCTCGGACCACAGGTAGGATATCAGCTTGCCAGAGCAAAAGAGATTTGTGATCCAAAAGGGGTTCCGGTAGATGTGATCCCAATGCAGGATTATGGAATGTGCAATGGAATGAATGTTTTGAAATTTGCATATAAGCTTGCGAAAAATAAATAAGAGAAAACAAAGATACACAATTTAAAGTAAAGGGTAGTAGCAAATGAAAGAGAAATTTAACGAAAAAGTAATCCCTGTGATCCTTAAGTTTATTAATACAAAGGGAATACAGTCAATAAAAAATGGTATGGTGACTTCCATGTCTCCTCTGATCATCGGATCAATCTTCCTGATCCTGTCAAACTTTCCGGTAAAGGCAGTTGTCGATGTATTAGAGTCTACAGGAATCAAAGCAGTATTAGATCAGGCATGTGGTGCAACATTCTCCATCAGTGCGATGATCGCAGTTATCGGTATCAGCTATAGCTATGCGAAACTGGAAAATCAGGAACCACTCAACTGTGCAATTATTTCATTGGCATCATTCTTGATTCTGATGCCTTCGTCCAAAACAACAGAAAGTGGAGAAGTTGTTGGTGGAATCATTGATAAGACATGGACAGCAGGACAGGGAATGATTGGAGCAATCATTGTCGGATTGATCGTACCGCTTGTTTACTGTTGGTTTTTGAAGAAAAATATACGTATTAAAATGCCGGCCGGAGTTCCGGAAGGTGTAACAAATGCATTCTCAGCATTAATCCCGGCATTCGTAATCCTGACAGGGACTGCAGTAATTCACGGTATCTGTTCTATTGGATTCAACACAACAGGTATGGAAATTATTTACAAAGTTGTTCAGACACCACTTCAGAAAATGACAGACTCCCTTGGTGGAGCAGTTCTGATGTGCTTTATGGGACCATTCCTGTGGTTCTTCGGAGTTCATGGTTCAACAGTAGTTGGTGGAATCATGACAGGACTTTTACAGGCAAACAGTCTTGCAAACCAGGCTATTATTGACAGTGGTGTAGAACTTACAATAGCAAACGGAGGCCATATTGTAACACAGCAGTTTTATGATCAGTTTATCAATATAACAGGTGCAGGTATCACAATCGGACTTGTAATGTATATGTTCTTCTTTGCAAAATCAAAACAGTTGAAAGCACTTGGTAAAGTGGGAATTATTCCGGCAATATTTGGAATCAATGAGCCAGTTCTGTTTGGTACTCCGATCGTTATGAACCCAATGCTTGCAATTCCGTTTATTGGAATGCCTGTGATTGCATGTTTAATCCAGTATTTTGCACTGTATACAGGAATCTGCCCATTATATGGAGCAACACAGATCCCATGGACTTGTCCACCGATCATCTCAGGATTCCTTTTAGCAGGATGGAAAAGTGCTTTGCTTCAGTTAGTAATCCTTTGTGTTTCATTCTTTGTTTATCTGCCATTCATTAAGAAGGTTGACAAGATGAATCTGGTTCAGGAGAAGAATCAGCCGGTAGAAGATGAGGATGAAGACTGGTAAAATCAGAATTTAAAAATAATAAAAGCAGGACAGGAGACAGAAATGGACGAAAAATTTGAATTGGCATGTTTTCAGATTATTACATATGTAGGTACAGCAAGAACACATTTTATCAATGCAATCCATTGTGCGAAAGAAGGAAAATATGATGAGGCAGCAGAGCTGATTAAACAAGGAGATGAAGCCTTTTCACTTGGGCATAACGCTCATGCAGACCTTCTGACAATGGATGCAAACGGAGAGATTTCTAATGGATACATGCTTCTGATGCATGCAGAAGATCAGCTTATGAGTGCAGAGAGTTTCCGTATTCTCGCAGATGAATTCATTGCACTGTATAAGAGAATTGATGAGAAATAATCATCAAGATGTAATTGGATATAGAAACAGAAAAGTTGGGGGCAAAAGCCCCCAACACTATTATACAAAGCAATTAAGACAATAGGAAGGAAATAACAATGGGATTTCGAAAAGATTTTCTCTGGGGTGGCGCAGTTTCTGCTCATCAGCTGGAGGGTGCCTATGATCGAGATGGAAAAGGCTTGAGCATTATGGACGTTGTAACCAGCGGAGATGTAAATAGAAGAAGAAGAATAACAGGTGAAATACTAAAAGGCGAGAATTATCCGAATCATGAAGCAATCGATTTTTATGATTACTATAAAGAAGATATCCACTTATTTGCGGAAATGGGATTCAAGTGTTTCCGTACAAGTATTGCATGGACACGTATCTTCCCAAATGGCGATGAAGAACAGCCGAATGAAGCCGGATTAAAATTCTATGATGACATGTTTGATGAGTGTCTGAAATATGGGATCGAACCAGTGATCACACTGAGTCATTTTGAGATGCCTCTGCATCTTGTACAAGAGTACGGTGGATGGAGAAACAGAAAACTGATTGATTTCTTCGTGAAATTTGCAGTAACATGCTTTGAGCGATACAAAGACAAAGTAAAATATTGGATGACATTTAATGAGATTAACAACCAGGCAGATATCGGTGACGGATTCATGCTTTACGCTAATTCCGGGATTGTAGTTAAACCAGAAGAAAATGTAGAAGAATTGATGTATCAGGCATCTCACTACGAACTGGTTGCCAGTGCCGAAGCGATAAAAGCAGGACATAAGATCAATCCGGAATTTCAGATTGGCTGCATGATCGCAATGTGCCCGATCTATCCGGCTACCTGCCGTCCGGAAGATATACTGCAGGCTGAAAAAGCCATGCAGAAAAGATATTATTATACAGATGTGCATGTAAAAGGAGAATACCCTGTAAATATTTTGAAATACTGGGAAAGAAAAGACCTTAAGATTGACGTAACAGAAGAAGATCTTGCAGTGTTAAAACAGGGCTGTGTCGATTACATCGGTTTCAGTTATTATATGTCTTTCTGTACAAAAGCAGAACCAGACAATCCGGAATATGATTACCGTGGAGAAAAGGATCGTATAAAGAACCAGTATGTAAAGGCAAGTGAATGGGGATGGCAGATTGATCCGATTGGACTGCGCTATTCATTGAACTGGTTTACAGATCGCTACAAAGTACCACTGTTTATTGTAGAAAATGGATTTGGAGCATATGATACTTTAGAAGAGGATGGAAGCATCCACGATCCATACCGTGTAGAATATCTGCAGCACCACATTTCAGAAATGAAAAAGGCGGTAGAGGAAGATGGTGTAGATCTGATGGGTTATACACCATGGGGATGCATCGACCTTGTCAGTGCAGGAAGCGGTGAGATGGATAAGAGATATGGATTCATCTATGTGGATAAACATAACGATGGAACAGGAGACTTGTCCAGAAGAAAGAAAGATTCTTTCGAGTGGTATAAAGAAGTTATTTCAACAAACGGTGAAAATATCAATTAGTTAATAGAATGACTATTAAAAAAGTGTCTATATCAAGAAACGATAAAAGGTTCTGATATAGACACTTTTTGCACGTGGATTCAAAAAAGAAGAGATTCGACATTACGGATTTGTATTTGAAGGAAAGAAAATTCTGATCGGAATGCGAGAATAATGTTACAAAACATAGTAAAAAAGTGCGGAAAAATCAGAAGAAAAAGAAAGCACTTTGTATCATTGGAGCAAGACAAATCGGAAAGACAACTATTATCCGAGAGTTTGCGAAAGAGCAATACGAACACTTTGTTGAAATAAATTTCATCTTAGACAAAGGGGCAGAAAAGATCTTTGAAGGCAAATTAGATGCGAATACGATTATTGAGAATCTCACAGCGTTTAAGATGCAGAAATTAGAACCGGGGAAGACTCTGATTTTCCTCGATGAGATACAGGAATGTCCGAATGCAAGATGTGCAATAAAATTCCTTGTGGAAGACGGTAGATTTGATTATATAGAATCAGGATCTCTTCTGGGAGTTCGATACAAGGAAGTTCCGTCTTATGCGGTAGGATTTGAAGAGATCGTATATATGTATCCAATGAATTTCAAAGAATATCTTACAGCGAATGGAGTACAGGAATCTACGTTAAAAACGTTACAGACCTGTTATGAAAAACATGAAGCGGTTCCAAAGGTGATGCATGAAACTTTGTTGAAGCTGTTTGCAACCTATATTGTTGTGGGGGGAATGCCGGATGTTGTACAAACTTATGTAACTACACATGATATTGGAAAAGTAATACAACTTCAGAGAAGCATCCTGGAATTATACAGACAGGATATATCAAAATATTCGGAAAGCACAGAAAAGATAAAAATCAAAGCAATCTTTGACAGTATTGCTTCACAGTTAGATGATAAGAACAGGCGATTTTTCCTGAATCGGATTGATGAAAATGGAAGAATGAACCGGTATGAGAATGCATTCCTTTGGCTGAGTGACGCAGGCGTTGCACTTCCATCATATAATGTGACAGAGCCGCAGCCGCCTCTGCAGCTTAATGAGAAACGAAATCTGTTCAAGCTATTCATGGGGGATACAGGACTTCTGTGTGCTTCCTGTATGGAGAATATTCAATTCGAACTCTTACAGGGCAATATGGAAGTAAATATGGGAAGTATTTTGGAAAATCTATTTGCCCAGATAATAAAAGCAAATGGATTCTCTTTAAATTATTTTGAGTCTAAAAAATATGGGGAATTGGATTTCGTGATTCAAAATGGAATGAAAGTAGATCTTCTGGAAATAAAATCAGGAAACGATTATCAGAAACATTCGGCATTGAATAAAGTATCTGCTGTAGAGAACTGGGATTTTGGAAGAAAGATTGTATTCTGTAAAGGGAATGTGATGGAGAAGGAAGGAATCGAGTATTACCCTTGGTATCTGAGTATGTTTTATCAGCCGGAGAAAGAACCGGAGAGATTTATCTACGAGGTGGATCTGGCGGGATTGTGAAAAGTTATCCACATTTTATAAACAAAAAAATTGAGTTATGAACAGCAAGTTAAACAGGGATTGGATTATTTTTTTCACAGCCCCTCATGTGGAAAAAATATTTATAAGATATTGACAAAAAATACGGGGGGGGGGTATGATGTTGTTAGAAAAATTGATAAGAAATTACAACATGGGAAAACAAATTAATAAATTAATATAAGTAGGATTGTTACTTTCAGTAGGCAAAACCGGATTTTATGAACATCATTGAAGAGACAGTTGTTTGTAAAATTTGGTTTTTTTTATTTGAATTCAGAATATTAAAGAAACATGAGAAAAAGTGAGGGGCAGAGCTTATGAAGAAAGGACAGAAGAAAAGAAGGAGTGTTATCTTACGAAGAGTTTTAGCATTATTGTTAGCAATTGTGCTCATTCATTCCCAAATCATGCCGGCTGTATTCGCCGCAGATACGAATTACAGTCAGGAAAGTAATACAGAAGAGAAAACTGTGGTGGATGGAGCAGAGACAGTACTGCCAATGTCGGAAGATGCAATCTCCGAACCGTCGGAACCGATACAATCGGAAGAACAACAGACAGAAGATAAGGTATCGGAAGATACAACCGTCGAATCATCGGAACCGATACAGTCGGGAGAACAACAGACAGAAGATGCAGCCGACGCAGAACAGTCACCAGAAGTAGAGACAACAGGTGAGACTGCGGAAGAGACGGTAAATATCGCAGATGCTGTTGTACCCGTAACAGTCAACTATTATCTTCCGAAATCACAGAATTTACAGGTAGATGCACCGGACAGCTATACCGAAGGAGAAGCACAGGAAGAAGCAAAAAGTGCAGTAATTGAACAGGCACTTGGGGATGAGACAACACAAAAGCTGATTGAACAGCAGAAAGAGAAAGGGATAGAAAGTAATACGCAGGAGCTGACAGCATCTGCTGTATCGGAAGAAGAATATGACAGCTACACACAGATGGCTGTGACAGGAGAAGGGCTTCAGGCACCGGAGGTTTCACTTTCAGATGATGTACAGTTGGAAGAGGATGCAGATGCGGAGAACACAAATCCACTGATTGGCTGGCAAGTAGCAAAGACGGCAGGTATTATGTTGTCCTATCCAGATGGGACTGAGATTAAGATGGGAGATGTCATTCCAGCCGATAAGATTAGCGAAGTACAGATGACAGCAGCCGATGATGGAATTTCATTGTTGAGTACACAGGCGAATATGTCGATAGCAAGCTTGATTGCCCTGACACAGGATATGACAGTAGTACAGCGTGTGGGTGATGCAGGAACGAATGGAAAGTGGTCGGTTCTGGTGCAGGGAGGAACCAACCAGACGCCTTCAGCAGGTACTGTAAGACATGCGTATGGAACCTTGGAAAGTGCGCTGACTGCAATCAATACTGATACAACATCCAACAGCTTTAAAATTACATTCCTAGATAATTACACGGCAAGCTCAGCTGATTTAAGAGCGATGGGAAGTTCATCAGTTACGAGTGGAGCACTAGGGAATAGAACAACGAATAAACCAACAATTGTATTCACAGGAGCAACCAATTATAGCACAAGTATTTCGTATAGCAGTTGGACAACATTTACTTTCCAAAAACAAAGAATCTTTTTTAATGGATTCAATGCTTATTTTACACACGTTAATCTGGACTGGAGTGGTTCAACAGTCTATGGTAATCAGAACGATACCACTTTTGATGATGTGAAATTTGTAGGCGGAGCAGTAACAGCAATTTATGGTGGAAGATATACTAGTAATAGTACTAATGTATCCTATAATTTGAAATTTATAGATGTAGAGATGACAAAGGATGCTCCTGTAAAGCAGATCTTTGGAGGCGGACAGGATAATTCAACAGGAACTATTAATCTAACAATGACAAATTGTACAATCTATGGAAATGTATATGCATCAAGTGGGCCATATAACAGTTCTACCACCTATACACATACAGGAGATGTCCATGCAACACTGCAAGATACAGCCATTCGTAAATTCGATACAACTGTAGTAGATCCAATGTTGAAACCGAATGAAGTCCATACCGTAGGTGGATCTTTCTGGGGATTGTATGGGAAAGTAACAGAAAATCTTGTGTTAAATGCATCTGGAAGTTACGTAGCAGAATGTGGAACCTGGTTTACCGCAAAAGAGGACTGCAAAGCAGGACGTATATATTATGCGTTCTCTGATATTAAGGAGAGTCTGAGATTTGTAGGAGCATATCAATATCCGGGATACGATCCAACAGATGCATACCGAGGTGAAATCTCTGTATATAATACACAGGTGGCGAATGTGTTTGGATGGGGAAAACTGCATTTGGATAATTCAGTTACGTGTGATGGTAGTGTGAGCAATTTCGGACATATGCAATATGATTCTAGTTTCTATCACTATTGGACAGAACAGAAAAAGCAGGATGCCAATGGGGGAGATCGATATGTTCCAAAGAATTATGCCCCGAATTTATCGGAGTGTATCGGATATGTATATATGAAGAACTCAACTATTTGTTCTGGCGGAGACTGCTATGACGGATGGAACCGTCAGCGATTTAATAGTATTGAATTGAGGGACAATAATAACAAATTTGAAGTATACAATGCTACCAAAACGAATAGTACCAATGTTGTAGATATGAGTTCACTTACGCCTACAACTGGTAGATCATATAGAGCTACGATTTCGATGGAAGGAAGATTTGCACCAACAAAAGAGAATGATGCATATGCTATGCTTCGAGTAGAAAATACACAATTAGTAAATGCAACAAGGTGTATTGAGACTTTGAAAACTCATGCAAATGTTACGTGCTTCATGACAACAGCTTCAGAGTATACTGCAGGAAAAAGTTATGGTTTGATTAAACTGTTTACCGACGTTTCGCAGCAAGGAATCTATTTATACAGTGGAACTTCCAATACAGGAACTGCAATCTATGAGACAGATTCATTTGCAGATGCATTAAACCATCTTCGAAAGCAGACGGGAACTTATTATACTTTATCATTTGCAACAGGGTATACTCTGGTACAGAAGGATGTTGACGCATTTAATAATGCAACAGGGTTTATAGATAAAAATGTGATAATCATGTCGGATGGTGCAATAGCAGGGTCAGATGAGCGGACATCTCCGAGTACAGGATTAAGGCTTTGGGATCAAGTCTTTCCTAAATTTAATTCACTGACGTGGAAAAATGTGAAATTTCGATCAGATTTCCACGCATTTAATGAGTATTCATTTGTGATGCATGGAAATGGACACAATCTGACATTTGAAAATTGTACTTTCACAGGTAATTCGACGATAAACGCAGGAGGAAACAGTACACAGGGAACATCAGGCTCTACACTTACATTAAAAAATTGCGTAAATGTAAATGTAATCTATGCCGCAAAGCAACAAGAAGGATTAGGAAATACAACGATTAATGTGGAGTCCTGCACAGGCTACACTGGTACGGAAGGTGGATTTATAACAATTGATCCGGCACAATCCAGTGTTAAAAATCTGAACATTAATTTGAAGGATTGTGTTGCAAAGGTTGTTCCAAGTTATACTTATTACGAAAAAGTCAGAGGGGATTATAAACTGACAGCAGAGAACGCACAGCTGATGTTCACTAACCCAAGTGTTACAAGCGGACATACTGCAAAGGTTTACCTTAACCATGAAGTCGTTTTGTTGGGAGATTGTTACGGAGCGGAATATGCACCAGCTGGATCGTCTAGTCTGTATGTAACTGCAAAAGTAAGGCCGAAAGATGCTACAAGTGTAAATTTGGACTACTTTGACCAGATAGAGATTAATGGAGGAGAACTTCATCTTGGTGACAGCGCCAAGTTAGTGGAAGGTGGATTTGGAAGCAGTTCAAGAGCAGCGGATGTTTCTCTTAAGAATGAAGGAAAACTGATGTTAGACTATTTGTCTTCTACATCAACGAACCGGACAATCAACAGCCTTACAACAGATGATACAGGTACAGAAGTATCGGTTACATATAACTATAAAGGTGAGACTTCTCCAAGTGGAAGACCATTAATTATTAAGAATACGTTGCAAGCACCAACTCGTATGCTTCGCATATCAACAACACTTCCACCAAGACATAAGGGAACGGTGGAATATCCGTTGATTCAGTTCGATTCTTCGAATAATGCGAAGCTGGAGCAGTATAACTGGATTGCAGACGAACAATATTATTTGACAATAGGTTCTCAAAACAGTAACCAAATCGTACTTCGTGCAGATACATATGCGCCGCTGGTATATCAGGCGAAGACAACGAATATGTCTATGTCTCTGAGTGGAAATCAGATAGGACAATTGGAGATTTATCTGAAGGATTTATATCGTGACGGAATTGACAAGAGTGGCTATAGCATTAATGATGCATCGGATGGTGCATATCCAACTGGTTTTCAAGTGTATTTAAGTACGCAGGATGTTCAGTTAAAGGATGGAGTTTATGGATATACATATAATTCCAGTACAGATATTCAGTTGAAGTCAGCAAATGTATCTTCTTATGGTTGGATGAACAGTGGGTCGTTTATAGATATCAATGGAACGTCAGTGACAGCTACAACAAAGTCACCGGTATTGCATTTGAAATTGAACTCACGTATTTATCAGGCAAACACAAATTATTTTATTTACGCAAGAGATAATGCCGGAAACTGGAGTAAATTCCTTCTGGATACGAAAGGCCCGACAAGTACTTACACAAATATTACATCAAAGAAAGTATCAGATGGAACTTACAGTTATACATTTACGGGGCTAAAATTTACAGATCCAATACAAACTGCAACATATGGAACATCAGATATTGCAGATGTAAGTTACAATGCGAATGCAACGCAGTATATTCAGAGTAGTAAGAAGATAGCAGAGGTACGATATAACAAAACAGGTTTAGACCCATGGTCAGGGAACACTTATACCAGTGCAACCGTTAACAGCAGTACAGGGGCGTGTACACTCAGTAATGTATCTGTTTCAGTAACGGAAAAATTATATGTCTTTGTAAAGGATGGCTATGGAAATATCTCGAAATTTACTTATGTACCAATTGTTTTTGATGCACAGAGCGGCGGGGCTACCTCAACTGGAAAGTTCAGCGATGGGTCTACCACTTCATCTACACTGGGACTGGTGGGAAGTACTTTGAAGAGTGCACAGGTGCCATCAAGTCCGGTACTTGGAAATCAGACATTCCGCTACTGGTATAATTCTACGAACAGTGGAAAATCTCAAGTTTTTCTAACAAGTGTGACGGTAAGTGGTGCAACTACTTATTATCCGCAGTGGACGTATCCGACCTTAACGATCAGTAACCAGATTACAGGAAGCACGGCAGATAAGAGCAAGATATTTACTTATACGATTGCCGTAAACAACGAATCGGGAACCGCTTATAGTGGAAAGTCCTTCTCCTATACAGGAGGAACAGTCGATGGAGAGACAGGGGTTACCGCTCCGGCGAATGGAATTGCAAGCAGCAATTCAAGTGGAGAAATTAAGATCTCACTTTCCCATGGACAGAAAGTTACGATCCAGTTACCGGGATATTATGATCAGGTGAAGGTGACACAGAGCGAGATATCTACTTATTGGACGACTTACACGACAGAGGCAGATGAGAAGTTTAACAGTAATGCCACCGAGAATCCGATCAGTGTGAATGCAACGAATCGCTCACTTGCGTTTGTTAATAGCAATGATTCCAGCCAGCCGGTAATCTATCAGCAAAAGATGGAAGGTGAATGGACAAAAGACCAAGGAGATAACTATGGAAGAAAACTGACAGTTTATATCAGAGATCTTTATGGAGATGGAATTGACACACAAGGAAGTTCATTCTCAACATCGGAGAAAGCAGAATTTCCAGGATGTAGATATGCACAGGTATATCTCAGCACCTATGATGCACCAAAGGCAGACAGAGGATTCAAATTCCGTTATACGGACACAGAATCTGTGCCGTTAGAAAGTTTGTTCAGTTGTAGGAAGCTTACCAGTGGAAGTTTTACAGATATTGAAGGTAAAACAGTGACGGCAACTTCAGAAAAACCGATATGGGAATTTAAGATGTTTAGTACTTATAAGTTCGATCAGAATAAGAATTATTTCATTTATGTGCGCGATCTTACAGGAAAGTGGACAAAATATCTGCTAGATACTAAGGGTCCTAGAATAGAGAATACAGGAATTATCACGAAATCAAAAGAGAATGATAATGACACGGAGTTTAAAATTTCAAAGATTCAAGTCAAGGATGAAATGATTGATGTAGCAAATGGTACGTCCGATTTGACAAAGGAGTCACAGGAGAACTTTACATATGTTGCAAATGCAACAAAATATAAGGGAACACAGGTTTCACTTGTACGTAACAACAAAACTGGAAAATTTTCAGATACTTACAAAACTCCTACAAAAGCAACTGATGGAACTTATACGGCTGTGGAGTCAATGAATAATGGAGAGATGCTCTATGTATATGCTCAGGACTATTATGGTAATACGACAGCACAGCAGTATGTACTGGTTGGATTTGATGCATCAGGAAATGCACAGTACGAGAAAGCAATTTTTAAAGATAAAACGAAACTAAAGAGAGAATTGGTTGCAAAGGGACAGAAACTTTCGCCAAGTCAGATTCCATCTGATCCAGGCTTCTATAATGATACTACAAGCCAGAAATTTACGCAGTGGTCTGATAGCACAGATCCGAACAAGAAAAAAGTAGATCTGAAAACAGCACAGATGACAAAATCGGTAATCTTAAATGCAGATTACGACAAACCAAGTGTAATAATTAAACAGATGATAAAGGGAGATGGTATCTGGAATAATCAAGAATTTACTTATAAGGTTAAGACAAGTTATCCAAAAGGAAAAGTGATTCCGTGTAAAGGAAGTTATGTATCACCAGCAGTAAATGCACCAAATATTACATCTCTGACAGTAGATGCGAATCAGGAGATTACATTTAAGCTGAAAGCAGGACAGAGTTTAGAACTGATACCTGGGGATAACCAATATACGATTAAGAGCATCATTCAAGTCAGCAACGGAACAAATTGCGAGATTCAAAAAGATGCAAAAGTCATTTCAAGTGTAGAGAATGTAGCTGTAGATGAAATCAGTACCAATTTTGTTTTTACCAATACGAAGAATATCGTAGTTACAGGTGTTGATGGAGGAAATACAGATAACAGTCTGTTACTTGTAGGTCTGATGGGAGTCCTGCTGATCGCAGGAACCTCCGTCTTACGATTAAGAGGGAGGAGGAGATCCTAGATGGACACTGCAGAGGAAAAAGTAATTTCTGAGGAATCAGTGGCAGGAGGGATTTTCCGTGAGATTTTGTACCTTCTGTTGAAGATTGTAGCAATTGCAACTGCCATTGTGGTTATCTTCACATTTATCTTTGGTGTGTTCCGTTATGCGGACAACGCCATGCTTCCGGCAGTGAAAGATGGTGATTTGGTCTTCTATTATCGGTTAAGGAATAATTATGCAGCTTCGGACCTGGTTGTTTTGAACTATCAAGGAAAAGAACAGGTCCGGAGAGTGATTGCTACTGCAGGAGATGTGGTGGATATTACAGAGGATGGTCTTACAATTAACGGAGCACCGCAACAAGAACATCAGATTTATGAAAAGACACAGCGGTATGATACGGGAGTGGACTTCCCAATCAAACTACAGGAAGGGCAGATTTTCGTCCTGGGAGACAGCCGTGAGAATGCGTCAGACAGTCGAGTGTACGGAGCAGTAGATGTGAAAGACACGAAGGGAAAAGTTATGACGATAGTCCGAAGAAGAGGCTTTTGATAAGCCGCAAGAACTTGTTAATATTTCTCCGTATAATGGCGGAGGGTGTTAAATAAAAAAATATACTAAGGAAAAGGAGAAAGAAAGATGAAGAAAAAATCCTTACAAAAAATCAGCAGACTCTTTGCATCCGCAGCATTAGTCGGAACAATGTGTCTCGGAAGTGTAGCAAGTGTAAACGCAGCAAATGGTGAACCGAA
>OLNU01001719.1_pt1 | contig 15331 bp, 14 predicted proteins | sample 1672241 | NCBI WGS metagenome assembly OLNU01 (sample SAMEA3136663, study PRJEB25190) | human gut metagenome | biome: human gut; feature: human-associated habitat; material: faeces | place: Austria | collected 2013 | reverse complement strand
CTTTCAAGAAAAGAGCCCACGACCCCAATGCGCTTTACGATGCCTATGATGAATCTGACGATACCGAAGAAAAAGCAAAGAGCGGGTACTTGAAAAGCGTGGGAAGATAAAAAGGCTGTGAATTTCAGAACAGTTCCGATGCTTTTGCTGCTGCCGGACACTTACTGCCGTGGGGGATATGCAGATGAAATACTTTGAATTTGGACAAGAAATCCAGAACTGATGGTCATGCTGCCCGGAGGCGGCGTATGCTATCGCGGGGCAATACCCATAGCAGAGGAGATGGCAAAGTGGTTTATCATGTGGTACTTGTGGCTTACGATGGCTTTAACCCGGGCGAGCCGGGAACGGAATACAAATCAACGACCTTGTTCACATAGGTGGAAAGTGAGGAGACAAATACATGAAGGATGATGAACTCCAATTCGACCACAGCTGTCATGTGCTATACTCCAAAACCTGCAAGAAGGAGATACAGTCGAAAATCGCCCTGCATTACCCGGAAGCGGAGCGGGAGATGATATGGGAAAAGGTGCAGCGGCAGTATGTAGATTTCCTTTCGGACTGGCGCAAAGATCTGGGCGGGAAACGGAACTTTCACAACGGCGCAGGCGGCACCTATGACTGCATCGCTATCATGAGCTACTATGCAGTTTGCAAACCGGTTACATCCTTCCGTGAGATCGAGGAAATTGAGGAAAATCTGATCCTGCCGTCCTTCCGCAAGCTGAAATTCGTGAACTGTAATAAGCCGTTCTGGAAAAAACTGATGCACATGGCGTTTCTACGGGCAAAAGCGGGCTGTGACAAGTGGCACGATTATGAAATGACGGTGGCTCCTTACGAAAAGAACAAGCCGATCTATTATGAATTTACCGCCTGTCCCGCAGCGGAATTTGCTATCAGAAACGGCCTTACAGAGATCATGCCCGCTCTGTGCAATGTGGATTTTGCAGCGATGGAGCTGCTTCACGCAAGGCTGGTGCGGACGACCACCTGCGTGAATGGCTGTAAGTGTGATTACACCATCTGCGGCGATCAGGATCTATACTTAAAGGAACATCCCGAATACCGGGACGAAAACGGATACAGGAGGAACAAGTAATGCTTTTACAGGTAATTCTGGAAGGTCTTGGGCTGGGAGCCCTGCTGGTTCTCATCTGCGCTATTGGCATCCGAAATGGAGCGGTGGGCATGGTGCATCTTTACAGCCCGGCGGTGCAGCAGCGATGCATAAAACTGGGGTTGACAAGCCCGGAACGTATCCGGCGCAACAGCCTGCTGTTCAAAGCTGTCTGTATTCCCGGCTATATCGTCTATGTGCTGGTCTGTGTCTATGGGATAAACGGCGCAAGGGGCTTCGTTTGGGGTTTCTGGCAACTGCTGGTCATCTTGTCCGTTATGAATCTCATTGACCGCTTTGGGATTGACGGCTATTGGGTGGGACATACCAACGCATGGACAATCTCCGGCACGGAAGATTTGAAGCCTTACATCACCGCAAAAGACAAACAGAAAAAGTGGCTTTTTGGCACGGTGGGTATGGCAGTCATAGCGGCGGCGCTGGCGGCAATTATGGCGGTATTTGTTCACTAAGTGAAATACAATGAAAGTTACAACATTGGACGAAAAATCCATCCGCGATATCGGTCATGCCTTCGGCTATTACGATTACGGACAGGAAACGGGGATGACCGCCGCGTTTTCCGGTCAGAAAGCGACAGAAGAATATATCTGTGCCTATGTGCGCGGGATGCTGCGGGGCGGCTTTCTGCACACCACCAGCGAGCGCGGCGAGGGCTATATCGCTTACAAACTGCCGAAGGAGAAGATGGGACTCAAAACCATGTGTCCCATTGCGAAAGGGATGCTGCGCAATTCCAGTCTGAAACGGCTTCTGCGCTTCGCTATGGCCGTCAAACGCGGCGGCGCATCGCTTCAGGATCGCATGGACAGGGAGAAGAAGCCGTATATCTTTGTAGGGCTTGTCTGTGTGCGCGAAAAATATCAGGGGCAGGGCTATATGCGCAAGGTCATGGATATCGCCTTTGCCGAGGGCGACCGGCTGGGCGTGCCGGTGATCCTGGAGACAGACGCCAAGTCCAAGTGCAGCAAGTACATTCATCTCGGAATGGAGCTTGTCGGAGTGCGGGATATCGGCGAATTTGGAAAGCTGTATGATTTGATCAGGTATCCGGAGTCATCGAATGAAAACGGAACAGCGTGAGGAAGGGACGGCGGCCTTTTCAATCGCGCCTGCTATCGTGGCCACCATGGCGTGGTTTTCCACCTATCTGGGGGCGCACATCGGGATGAGCCCCAAAAGAATTTGACACCGGCGCGCGAAGACACAAACCGCCGACGCTGGCTTTTTGGGCGCTTTTATGATATAGTAAATATACTTTTAAGCGAGCGGCGGGTGTGTCTGTCTGCGCGGTTTAGGTGGGAGGTGGGCGAATGGCTGGCGTTAAACGGCGCTCGATGGCGAAACTCTGTCTGGCGCTCGGGCTGTTCATCCTCGCCGGCGTGTTTCGCCAGCTCGATCGCTTTGCCCCGCCGCTGCCATCCGCCGTGTTCTTCCTGCTGACCAACCTGATCTACATCGGGCTGGCCATGGCGTGGGGTTTTTCCATTTCGCATCGAATCCTGCATCGAGGGGTGCGGCGCTATCTGATGCTCGGCTGCGCGATGGCGGTGCTGTGGCTGTTTCTGCGCGCGGTGAAATACCGCTTCTTTGAGGCTGGAGAGATCAACCGCTACCTGTGGTATCTGTACTATGTGCCGCAGGTGCTCGCGCCGCTTTTCAGCCTGTTCGCCGCGTTGCAGATGGGGCGGCGGGAGGACGAAGCGTTTTCGGGCTGGTGGCATTTGATGTATCTCCCGGCGGCGCTGCTGATCGGCGGCGTTTTGACCAACAACTTGCATCATCAGGCGTTTCGCCCCGCCTTGGGCGCGGAAACGCTGGAGGCGGCATATATCCACGGCTGGGTATATTACCTCGCGATGGCGTGGTCGGTTGCGCTGCTGCTGGCGACCGGCGTGATGGTTTACCGCAAGTGCCGCGTTTGCGAAAGCCGGAGGCTCGCGTGGGTGCCGTTCCTCGCGTTTGGGGGCGGGTTTGCCCTCTGCGCACTGAGCTTTGCCAACCTCTACACCCTGCACAAGACGCCGGAATGTCTCTGCCTGACGTTCGCGGCGTTTTGGGAGAGCTGTCTTCAGGTCGGGCTGGTGCCGACCAACGGCTACTACCGCTATTTCTTTGCGGAATCCACCGCCGCCGCGCAGATTGTGGACAGTCAGGGGCGGACGCGCTATCGCGCGCAGAGCGCGCCCGTGCTCACCCGGCAGCAGCTTCGGGAAGCGGCGCGCGAGCCCGTCCTGCTGGATGCGGATACGCGGCTGCAAAGTGCGCCGATTCGGGGTGGGCGTGTCTACTGGGTGGAGGATATTTCCGGAATCAACCGAATTCGGGCGCAGCTTTCGGAGGTCAACGCGCAGCTTTCGGAGGAAAACGAGCTGATTCAGGCCGAGAACGAGCTGAAACGCCAGCGCGCGGAGATCGAGGAGAAGAACCGGCTCATGGACGCGATGCTCCGGCTCGTCGAGCCGCAGCTCCTTCAAATCAATCGGCTGCTGGAGGACGGAACCGCGCAGAGCCTGAAACACGTCTGCCTGCTGGGCGCATACGTCAAGCGCCGGGTCAACCTCGCGCTGATCTGCGAAAAGAAGGAGACCGTGCCGGCGGAGGAGCTGACGCACTGCATCCGGGAATCGCTGACCTATCTGACGCAATACGGCGTCGCCTGCGCGCTGCATCAGGAGGGAAGCGGCAACGTTGGCAGTCGGGACGCACAGACGGCCTATGATTTCTTCGAGGATTGTCTGGAAGCCGCGCTGCCCTCGCTCAGCGCGACGATGGTTCGGGTGGAGTGCGGCGCGCGCTTTTCCGTTCGGCTGATGCTCGAGGGTGCGGCGGGTCTGCCGGATGAAAGCGCCTACGCGCAAAAGGGACGGCTGACGATTGACGATGCGGACGGCGCGCCGTGCGCGACGCTCTCCTTTGACCGGGGAGGTGACGGCGGATGAACGCGCTTGACGCCGGATTGCTCTGCACGCTGCTGCTGATTGGAACCGTCGCCGCGCTGCTTGGCGGCATGAGCGCGGCGCGCCGCCGTCGACGGGCGTCCTTTGCGCTCTGTCTGGCCGCCGCCGCGCCGGACTTTGCGCTGCTGTCCGTGCTGCTGGCCTGCCTGCCGGATTGTGAAACGCTTGCGCATGCGCCGCTCTGGACGGCCGCCGCGCTGATATCGACGGCGCTCAGCCTTTTGGCGCTGTGCCTGATGCTCCGCGGGAGCAGGCGGCAGCTTTCGCCGTTCTCCATCAAGGAGAGCTGCGATCACCTGCCCTCCGCGCTGTGCTTTGCGTGGGAAAACGGCCAGCCCTGCCTGAAAAACCTGAAAATGGACGAACTGAGTCATCAGCTCACGGGGGAGGCGCTGCTTAACGCGAACGCCTTCTGGCGCGCGATTGAAGCCCAGCCCATCGTCTCGCTGGAAAACGGGCAGACGTGGAGCTTTGAGCGCAGGCGGATGGAGATGGCCGGGCGGGTTGTCTATCAGATCATCGGCACGAACATCACCGAAGAGGCGCGGCTTCGCCATGCGCTGGAGAAGGACAACCTGCGCCTGAAAGCCATGAATCGACGGCTTCGGCAATACGGGCAGGACGTGCAGGAGGCGACCCGCGAAAAGGAGATTCTGCGCGCTAAAACCCGCATCCACGACCGCATCGGCCGCGCGCTGCTGCAAACCCGGCAGTTTCTTTCCGGAACGCAGGGCGACGCGGAGGCCGTCCGCGCCGCGTGGCGGCAGAACACCCGGCTTCTGCTGGGGAAATCCGTCGAGGAACAGCGGCCGGACACCTTTGAACAGCTCTCCCGCGCGGCGAAAGCGATTGGCGTGACCATCGCGCGCAGCGGATCGTTCCCCGAGGAGGGCACGGAAAACGCGCAGCTGGTGGAGGCTGCCGCGCACGAGTGCCTGACGAATCTGGTGCGCCACGCGGGCGGGACGCGCCTTGAGATTTTCGGCGAGAAGACCGCGTCCGCATGGAAGGTTCGCTATCTGAACGACGGCGCTGTGCCCGCCGCGCCGATTGTCGAGGGGAGCGGCCTCACCGCGCTGCGCACGCGGACGGAAGCCGCGGGCGGCGCGATGGAGATTGCCGTTCTTCCGCGCTTTCAACTGACGCTGATTTTGCAGCGGGAAAGGCAGGCGATTGAATGAAATACAAGGTGATGATCGTCGAGGATCAGACCATGCCCCGCGAGCTGTTTGAACTGCGGGTGCAGGCCTCCGAGCGGTTCGAGCTGGCGCTTTCGATTGACAACGCCGCGCTGGCGGACGTTTACTGTCTGCGCTTTCCGGTGGATCTCATCCTGATGGACGTGATTACGCGGGACGGCGAAAACGGGCTGGACGCGGCGGCGCGGATCAAGCGCGCCTTTCCGCAGATCAAAATTATCATCGTGACCTCCATGCCGGAATGTTCCTATCTGAAACGAGCGAAGGAAATCGGCGTGGAGAGCTTCTGGTACAAGGAAGAGCAGCGCGAAAGCCTGCTGGACGTGATGGAACGCACGATGAACGGCGAATCCGTCTATCCCGGCGCTTCGCCGGAGCTGACGCTGGGGATGGCCAGCAGCTATCAGTTCACCGAGCGCGAGCTGGATATCCTTCGCGAAATCACCAGCGGCGACACCAATCAGGAGATCGCCGACCGGCTGAACATGTCTGTGGCCACCGTCAAGACGCATATCCTGAATATGCTGGAGAAGACGGGCTTCCGCAACCGCACCGAGCTGGCCGTCCGCGCGCGGGAAAGCGGGCTGGTCATTTTGAACCGAAGAAACTGAAACAGGCCGATTCTTTGAGAAAAAAGCGCAGGCTCTGCCCATTTGAGCAGAGTCTGCGCTTTTTAGCGTTAAAAAATAGCCAAATGGTGGATGTGCGATGCGCGTTTTTCTGATACACTGAGTATGCAAGGGGGAAGTAACATGAAGAACATCGTGGTCAGCATGCAGAATACGCTTCTGTCGGAGGCGATTGCCCACGCGCTGACGGAAACGCGGGAGTTTCGGGTGGAGCAGATTCTGCCCGGACGGACGGGCGACGCGCTCTCCCTGTGCGCCGCCATGCCGGCGGATATCCTGCTGATGGAGGTCAGCCGCCTGAGCGCGTATACGCTGGAAAGCCGCTTGAGCCTGATCGACCGCCTGAGCGCGAAGATTCCGGGGTGCAAGTTCGCGCTGCTCTGCGACGAAAACAGCGACCCGGAGCTGGCGCGTCAGGTCGTCTGCGCCCGGCAGGATCGCCGCATCGACGCATTTCTCTATGCTTCCGTAACCCCCGCTTATCTGGTCGCCGCGATGGACGCGCTGTAAGAAAGGGGACGACGCCATGAAAAGACGATGGAAATGGACGCTTACGGGCTTTCTCGCCGCGCTGGCGCTGTGCCTGTGCCCGCGCTTTGCCGGAGCCGCGCCGCACGAAGACATGCCGACGGTGAAAACCTTCGCGTTTTCCTGCTCGGGCATGTCCGTCGATCAGATGCGCAGCTATCAGATCGGGGAAACGAAGCGGGGCCGCCTCGCTGCCATCGAGCTGTATCTTGCCTATACCTTCGTGCTGCCCGTGACCGATGCGGAGCTGGCGGCGTTTTCCGCGCTGCTGGACGAATTGGATCTGGCGGCGTGGGACGGCTATCGGCAGGAAGACAGCACCGTGCTGGACGGCGAAAGCTTCTCGCTGAATGTTGCGTTTGAAGACGGGAGCGGGATCGACGCTGTCGGCACAAACAGCTTTCCCGACGGCTATTATGAAAAGAAGGGCGCTATTCAAGCATTTTTTGAAGCGTTGATGCGTGAATATGAAATCGACGCGGACAAAATTGGATATTGGTGAAACATAAAAAACAGAAACGGAGGAATCAATCCATGAAAAAATGGCTGTGTCTGGTTCTCGCGCTGCTGACGCTGACGGTCTGCGTCTGGGCGGCGGCAGAATCCACCGATTGGAATTACGACCTGAATTACGCCATACTCCGCGGCTACAACGGCGCGGGCGGCGACGTGACCGTGCCCGCCGAGATCGACGGCTACACGGTGGACGTGATCGGCGTCAGCGTGTTCAGCTCGGAGGCGATCACCTCGCTGACGCTGCCGGAAACGGTGCTTGAGCTGAGGAGCAACGCCGTCTCGGGGTGCGAAAACATGACGAGCGTTACTCTGCCCCAGAGCCTGGTCGTCATCAACCGAATGAACTTTTTCAGCTGCACATTGCTTGAGGAAGTCACCATTCCCGCGGGCGTGCGCTATATCGGCGAGAACTCGTTCCGCTTCTGTGACGCGCTGCGGAAGATCACCTTCGAGGGCGTCTGCCCGCTGATCGATAAGGGATGCTTCAGCCTCATCGCGGAGGACGCGGTGGCCTATGTTCCGGATGACGAGCTGGAGGCGTACACGGAGGCGTTTGAACGCGCCGGGATTGAGGTGCCCGTCCAGCCCAGCGGCAAAAACGCCGTGGTCGTGGAAAACAACGGCTTCGCGGAGGAGGATTTCGAATTTGATCCCGCGACCGGCACCATCACCAGCTACAACGGCTTTGCCACCTACCTCGCCATCCCCGAGACCATCGGCGGCGCGGCGGTGAAGGCCATCGGCCCCAAGGCATTTGCGCAGCACACCTATATCGCGCTGGCGGAGCTGCCCGAGGGGCTGGAAACCATCGGCGACAACGCATTTTACAACTGCGAAACGCTGGCGCGCGTCGTGTTCCCCTCCACGCTGAAGAGCATCGGGGATTATGCGTTCTACAACGCCTACCGCAGCAACGTGCTGGAATTGCCGAGCGTGGAGCATATCGGCGCTTACGCCTTCTATGCCATCGGCGTGACCGACGCGCTGGAGCTGCCCGAGGGATTGAAGACCATCGGCGACAGCGCGTTTGAAAACTGCAGAAACATGGGCGACCTCTATCTGCCCTCGACGCTCGAAGCGATTGGTTCCAATGCGTTCAAGGGCGATTACAACATTCAATACGTCGTTTTGAACAGCGAGACCCCGCCTGCGCTGGGCGAAAACGTCTTTGCGGGCTGCGATTATCTGGCGGACATCGACCTGAGCGACCGCGGCACCAGGCAGCAGATGCAGCAGTGGCAGGCATATGTGGACGCGCTGGGGCTGACATGCCGCGTCTGGCGCGCGCAGGACCCGACGGCCTCGTCCCCCGAAAAGGGATCGTATCAGTACGAAAACCGCATGCTGACTCAGTATACCGGCACAAAGACGCGCATCCATCCCCACCTCACGGTTTCCAAGGAGCCGGTCGTCGGGCTGGGCGACGGCGTGTTCAAGGGCAGCCAGACCATCGAATATTTCTCCGTTTCGCACAACGATGCGTTTACGACCATCGGCGCGGAGGCCTTCATGGACAGCGCCCTGCAAAACGTGGATCTGTTCGATTCCGTGACCACCATCGGCGCGCGGGCGTTCGCGGGCTGCGCGAAGCTGGAGGCGCTGACCCTGCCCGAATCCCTGACCGAGATTGGGGAGGGCGCGCTGGATGGGCTGACCGGGCTGAAAAAGCTGGTCATCAAGTGCGAACCGGCGCTCATCCCCGCGGGCGTATTCGCCAACCTGCCCGAATTGGCCGATGTGACGGTTGAAACCGGCGCGATTCCGGCGCATATGTTTGAGGGCAGCGGAGTGACGACGCTGGCGCTGGGCGAGGGCGTGACCGAAATCGGGGAAAGCGCGTTCGCGGGCACAAAGCTGAGCACGGCCGATCTCCAAAACGCGGCCGTCATCGGTGCGGGCGCGTTCGCGGGCACGATGCTGAACACGGTCGATCTCCAAAACGTGGCCGTCATCGGCACGGGCGCGTTCGAGGGCGCGGCGCTGGAGCGCGTAACCCTGCGCAGCGACGTCAACGTGGGCGAGCGCGCCTTTGCGGATACGAAGCTGGCGCATCTGGTCATCCCGGAAAAGGGCAGCTTCCCGCTCTCCGCCGTGGAGGGCACGAATGTGGAGCTCCGCCTGTCCGCCGACGCGACCGACGAGCAGGTGGCCGCGTGGAACGAGACCCTTGCCCGCCCGTGGTATGACCCCATCCTGCGCGAGGGCGAGGCGACGAAGTTCGCGAAGATGCCCTTCGAGCCGACCGCCGCGGAGAATTTCGACTTCGACCCGGAGACCGGCCTGATTTCCGCCTATACGGGAACCGACGTGGACGTGGTGGTGCCGCGCGAAATCGACGGCGTGACCGTGGTGGGCTTCGCCAACTACAATGCCTTCGATGCCTGCCACGATTACACCGATTCCTCCGTGGAAACCAACCGCACCGAATGGGTGCACCTGCGCACGCTGGTGCTGCCGGAAACCATTCGGGAGCTGCCCGACATGATGCTCGGCTACTGCCAGCAGCTTGAAACCTTCGTCTGCTACGCGCCGCTGGAGAGCACCGGCTCGAGCCAGTTCACGCTCTGCCGGAGCCTGAACAACGTGATCTTTGTCAACGGCGTGCGCAGAATCGACAACTACGCCTTTGACAGCGCGGGTCCGCTGGGCAACCTGTACTTCGGCGAGCATCTCATTAGCATCGGCCAGCAGGCGTTCGGCTTCTCCGGGCTGAAGACCTTCGTTGCCGATGCGGAGAGCGTGGAATACGGCGCGTTTGCCGAGTGCCAGAGCCTGACCAGCCTGCATTTCACCGACAAGGTGAAGAAGCTTAACGAGAACTGCATCGTCAACTGCCCGAACCTCGCCGAGGTCTGCTTCGATGGCTGCGATTTGACCGCGTCGTCCAATGGGCTGATGATGAACGTCGCGCCGAAGCTGACCGTGCATGTGCCCGAGGGCATGAGCGAGGAGAACCTGAAACGGGCGCAGAAGTGCGTGAGCTGGAACAGCTCGCCGGTGGAAGTGACCGTGGTGACGGGCGCCTGCGCGCACACGCGACCTGAAATGCCGGATCTGTCCGCGCTGCTGCCGGAATTGGAGCTGGAAGCGGGCGCTGAAATCGCCGCGCCTGCGCAGGCAAACGGCGAACCGGCCAAGCCCGAAACGACCCCCGAACCGGAAACGACTGCTGCACCGGAAGCGACTGCCGAGCCCGAAGCGGCGCCCGAACCCGCCGCGCAGAGCGCCGACATCCCCGAGGAATATCAGGGAACGTGGTACGGCCTGAGCATGGAGCTGGACGGCGAGGCCTACCCGCTGGCCGACCTCGGCCTCGATGTGACCGTGACCATCGGCGCGGACGGCACGGCTGAGATGAACATGGGCGGCGATGTGGATCACCTCCAATGCGCGATGCAGGACGGCGCGCTTGTGGCGGGCACGATGGTCTTCACGCTCAGGGACGGCGTGCTTTCGCTCTCCGAGGACGGCGCGATGATGACGCTGAGCCGCGAGAAGCCGGAGGCGGCGGGCGCGTCCATCCCGGTCATCGACGAGAGCGCCACGCTTGAGGAGATCAAGGGCGTTTGGACGGTCGTTCGCGTCACGATGGACGGCCTGACGCTCCCGGCGGAGACAGCGGACATGGCGGGCAATACGCTGGTCGTCTACGGCGATACCTGTGATTTGACCTTGCAGGGCATGACGATGGACGGCCTGCCTTGCAGCATGAACGACTTCGCGCTGATCGTGCCCATTCTGGACGGCGAATTTGCCGCTACCCTGCGCGAGGACGGAACGCTCGCCATCGAAATGAGCGACGCGACGCTTTGGTGCGAGCGCACCGGCGACGCGCCCGAAGCGCCCGTCGCAGAACCGACGGCTGAGCCCACCGCGGAACCCATGCCCGAACCCGCCGCGACCGAAGCGCCTGCGGCGCAGGGCAGCGCGGGCGTCGAGATCGGGAAGAAATACGTGATGACCGACGCGGATGTGAACGGCTACAACATGTCCGCCGCGCAGCTGGGCGGATACGAATATTCCGTGCTGCTTAACGCGGACGGCACGGTGGCCTTCGTCATGGCGGGCGCGAATATCCCCGGCCTGACGTGGGCTTACGGCAAGGTGCCCACGGACGCGGGCGAGGCGGACGGCGTGGTGATGGATTACTACACGCAGGCGCTGAACCTCGTGCCCACGGCGCAGGGCTTCGACATGGACTATTTCGGTTCCATGATGATGCACTTCGCGCCCGAAGGAATCTAACTGACGAAAAAAACAATCAAAAGGAGGATGTATTTGATGAAGAAAATGATGATGCTTGCGCTGGCGCTGGTGATGATGCTGACCCTGACGGGCGCGGCGCTCGCCGAATCCGCCCCGATGAGCAAGGAAGACCAGATGAAGAACATGGTTCAGGGCTTTCTGGATGAGAACGGATACGAATACGAATACGACGACTACACGTTTTCGATGAGCTTTGCCCTTGAAAACGCGCTGGAATATGTGAACGTGATGGTCTTTGTGGACGACGATATGCTGTCCGTGGTCGTGGATGCGCCGGTTCAGGGGGAAGAAGCGGCCTTTGAGCCGCTGGCGGTGCTGACCACGCTGATCAACAGCGAAATCTTCTACGCGCAGTTCCGCGTCGATCACTCCAACGACAAGCTCTATGTCGCCTGCCGCGCCTGCAATCTGGTGGAGGACGTCGTCCCCGGCGAAAACGAGCTGTATTATCTGATTAACGAGCCGATGCGCTACATGGAAGAATACGGCGACGGCATCCATGCGGTCATCGGCGGCGGCGATCCCTACGAGGCGTTTGAAGCGTGTCAGGCGGCGGTGAACGAATAATGGCCGGAAATACGACGAATCCGTATCTGACGAAAAAGGCACAGGAGAAAAGGCGGCTGTCGATCCCCATTGTGGCGGTCTGCACGATCTTCGGGCTGGGCGCGGCCTCCGCGGGCATTGACCTGTTCAGGGAAGGCAAGACGCTCTCCGGCGTGATGGCGGTGCTGCTGCTGGCCGCGCTGTTTACGCCGGTCGTGCGCACCTTCGCGCACTATCGGCGGAGCGCCAGCGCCCGGCGCATCGCGGGGACGCTGCTCGCCACGCCGGAGGAAAGCCTGACCTTCGATCAGCTTCAAACCACGCTTTCCTCCGCCAAAGCGCCCCAAAAGCTCAGGGCGCTCGTCAGCTGCGGCTATCTGCAAAACCTGCAAATCAACGCGGATGAGCGGACGGTGAAGCTGTATACGCCGGAATACGAGTATGTGCAGTGGGTTTGTTCGGGCTGCGGCGCGAAGAACCGCGAACGAAAGGGCGGCGCGATGCGCTGCAAATACTGCGATCAGCCGCGCGCGAAGTAAGTGAGCCAAATGGCCTGCCCCGGCGCTCAAATACGAGCTTACGGGAAAATAGCCTCGATTACAACATGTGCAACATGAAAGAAGGATGCATGTATGAGTACAGCCAGTTACAACTGCCCCTGCTGCGGCGGGCCGCTGACCTTCAGCGGCAAAAGCGGCAAGCTGGAATGTGTCTCCTGCGGGAACAGCTTTGAGCCGGAAGCGCTGGAAATGCTGAACACGGCGGAAAGCGGCGAACAGATCGTGTTCGAGCGGCCGAAGGAAGGATTTCAGGCGGGCGAGGAAGGCGTGCAGATCTATCACTGCAAGAACTGCGGCGCGGAGCTGATGACCGAGGATACCACCACCGCCGCCGAGTGCCCCTACTGCGGCAGCCCGACCATCCTGCCCGACCGCCTCGAAGGCGGCGTGAAGCCGGAAAAGGTGATTCCGTTCGTCGTGACGAAGGAACAGGCGCAAAAGCAGTTTGAAGATTATTTCAAGGGCAAGCGGCTGCTGCCGAACATCTTCCTGAACAGCCGGAACCGTATTGCGGAAATGCGTCGGCTGTACGTGCCCTACTGGCTGTTTGACTGCGACGCGCGCGCCGATATCGTCTACGACGCGCAGACGACGACCACGGAGCAGGAGGGCGAGTGGGAGGTTTCCCGCACGAGGCACTATCTGGTGCGCCGCCGGGGACAGATGAGCTTTGAAAACATCCCCGTGGACGGCAGCGTGAAGCTCGATGACAAGATCACCGAGTCGCTGGAACCCTACGACCTGAGCGCCGCGATTCCCTTCCAGAGCGCCGTTTTGGCCGGCGCGATGGCGGATCACGCGGACGCGGAGAGCGACGCCTGCGAAAAGCGCGCCGTGGAGCGCGTGGAGCGCAGCGTGGAGGAGACCCTGCGCGACACGGTGACGGGCTACGACGAGGTCAGCGAGCGCAGCAAGCGCATTGAGACGGAAGGCGGACGGGCGACGCCCGCGCTGTTGCCCGTGTGGCTGATGACCACCGTGAAGGAGGGCAAGACCTATACCTTCGCCATCAACGGCCAAACGGGCAAGCTCACCTGCGATGTGCCCGCCGACAAGGCGAAATCCCTGCTGTGGGGCGGCGGCGTGTTCGCCGGTGTATTCGGCATTGCGGCGCTGATTTTGGCGCTGCTGGATCAGATGGGCAGCGGCTCGCTGCTGATCGGCGCGGTCATCGCGGCCATCATCGCGCTGGCGGTCGTCGGCGGGCTGAAGGGTCAGCTCAGGCAGGCAGCGCAGCAGAGCGCGGCGGCCGGTTATATTCGGGAAGGCTCCTTCCGCTTGGACGTGAACTTCGATCATTTCCTCTATGAGAGCACGACGAGGCGGAAGATTGAAGACGATACGCAGAAGAAATAACGAACGGTAAATGAGCAAATCCGAAATTTTGCACAAATCCCGATAACGGGCGCGCGATGCGCGCCCCTACAATGTTGCAAAAAGGCAACCGCGTACCCGTAGGGGCGCGCGCGGTTTATGCAGAATTCGCTTTTCGCTCAATGATTGCAACGAAGAAAATAACGAGGAGGGCAAAGACATATGGGATTGATTGCAGCAGCATTGAACGCCGCCGGCGGCACACTCGCCAGCCAGTGGAAGGAATATTTTTACGTGGACGCGCTGCCGGACAATGTGCTGGCGACGAAGGCGGAGAAAAAGGTCAAGGGCCGCTTCGGCGGCAGCCGCCACGAGGATGACAACGTGATTTCCGACGGCAGCGTCATCGCGGTGGCGGACGGCCAGTGCATGATGATTGTGGATCAGGGCAAGATCATGGATTTCTGCGCCGAACCGGGCGAGTATGTCTTCCAGCAGAACGGCGAGCCGAGCATCTTCTACGGCGCGCTGAACGGCGAAAAGGCCAAGGCCATTTTGAAGACCACCTTTGACCGCCTTTCCTTCGGCGGTCAGGCCGGAAAGGATCAGCGCGTCTATTTCTTCAACACCAAGGAGATTCTGGGCAACAAATACGGAACGCCCAGCCCGGTGCCCTTCCGCGTGGTGGATAACAACATCGGCCTCGATGTGGACATCTCCATTCGCTGCTTCGGCGAATACAGCTACCGCGTGACCAACCCGATGCTCTTTTACACCAACGTCTGCGGCAACGTGGAGGGCGACTACACCCGCGAGCAGATCGACAGCCAGCTCAAGAGCGAGCTGCTGACGGCGCTCCAGCCCGCGTTCGCCAAGATCTCCGAAATGGGCGTCCGCTATTCGGCGCTGCCGGGGCACACCGCGGAGATCGCCGAGGCGCTCAACGACGTGCTTTCCGAAAAATGGGCGAACCTGCGCGGCGTGGAAATCGTGTCCTTCGGCGTCAATTCCGTCAAGGCCTCCGAAGAGGACGAGGCGATGATTAAGGAGCTGCAAAAGAACGCCGTCTTCCGCAACGCGAACATGGCGGCGGCGCATCTGGTCGGCGCGCAGGCGCAGGCCATGCAGGACGCGGCCAAGAATCAGGGCGGCGCGTTCACCGGCTTCATGGGGATGAACATGGCTCAGCAGGGCGGCGGGGTCAACGCGGCGCAGCTCTTCCAGATGGGCGCGAAGCAGCAACAGCAGCCCGCCGCGCCGGTTCAGCAGAGCGCGGGCGCGTGGACGTGCACCTGCGGCGCGACGGCCACTGGCAAATTCTGCCCGGAGTGCGGCGCGAAGAAGCCCGAAGCCAAGCCCGCGGAGGGCTGGACGTGCGCCTGCGGTGCGGTCAACACCGGCAAATTCTGCTCGGAATGCGGCGCGAAGCGGCCCGCGGGCGCGCCGGTCTATTGCTGCGACAAATGCGGCTGGAAGCTCGCCGATCCCACGCACCCGCCGAAGTTCTGCCCGGAGTGCGGCGACCCGTTTGACGAGAACGACCGCGCGTAAGGCGGAAGCGTTTATGGCCGATTGAGAAGACTTGTCTGATAAACGAGTCGCCTTATGAGACGAAAATAAAAAACTCCCTCCACGGCGAGGCAGCGCTGAATTGCGCTGCCCGTCATGT
>OLNU01001712.1_pt1 | contig 15397 bp, 12 predicted proteins | sample 1672241 | NCBI WGS metagenome assembly OLNU01 (sample SAMEA3136663, study PRJEB25190) | human gut metagenome | biome: human gut; feature: human-associated habitat; material: faeces | place: Austria | collected 2013 | reverse complement strand
TTCTAGCTTTAGCACTATATTCTGTCTTTTCTGTAACAACAAAACTATCATATTTTTCCATCAATGGTTTTAGCATCATTAATTGTTCATAATGTCCACCTGTAGATGCTGCAAAACAAATTTTTATTTTTTCTTTTCTTTTCATAGTTTAGCATCCTTCATATTTAATCTCTTCTAAACAAATCTCTTGTATAAACTTTACCTTTTACGTCATCCAAACATTCATCGTATCTATTTGCAATAATTGCCTGAGACATTTCCTTAAATTTATCTAAGTCGTTTACAACTAAGGAACCAAAGAATGTTTCTCCATCTTTTAATGTTGGTTCATAAATAACAACAGTTGCTCCTTTTGCTTTGATACGCTTCATAACCCCTTGAATACTGCTCTGACGGAAATTGTCAGAATTACTCTTCATTGTTAAACGATATACACCAATTACTACTGATTTTTCTTGTGCTTTGTTCCATTCATTATCTTCACCATAACCGTAATATCCCGCTAAACGAAGCACCCTGTCTGCAATAAAGTCTTTTCTTGTTCTGTTACTTTCAACAATTGCTTTAATTAAGTTCTCTGGTACATCTGCATAATTGGCAAGTAACTGTTTTGTATCTTTTGGTAAGCAATATCCACCATAACCAAAGGATGGATTGTTATAATGACTTCCGATACGTGGATCAAGACATACACCACTAATAATCTGCTGTGTATTTAATCCCTTACTTTCTGCATAAGTATCTAACTCATTAAAATAAGCAACACGAAGTGCCAGATAAGTATTGGCAAATAACTTAACTGCCTCTGCTTCTGTAAATCCCATAAATAAAGTATCAATATTTTCTTTAATAGCACCTTCCTGTAATAATGTTGCAAATTCATGTGCCATATTTACTAACTTTTCGTCGCTTAAATCTGTACCTACAATGATACGGGAAGGATATAAGTTATCATATAAAGCCTTGCTTTCTCTTAAGAATTCTGGACTAAATATGATATTTTTACTTCCTGTTTTTTCTCTGATTGACTGAGTGTAACCGACAGGAATTGTAGATTTAATAACCATAATTGCTTCTGGATTATATTCCATAACAAGCTTGATAACTGCTTCTACTGCAGATGTATCAAAGTGCTGTGTTGCAGAGTCATAATTTGTTGGTGCTGCAATTACTACAAAATCTGCATTACTATATGCTTCTTTTGCATCAAGTGTTGCTGTAAGATTTAGATCTTTCTCTGCTAAATATTTTTCGATATAGTCATCTTGAATTGGTGACTTTTTGTTATTAATTAAATCAACTTTTTCTTTTACAATGTCTACAGCCATTACCTTATGGTGCTGTGATAATAATGTTGCAATTGACAAACCAACATATCCAGTTCCAGCAACTGCAATCGTATAATTTTTTTGCATTTTTATCCCTCCGTTTTTGCATGTATTCTATCTAGCCCAATGTTCCAGTTTGTGATATACTCTTTATCAAGACGAACTACTTCTTCAAAATCGGTAATATCACTTCGTCCGCTTACCTGCCGCATGCCAGTGGTTCCTGGCTTAATTTCAAGTCTCGCACGATGGTGAAGCTCATACAGATTCGTTTCTGAAATCAAGGGTGGGCGAGTACCTATAATCGACATATCGCCTCGTAAAACGTTAAAGAATTGCGGAAATTCATCTAAACTTGTTTTATATTTTCTCTTTAATTCCTGCTCAATTTCATAGGCATTGTTTTCATAGACATCAAAAATAATCAGCTGCTTCGGCTCATGGGCTGCAATCTGTCGGCACAGTTCGCTGCCGATAGAACCACCGCCGCCCGTGACCAGGATGGTCTTGCCTTTGATATACTGGAAAATCTCGTCCATATTGACTTTAATCGGATCACGACCAAGCAGGTCCTCCACTGCTACCGGTTTCAGTTTGCTCAAGGAAATATCGCCGTTGGCCAGCTGATACATACCCGGAAGACGTTTCAGTTCACATTTTGTCTCTTTGCAGATATTCAGGATATCTCGGCGGATCTGCGGGGAAGCTGTCGAAATAGCAAAATAGATTTCGTCGATGTCATATTTTTCGACGGCTGACAGAATGTCATCACGACCGCCCACGATCTGGACACCTTCCATGTAACGACCTCATTTGTTCGAATTATCATCGATAACACAGCAGGCCTGCCCTGAAATCTGTTCTGAATTTCTCATCTCCCGAAGGATGGCCTGTTCTGCCGCACCGGCGCCAATCACCATGATATTGTGGGTGGATTGTTTCTTCTGGACACGGCTGTTGCGCTGTAGATTGACATAACGATAGCTGAAACGCACAACGGTGATCAGCCCAAACTGAGCAACGGCACCCACCAAATAGTAGGATACCGGCATTCTACGGAAAAATACAGTGATGCCCACGAACTGAAATATCGTTGTGATAATGGTTGCCAACATGACTCTGTTTAATTCTGTGAAACTTGAGAATCGCCAGACACTGCTATAGAGATGGAGTCGTCCAAAGACCAGAAGGCAGACGACGGTATAGATCGGTGCGAATTCAAGAAATGCAATGATATACTCTTTGAGTATTGTGCCATAATGAAGATCAAAACGGAGCCATAAACCAAGAAAATAGGACACATTTACTGCGATCACATCATACAGGATCAGATACAATGCGACAATCTTCCAATGTTCAATGGTCCTTTTCATATAAGGTATCTTTTCATTATTATCGGGTGTGTTTTTCTTGCTGCTGTTGATTTTGTTCTGCATTACTACTTATTCCCTCTTTTAGTCTTGTTATGTGCCTGTGATAGGCACTTCTTCCTACCCGCAAAAACACTGCACTTTCTGACGTGCAGTGTTTTTGCGTAATAGGAATTGCTGCAGATTATATCTGCATATTCGTGTTCTATGTATTCATGTTCTATATTCTATGTACCGTTATCCTATGTATTAGTACTCTCCGTATTTGCCGTAGTGGCCATAATACTGCCCATAACCGCCGTAACTCTTATTCTCAGATATCTTGACTTTATTTAATACAACGCCCAGTAATGGACAGCCGCTGGCTTCCAGCTGCTCTTTCATCTTCTGTGCCATTCTCCGGCTGACTTTCTTCTGTTCAATGACCATTACCATGCCGTCCACGCTCTTGGCCACAACAGCCGCATCAATCACCGCGCCGATTGGGGCACAGTCCACGATGATATAGTTAAAACTCTTCTTCATGGCTTCAATGGCTGCCTTGAACTTCGGATTTCCCAATAATTCCGCCGGGTTCGGGGCATTCAGGCCCGCAAATGCCATATACAGATTCTTGATGTTGGTCTTGCAGATCACATCATTGAGGGGCACAAAACCTGCCAGATAGTGACTCAGTCCCTTGACCTCCTGATCCGGCATACATCGATTGTATAAAACGGATTTTCTCAAATCCGCGTCAAGAAGGATGACACGTTTACCGTCCTCTGCCAGTGCTTTGCAGAGGTTGAATACAACCGTACTCTTTCCCTCATTAGGAAAACTACTCGTAAAAGCGATACACTGTTTGTCCTGCCCGCAGAAATAGATATTCGTTCTCAGCTGTTTATAATATTCGCTGACGGCTTCGCTGTCATCGATTCTTGTCAAATTAATTGAATTCATCAGTTTCGATTTCCTTTCTCTTTCTGGATGTCTGTTTCTCCTGCTTTGCTCTCTGCTTCTTGTGCTTCTGAGCCTGTCTCTGCTGCTTTCTTCCATTGTAAGGAAGCACTGCCAGTGTTGTCATACCCAGATACTTCTCAATGTCATCTTCTGTCTTGATGGTATCATCCAGCAGATAGAGGATTGTAATCACTGCCATGGCCAATACAATGCCTGCCAGAAGGCCCAGCGCACAGTTCTTCTTCAGACTCGGGCTGGATGGTCTATCAGGCACAGCCGCCTCTTCATAAATCTTAATCGCCTGCATGCCGGTAATCTCTTTCAGCTTTGACTCTGCCACGGATGCCATCTCATTGGCAATATCTGCGGCTGTCTGTGGATTCGGATCATTCACCGTCACCTGAAGGATACGGCTGGATGTCGGATTCGTCACTTCCACTTTCTCAAGCAGCTGCTGGTAATCTATGGTCAAATTCAGCTTCTTGATCACGTCTTCCATAAAACTGCGGCTCTTGATCATGTTGGAATAGTCGCTTGTCAGCTGCTGACCAACCTGCATATCACTCAATGTGGAAGAATTCATGCTATTGCTGTTGTCCGGCATAACGTACATCATGGAAGATGCACTGTACAAAGGTGTTACAAGGAAACTGGTATAGGCAAACATAATCACCAGACCAACAATGCCTGCCAACAGAATCGCCGACAGGTGCTTCTTCATCACCATCAGCAGTTCCAGTAAATCAATTTCCATCTCTTCATTGTCATTTCTTTTCTTTTCCATTACTACTTACTACTACTTTCCATTCTTTAAATTGTTGTGTTGATAAGCTGCGGGTGTCGAATTCTGTCGACACTGTATCGATTCTCGCAGATTGATGTCGAATTCTGTCGTTTTCGACATCAGGTGCTGATCAGCTGATTCTCCAGAATTGCCCTCGGATTCTCCTCTGCCAGCTGTCTGAGTCTTGCGCGGCCGCATTTCTTCTCAATCCATTCGGCAGCTTTCCGGTACTGTGGCGGTCTCGATGTCATATTGTGGGCATCGGTTCCCAGTACATCGATATAGCCATCCTCCACCAGTGCCCGACACCGGCGCACCCATCGGTCAAAACGCCCGCCGATCAGGCCATCGGTATTCATCTGCAGAATAATCCCGCTCTCCTTCAGTTCCTCTAACTTGTCCCATTCATCAATCAGACAATCCAGACGCTCCACATGGGCTAGAACCGGCAGATAACCCCCATACAGAATCTGCTGCAGACCACTGTAAACATTATGATAAGAAGCATTCGGCTTGTACTCCACCAGCACATAACGTCCGCCGTTCACAGTCGTGATACTACCGCTATCCAGATATTTCACCATATCAGGGAAATACATCACTTCATTGCCCCGGTACAGATGCATGTCTTCATACTGCTTCTTCGCATACAGTTCCAACGCCCGAAAAGCCCGCATGACCTTCTTCGGCCGCTCCGCATCATCCGCATTGTGTCTGTTGTAATGTGGTGTGACGCATAAGTGCCGTATACCTTCCTCATACGCCATGTCCAACATCCGGCATGACATCTCAAAAGTCTCGGCTCCATCGTCCACTTTCGCTAGTATATGGGAATGAATATCATAAAACTCCATACTGAACCTCATTTTCTCATATTTAACGTATATTCATATCTATTATATCGAACGACCATTTTTTGTCAACTGCGAGGAAGGCTTTTTTTGAGAACTTTTGTCGAAAAATAACCACTAATATGGAATTTTCAGGTGGAAATGGGTGAGAAATTAACATTCGTTAATTTTATGAAAAAATTACAGATAGGTTGGCGAAAATAATTTTTAGGCAAGGTGTAATGGGAATGTGGTGGGTGTTCTGGTCAAGTTACTCAAGTTTCACCGTTTACAATAAATCAACCAGTAATCCGATACTTAATCAAATCACTGGTTGATTTATTTCTCTACTAATGCTTAAGCAGCAGTGATAACACACGTGGACGTGCCCCTTTTTCATACCGAAAGCCCAATGCATGCCTGATAATTTCCGGCAAATACATTTTTTCTCCATCCCTAATTAAATACCCTGCTTGAATCATCAATTTTTCTTCCATTGCTGTATAATGTTGCATATTTTTGTAAAAGTAAAAAAGAAGCCACTATTTACAGCAATTTGCTGCAAATTATGACTCCTTTCCCTTTACTTTTTACGAGTTATATTTTTTCAACTATTATGCTGCTTTCTTAGCACCTTGTACTAATTTACCATTGATATCTACATAACATGTGTCATTATCAACCCATTCATCCACTGCCATAGCACCATTGGCTTTGACATAATAATCACCTATCCATTTTGAAGTCTCCATCCAACCTAATTCATCAAAGTAATACCATTTGCCATCAATATACTCCCAATTATCTCTGGTATAACTTCCATCTGCGTGTCTATACCACCACTTGTCACCTTTTTGAATCCATTCTGATACCTTGGTGCTATCCCATACACCATTTTCATCAACATAATATTTACCATCTACCAATTCACTTCTAGCCATAGTACCATTTGCCTTGACATAGTAATTTCCTATCCATTTCGAGGCATCCATCCAACCTAATTCATCAAAATGATACCAGTATTCTCCGATATATTCCCATCCAGCCTTGGCACAACTTCCGTCTGCATACTTATACCACCACTTGTCACCTTTTTGAATCCATTCTGACACCTTGGTACTGTCCCATAAACCATTCTCATCTACATAATAATCCCGATTAATCCATTCATTTCTCGCCATAGCGCCATTGGCTTTGACATAGTAATTTCCTATCCAACAATTGGATTGCATAATACCATCTTCATTGAAATAATACCAGTATGAATCTATTTCCATCCAACCGGTTGCCGGAATACCATGCACATAATATATCCATCCCTCATCCGATTGTTGCCACCCTTCTCTCATGACAAGTTCATAAATATCTCCATTTGTAACTGAAAACAAAATGGAGCCACTTTCGTCCAATAAACAACCGTCTACATAACATCCAATGTCATCTTCGTTAATATCATATACTAAGTAATCTATTCCATCTTCTACCGAATAAGCCCTGATTTGATCACTGGAATTATAAAAGAAATAGCCATCTTCATAAAATAATCCTGAACACTGATAAACATCGTCATTGTCTATTTCAACCAATATACTGACTTCACCTGTATTGTTATTTCTTTTGTATAAATAATTACCATATACATAATAACTATCTGAAGATAACGGAACAATCGGAGATTCAATGCCTATCCAATATGCATTGTCATATAAATTACTTGTACAAGTAATACCATTCGCATCCCAGCCACTGTGTGATTTCTGCGTAATTGCATTATCACTCAATAAAAAATAATCGTGCGAAGCTAACCCGAAACGATCAGCTAATGGATCATCGTATGTACAATCTACATGATAAAACTTTCCGTTAATTCGAACAACGTTCCATGCATGATTCATACTGTTGCTTGGAACAAAATGTGCTTCTATTCCAAGCTCATTGAGAATGTACATATATGAAAATGCATAGGACTGGCACACACCTACTCCTGACATAAAAATACCACTAGACCAAAACATAGAATATGTAGTATCATATTCCGAATGACTGACAATATAATCATGAATCACTAATGCTTTTTGTTCTTGAGACATAGAACTATCTACGAGCGATTTATAAAAAGAAAGCTTTTCATCCACTGCTGTAAAATACTGCTTTGTCTGATCTATATCCAGAGGATTATCTAAGTCTATTCTTAAGTATCTTCCATTATTATTCTGCCAACATAAGATACTCAAACTTGGAAAAAAATATGGCGAATATGCATAATAATAATCCAATGAACAGCTATTTCTATTAATATCCATATCATAAACATCCACTGTACTTGAACCATTTAACAATGCACTTTTTATTCTTCTTTCAAGTTCTTTATAAACCTGCAACTCTGAAGTATAACTTTGTATACTAATCCCCTCATTATCGTCTTTCTCATACTGCTGGGCCATGGCTTCATCTGCGATCTGCGCTTCAACAGAATGTAATCCACCCTCTGGTAATTCTGTTCTTCCTCCATCTGCCGCATATACATTTTTCGAACATATTATCATGCAGACAAAAACAGCCCATACTAATAACCTTTTTTTCATCATTACTCAACTCTCCTCTTACGTGATTTCTATTATTCGATTTAGTTTCTTCTAACAGTATAATATAAAGAACAAGCGTTTGTCAATGTATCCTTAAAGTTCATGATAACTCTGCTTCAAAGATCCATATTTCCCCGATGTTCGTATTTCATAAATTACGAATTAGTGGATAAAAATATTTTTTAATCAAAATGTAATGCTGATGTAGTAATTAATCCATTAAAATACCTATGTGTCCTGATAGAAGAAGCAATCCCCTGTCAGATTGCAGGCGATTGCTTCTATGGGAATATTTTTAGTTATAACTTTTCTCTAATGTACCCAAGCACCATTCGAATTTACATAATAGCCGCCAATCCATGCATCGACTGCCATTGCCCCACTTCCATCAAAATAGTACCAGTCATCTCCTACTATCTGCCACCCTGTAAGCATTTGACCATTTACACTCATATAATACCAAATATTATTCTCAAGCACCCATCCTGTCTGCATTGCGCCATTTGATGCAAAATAATACCAATTACCACCGATGTTCTGCCAACCTTGCCCGCACATATAACCTTCTGTATCAAAATAATACCAATTCTTCGATATATATTTCCACTGATTAATAGGATATGTTCCATCTGCATTCTGATACCACCAACCTCTTGCATTATGCATCCATTCACCGTTTTCCTTAGAAGTGACATTTAAATATATTGTGCCTATTCCTTGAAGATTGGCACTGCCATGTCCATTTTGATCTTCTCTGCCTGTAATTTTTATGGTAACTCGTCCAGGTCCCGTAATCGTATATTTGTATTCAGGCTCATAGACAACAGGTATTTGATCTTGAATCACCCCAAAACCTGCTCCCCAATTACCAAAGTAATATCCTGGTCTGGTAATATCTTCTGAATCATATCCATAGTTAAAATGTTCATCACCATATAAAAAATAATCCCATCGACCGGACCATGTATCCATTTCATCAACCATTGCCTGAATCAATTGTTTGTCTGTAAAACTATAATATGTATGATACACATCTCTTGTTTCAGCCTTATACGAGTAATCCACTTGATCACTGTTAACATTTAATTCTTTGGCTAATTTTGGTGCCTCCATTCTCGTATTATACTCCATATAATATGCATAGTCCCTTGTATAGGTTCCATGTATATAATATAAGCTATCCGTCTCAAACAATGTGTAATTATGTTCTTCGACAACTGCTTCAACTGCTTCACGCGAAACCAGATTCTTAGAAACCATAAAATACACCGGGTACCAGGTTTCTTTTACTACTTCACATTTTGCATATTCTTCCTTGGCACATAAGTATGCTACATATGAATCAATATCCTCATACCCCCATTGCTTTGCTTTATCCAATGCAGTATTTTCAAAATTAGTTACGTATCCCGGACTAAAACCTTCATAAATACTGTCAGACTGCATATAACCTGTTTTATTGACAAAATCAGCCATAGAACTATAATTTCTCAATTCTTCTAAGGTATACGTATCACAAATATCCATAAAAGTGATGTAAAATGGTGACACATGTTCTCTTTCCATCCCCAATCTCTTACTGACCTGATAAACAGGTAATAATGAACAGCGCAAAATGGTTCCGTTATCATTTTCATCTTGAAATCCATAAGCGTGATCATTATATATATTTGTCAGTTCCGTATAGCCTTCTTTAACTAACTCTTTTTTTACATTATTACCCTCTATTGATACAGAATAGCTTTCCCGTGGAAACAACCTATTACTTTTTTCCGGATATGCCGTTATCTTTAAAGGTTCTCCTGTATATTCTATGCTTCCATTTTCAGGCCACACTGTATTGCCTCTTTCATCTCTCAAATCATAGGACACTTCTACCGAAGAAATATCTATCGGATTATTTGGTATTCTGGCCGTATTTTGTGCTGCCTGTACAGTAATAGGTGTCAGCAAGCAAACCGACGCAATACACATCAGTTTATAAAATATTTTCTTCATTTTTCTTTTCTCCTTCTTTTCTTTTAATTCTATCATAAAAGATCGCAGAAAATTTGTTTTTCCTGCGATCTTTTTAATTAATCTTATAAAATTTTTTATCTACTGCTTACCCACGCACCGGATCCATCTACATACCAATTTCCAATCCATGTATCCGAAGCCATCTGGCCATTCGAATCAAAGTAATACCATGTATTTCCTATTTCTTGCCAACCGGTGATCATGGAACCGCCTTCGCCAAAATAATACCAAATGTCATTAACCTGCTGCCAGCCTGTCTGCATAACTCCATTTTCATTCATATAGTACCATTTACTGTCATCAAGTACCCAGCCTGTTCGCATGGCTCCGCTTTCACCAAAATAGTACCAGACACCATTAACCTGCTGCCAGCCGACAATCATCTTGCCGTTTTCATCCATATAATACCATGTATTGCCATCGAATACCCAGCCTATACACATGGCTCCACCTGCACTAAAATAATACCAGGTATTCTCATGTGAAGCCCAACCAGTCTCCATCCATCCAGAATGATCAAATCCATACCAGGTACCGTCAATTTGAATACGTTCAGATGCTGGATAGGAACCATCTGCATATTGATACCACCATCTGGAACCAGACTGTATCCATTGTCCCTTTCCCTCATTGTCATAGTTGAAATGATAAATCGGTGTTAGATCGTCAAATGCGCCATCTTTTGGTATTTGTTCCCATTCTTCCTGCGTACCCGCATAATATATATCCACTAAGTTCACTGCATTATAGAATGCATAGTTCTCTATGCTCGTTACAGAATGTGGAAAATAGACCTTTCTCAAATTCATACAATCCCAAAAAGCCCCCACTTCAACTGTTTCTACTCCCTCCGGAATCTCAAGAATTTCTAAAGTCTGTGCCGAATCAAACGCAAATGGTCCGATCACCGCAACTGGTTTATTGTCAATCTCTGCAGGTATAACAACATTCTGATCATCTCCGGTATACCTTGTAATCATAATCTGATTATTATTAATTACATATTCATAATCGCCAAACTGCTCAACATCATCGGATTCATAATAAGACTCTTCAGAAATCGGATATGCTTCTTCAAAACTTGCATCCGCATATTCCTCATCCCGCACATGATCTGAGAAATCTGCCATATTTTTCAGGAAATACGCATAACTATCATTTCCGGCATCCCAAGTACTGTCAAGATTATAGTACTTCCCATCTATGCTTACAATATTCCACGCATGCGGACCTCCGGCATCTCCGGAGATCACTCTGGCATCTACACCGGCATCTAATACCATACGATAGAATAAGGATGCATATCCCTGGCATACAGCCGTTTTGTTAATCAACGCCGCATATGCTGTATATTTCAATGTATATGTATCATCATCTAACGTTTTATAATCATATGTAATATTGTCACAAATGTAATCATAAATGGCTTTTACCTTCTCATAATCCGTTTTTCCAGAAAGATTAAAAGATTGCAGCAAATCATCCACTTTCTCTGTCACCTGTTCTTCCTGGCCTGCATCAGATAAATATGACATGTAATAGGTAATATGCAGATCATATCCGCCATTTGCATCAAAAGTGTAGGATGCTTCAGCCGTCCATCCCTGATAATGCCACTTGAGGTAATCACCCTCATTGCCGACTCCGGTATGCGAAATTGCATTCTGAAACAGCTGATTCGCCAGCGCATCAAAAAAAATCTGTGTGATACTATCACTACTGTAATAATATACATCAATGACACTATCTCGCTCCACCAATTCCTGCCTGAATTTTTCTGCAATCTTCTGCACATCACTCGTATATACTTCATCAGCTGTATTTAGACTATATGGCTGAATAGCCTCTGAATGCTGATTTATCTCTATATCCTTATAAACGGGATTGGTATAATGATAATCTTCTAATGTGTACTCTGTCTGCGCATTAACTGTTCCTGACAGTAGAAATAATATCATTAGAATAAGTGCCAAAAAAATAGATTTCTTTTTCATTTGTCCCTCCTCTTACTTTGAATTATTTGTTATCTAAGTATCAGTTGCTCTCTCCTCCCATTAAATCCAATCTTATTATTTTAAGCAAGGATGTGCAAGAATCCATCTTACACATCCCTGCTTAAACATGACTATATTTTCTCTTTTTAGAAACTACTGAATCAAGCAACCATCATTATCAAAAACATGCTTCTTTCCGTCAATATGCTGAACACCAGTCACTGCCCAACCATTAGCATCAAGATAATACGTTTCATCCTCAAATGTCTTCCAGTGTTTCCTTCTCAGTGTCAGCTACTGATTCTTTCTTCACTTCGGCAGTTTTCTCTGTTTCTGACGTTTCTGGTGCTGAGCTCTGTTCAGTTTCACTCTCAACAGCTTCTTCAGACTCCCCCGTCTGCTGTACTTCGCTTTCTGACTCAGGTTGTTCTGATGAAATCTCATCCGTAGAATCCACAACTTCTTCCGCCTGATACTGCGCCGTTTCAGGAACCGAAGTATCCGCTGCATAAGCTACAGGTGCATCCAAGAGAGCAACTGCTGTCACTACCGCAACAAATTTCTTTGATTGTTTTAACAGTTTTCTTTTTTTCATTAACATTGCCTCCTACCTTAAAAAATACAGGCTTATTATACTGCATTTTTAAATAAAATTTCAATATGATTACATGATATACGATATTTTTTATCCTACAAATTTATTTTTTTCCTTTTCCCAATTCCTCCATATATTTTTTTGCATCTTTCATAAAACTGACTGCAATCATCACAATCACTGCGCCAATTGGAAAAGCAGCTACAATACTGACCGATTGAAGATTATTCATCGAACTTTCTGCAAATAGCAAAGCAATCGGAAGAAGAATCAAAAGAATGCACCACATCAGCTGGATTCCTTTATTTGGTTCTTCGTCATCTTTTAATGTATGATAACTATAGCAAGATGCTGTCAACGCAATTGAATCAAAAGATGTCGCATAAAATGCAATCATGGTCACTAATACAACCACCATGATTACCGGCGCACACGGCATCGTTTTTATAATACTCACAATCATCCCATATAAATCGCCGCTCTTAAGGTATGCGGCTATAAAATCCGCCTTACCATTCAACTGCATACCCATTGAATAATTTCCTAATACAATAAAACTTGTCAGCGTAGAGCCCACACCAAACAGATAACCGCCCAAAATAGTCTGACGCACAGTTCGTCCCCTTGAAATACTGCCAATAAAGAATGGGGCTGCTACACACCATACCATCCAGTACGCCCAATAATAAATCGTCCATGTCTGAGGAAAATTGGATGTACGCAGCGGATCTGTAAAGGTTGATAATTCTATAAAATTCTGAATCATTCGACCAAGAGAAGAAAAACCTGTTTCGATAATATACCTTGTTTCCCCTCCAAAGAGCAAAACAAAAGCAATCAACCCAAAAAACATGTAGATACAGATATTGGCCAGCTTACTGATTCCCTTAAATCCATGCAGCAATGAATATGTATATACTGCGCAAGTAATCAGCAGAATAATAATATTGATAACTGTACGACTGACAGCAACATGAAATAATTCTACGATAATCGTTGCCATCAATGGCGTTGCCACACTAAATGTTGTCGCTGTACCAGCCAGAAGTGCAAACACTGCCAGCAAATCAATAATCCTTCCTACCCATCCATCCGTATGTTTACCGAGAATTGGTCGACATGCTTCAGAATATTTCTGTCGATTTCTTTTTCTGACATGAAGCATAAAGCCAAAAGCAACTGCCAGCACCAAATAAAATCCCCATGGAATAAAACTCCAATGAAATAGCGGATACACACCGGCCCAATCTTGTATTGTTCCCATTTCCTCAATATGCGGGTCTGTCGCATACAATACCCATTCAGAAAATGAATAGAACAAAATATCTGCTGCCAGGCCACAGGTAAACATCATTGAGCCCCATGCAAAAAATGAATATTTTGGTTTTTCATTCGGTTCTCCCAGTACAATATTCCCGTATCTGGAGCCTGCAATATACAGTGAAAGAATAAATATCCCAAGTCCAATGACCAAATAATAAGTTCCAAAAGTATCACCAAAGAAAAAACGTATCTGACTTAAAACTGCATTTGACTGTTCAGGCATGAAAAAAAACAATACACATAATGCAATTACAATTCCCAAAGGAAGCAGCGTGATCATCCAATCAATTTTTCCACGTTCATTTTTTTCATTCATTTTATTACATCTCTCCATATTTTTTATAGCTTTCATCTATACCAACCAGTTCGCTTAAATTGTCAATTTCTATAACATCACCTTTCAGCATTGGACGTATTCCCAATCTGAACGCCTGCGGATAACAGAACATTGCCACATCATCCCAATAAATTTGCCGATTCCCTTTTTGTGCAAATTCTTCTTCCAGATAATATTTCAGTTTTCTTCCATCCTCTGCTGTCCAACGTGAAATACTGTAAAGCTGCCATCCGCATTTTCCGCCGTTCCGGCTACATGACGTAACAATCCCGTTTTCCACAGTTTGAAGCCATTCATCTGTTTCTTCATCGGTCCAAATACTATTATAACCGGATCGTTCAAATTCTGAAGAAAGCACTTCAGCATTATAAATTATCTGATCTCCATCCAAAATAATTGCATTTTCTATATGCTCCCTTGCAACATATAAAGAAGAAATGTTATTGCATGTATCATAATACGGATTTTCAATTAACTGAACACCCGGATATTCTTGTTCTAATCCCATAAACTGATCTTTTAGATACCCTACCACCACATAAATTTCATAAATTCCGTTTTGATGAAGGCCCTCGATAACTGTATCAATCATTCGAATGCCATTCACCTTAACCAATGGTTTCGGCGTTGTCAAAGTTACAGGCCTCATTCGATTTCCCAACCCTGCAGCCATAATAATTGCTCTTTGAACTCTATGCATTTACGCTTCCTCACTTTCTTTTTGTGCTTCCAGCTCTTTCTGAACTATACGATAATACTCTTTCGCATAACGATACTGCCTTAACGAATATTCTCCAAACTCCACGCCCAGTCTTCGTTTATATTCACACCAATTACTCCACAACAAACCACACACTGCAATATAGCAATAAATTTTAATTCTGACAGCAGCATCACATTTTCCTTCAAAATAGAGTTCGATTAAGTGATCCACCTGACCCCTATCATAAAAAGAATAAATACAAAACATCGCCAAATCAACATGCGGGTCCTGCATCCCGGCATATTCCCAATCTGTCAGCTGCAGTTCTTCACCATGTTCACCGGTATAGAACAGGAAATTATCCGGCACTGCATCAATATGTGTTAAAACCTTTTCCGTTGCATGTACATCAATGTATGGTTTCAATTCCAACACCTTTTTCTTTGTCTGCTCATAGTCTCGATACACTGAAGCATTACCTTCCCACAAGCTCTCATAAAATTCGATCTGCTTAAATATATCAAACTCATGCTCAACGTTTAGAGACATATGATGAAATTTCCTCAAAAGTTCCATTGACTTTTTCA
>OLNU01001709.1_pt1 | contig 15411 bp, 14 predicted proteins | sample 1672241 | NCBI WGS metagenome assembly OLNU01 (sample SAMEA3136663, study PRJEB25190) | human gut metagenome | biome: human gut; feature: human-associated habitat; material: faeces | place: Austria | collected 2013 | reverse complement strand
GGAAAAGTTGCCTAAACATATAGCTATAATAATGGATGGCAATGGAAGATGGGCAAAAAAGAGATTTTTACCTAGAACAGCAGGACATAAAGCTGGTGTAGAAACTGTTAGAACTATTATTACAGAATGTAAAAGATTAGGCATAAAACACGTTACTTTATATACTTTTTCTACAGAAAATTGGAAAAGACCAGCATTAGAAGTAGAAACTCTAATGATGCTACTTCAAACTTATCTAAAAAAAGAAGTGGAAGAATTAAATAGAAATAATGTAAGATTAACAGCTATTGGAGATATAGAAAAATTACCAAAGGCTTGCTTAGAAGAGTTAAAAAGAGCTATGGAGTTGACTAAGGATAACGATGGTCCAAATTTAAATCTAGCTTTAAATTATGGTGGTCGATATGATATCACAAATGCAGTTAAACAAATTTCTAGAGACATTGAAAATCATAAGTTAAATTCTGATGATATAACAGAAGAAACAATAAAAAATTATTTAAGTACTAAGTCAATTCCAGATCCTGATTTAGTTATAAGAACAAGTGGAGAACAAAGATTAAGTAATTTCTTACTTTGGGAACTAGCTTATGCTGAATTATACTTTACAGATGTATATTGGCCGGATTTTGATGAAAAAGAACTTCAAAAAGCTATATATACATATCAAAATAGAGATAGAAGATTTGGTGGACTTAAATAAGGAGTGCCTTTATGAAAACCAGAATTTTAGCAGGATTAGCTTTAGTTCCGCTATTGCTATTAGTTGCTTTAGGAGGTTTGCCTTTATATATAGGTGAATTTGTAATTGTTGCAATAGCGATTCATGAATTTTATAAAGCGTTTGAAACGAAAAAAATCAATCCTATATTTAGTTTGGGGTATGTATTTGCCCTGTTTTTACTTATAAAAAATTACTTTAGCTTAGATATGAACTATACTTATATATTTATGTTCATTTTATTTATATGTTCTATTATACCTATGCTGCAGTGCAAAAAAAATATTATGGATATAATAGTTACATTCTTTGGTATTTTTTACGTTGAAATATTAATAGATTTTATAGTATTAACTATGGATAATTTCCAAGATGGTAATAAATTAGTTTGGCTTGTATTTATAATATCATTTATGACTGATACTTTTGCGTATTTTTCAGGATATTTATTTGGAAAACACAAGCTTATACCAAATGTAAGTCCTAAAAAAACAATAGAAGGAAGTATAGGTGGTATACTTGGAAGTACTATATGCTGTTTAATATTCGGTTACATATTTAAATTAGACATGGCATTGATGATAGTGATGGGAATTATAGGAAGTATAATTGCGCAAATTGGGGATTTATTTGCATCTTCAATAAAAAGATATGTAGGAATAAAAGATTATGGTAATTTAATACCTGGACATGGTGGAGTACTAGATAGATTTGATAGTGTAATACTTGTTGCACCATTTGTTTATAGTGCCGTAATATTTTTTATGAAATAAAAGCTGGCTCAAAATTTTTGAGGCAGCTTTTAATGTATTAAATTATAGTAAGAACATTATAAGAAAAAATTAATATATTTAAAATGAAATAGTGATATAATACATTTGTATAATCAAAATATTTATCCTATAAAGATGAGGAGAATTAACATGAAAAGACTTACAATATTAGGTTCAACAGGGTCTATAGGTACACAGACTTTGGATGTAGTTAGACAAAATAGAGATAAATTTGAAGTAGTTGCAATTTCAGCAAATAGAAGTGTAGATTTACTACTTGAACAAATTATAGAATTTAAACCAAAATATGCAGTGCTTTATGAAAAAGAAAGTGCAGAAAAATTAAAAGGTATGATACCAAAAGAAATAGAAATAGAAATATTAGATTCTATAGATGGTTTAGTAAAAATATCTACAATAGATGAAGTAGATATAGTTTTAACTGCTTTAGTTGGTATGATAGGGCTTATACCGACTATGAAAGCGATTGAACACAAAAAAGATATAGCATTAGCAAATAAAGAAACGCTTGTTACAGCTGGAGAAATAGTTATGAAAGCTGCAGAGGAAAACAACGTAAAAATACTTCCTGTTGATAGTGAACATTCAGCAATATTTCAGTGTTTAAATGGAGAAAATAAAAAAGAAGTAAATAAACTTATATTAACAGCTTCAGGAGGTCCATTTAGGGGTAAAAAGAGAGAAGAATTAATAAATGTAACTAAAAAACAAGCATTAAAACATCCAAATTGGAACATGGGCCAAAAGATAAGCATAGACTCTTCAACTTTAATGAATAAAGGTTTAGAAGTTATAGAGGCGAAATGGTTATTTGATATGGACTATAAAGATATAGATGTAGTAATACATCCACAAAGTATTATACACTCAATGGTAGAGTATATAGATACTTCTGTAATAGCTCAACTATCTATGCCAGATATGAGACTTGCAATTGAATATGCGCTTACATATCCAAATAGAATAAAAAGTGATTTTGAAAGAATTGATTTTAAAAAGATAAGTACACTTACTTTTGAAGAACCAGATATGAATACATTCCCTTGCCTAAAACTAGCTTATGATGCATTAAAAGAAGGAAAAACATATTTAACTGTATTAAATGCATCTAATGAAGTACTTGTTGAGAAATTCTTAAAAGATCAAATTGGATTTTATGACATACCTTACTATATAGAAAAATCGCTAGATGCACATAATAGTATAATAAATCCAAAACTAGACGATATTTTAGAAGTAGATAGATGGGCGAGAAGTTATATAAATGATTTATTAAAGTAGGAAGGTGAATATATGACAATAGTAATTGCATTATTATTATTTGGGATAATTATCCTTATCCATGAATTTGGACATTTTTTATTAGCAAAGAAAAATGGAGTAACTGTACATGAATTTTCAATTGGAATGGGGCCAAAAATTTATAGCAGAGAAAAAAATGGTACTGAATACTCACTTAGAATATTGCCAATAGGTGGCTATGTGAGTATGGAAGGTGAAGAAGACGGATTTGATAGATCAGAAGAAGATGATGATTTGGATAATGCAGAAGATAATGGTTTGATATTTGAAACTAAAGATGATACAGAAGAAAAAAATGAAGTCTATAGTGAAAATGAAGTAGAAGTAAATGAAGGCTCATTTGCTGAAAAAACAGTATTGCAAAGAGCAAGTATAATTTTTGCAGGGCCATTCTTTAACTTCCTAGGATGTATAGGATTTTTAGTTGTATTATTCTTAATAATCGGTGTTCCTACAACAAAAGTAGGAACATTAGTAGATAATGCTCCAGCTCAAGCAGTTGGGATTAAAGTTGGAGATGAAATTAAAGAAGTAAATGGACAAGAAGTTACTTCATCTACAGAGATAACAAATATTATAAGTGCATCTAAAGGAAAAGAAATAAACTTAGTTGTAAATAGAGATGGTAAAGATGTAGAATTTGACTTAAGTCCAAAGTTTAGCAAAGATACTCAAACTTATATAATCGGTATAACTTTTGATAGAACGAAAAACATCATAAAATCATTTACAACATCAATTACCACAACTTGGGATATAGCAGTTCAAATGGTGGAATTCTTAGGACAATTAGTTACTGGTAGAGTTGCTGGAGGACTTTCAAACTCTGTTGCAGGTCCTGTTGGTGTAATTGGTATGGTTTCAGATGCAGCAAAAACTGGAATAACTAATTTACTTTATCTAGGAGCAGTTATAAGTTTAAACTTAGGAATTATGAACTTAGTTCCATTCCCAGCACTAGATGGGGGAAGATTACTACTATTATTAATCGAAGCACTAAGAGGTGGAAAAAAATTAGACCCAAGCAAAGAAGCTATGATAAATATAGTAGGAATGAGTGTTTTAATGGCATTTATGCTATTTATAACATATAAAGACATATTGAGATTATTCTAGCTATAATTTAATAGATAGATAATAAATTTATCTAATTAAAAATAAAATTAGTTTAACTATAAATAGAAGGTGAAATATGAGTTACAAAAGAAAAATGACAAGAGAAGTCAGAGTTGGAGACGTTAAGATTGGTGGCAATAATCCAATTTCAGTACAATCAATGACTAATACTGACACAAGAGATGTTGAAAAGACTGTAGCGCAAATAAAAAGACTTGAAGAAGTAGGTTGCGACATAGTCAGAGTTGCTGTTGTCGATATGGATGCAGCAAAGAGCATATCAAAAATAAAAGAACAAGTAAATATACCTATAATTGCGGATATACATTTTGATTATAGACTAGCTCTAGAAGCTATAGAACAAGGTGTAGATGGAATAAGAATAAATCCAGGAAATATAGGTAGCATTGAAAGAGTAAAAGCAGTTGTAGAAAAATGTAAAGAAAGAGATTTAAAAATAAGAATAGGTGTAAACGGTGGTTCGCTTGAAAAAGAACTTCTTAAAAAATACGGTTCACCTACAGCTGAAGCATTAGTTGAAAGTGCTATGGGACATATAAAAATACTTGAGGATTTAGATTTTCATAATATAGTTATATCTCTAAAATCTTCAGATATATATACAGCAGTAGAAGCATATGAACTTATGAGCCAAAAGGTCGATTATCCTCTTCACATAGGTATAACAGAAGCAGGTGGAGTTAGAGCAGGAACTATAAAATCATCAATAGGTATAGGTTCACTACTTTTAAAAGGAATAGGAGATACTATGAGGATTTCTCTTACTGGAGATCCAGTGGAAGAAGTTAAAGTAGGAAAAGACATTCTTAGAAGTTTAAATTTATTAAACGATAAAATAAAAATAGTATCTTGTCCAACTTGTGGTAGATGTAATATAGATTTAATAAATATTGCAAATGAAGTTGAAAATAAAATACAAGACTTAGATAAAAATATGACTGTTGCTATAATGGGATGTGTTGTAAACGGTCCAGGAGAAGCGAGAGAAGCCGATATCGGTATAGCAGGAGGAAAAGGTCAAGGAATTTTATTTAAAAAAGGTGAGATAGTTAGAAAAATTCCAGCAGATAAATTAGTAGAAGAATTATTAGATGAAATAGATAAATTCGAAGAAAAGTAAATTAGATTTTTATAAAGCTTATAATATAGCAGGGGGACATTTATGATAAATTTTGATGTAACTAACGAGCTAATGTGTATAGCAAGAGGAAGAGGAAGATTCTATGCTAAAAAAGGCTCTATGGTCGCTTTTAAAGGTGATTTTAGATTTGAAAAGCTATTATTAGGTCCAAATAATGGAGGTGGACTGGGAGGAGCTCTTTTAGGTCACTTACAAAGAAAAATAACAGGAGAAAATATGCCTATAATGTCTGTTGAAGGAAGTGGAGAAGTTTATTTAGCAGAAAATGCATATCATGTAGATGTAATCCATTTAGAGCCAGGAGATTCAATAAATGTAGAAAGTGAGAACTTATTAGCATTTACTGAAGCTCTTACATATTCAACTACATTTGTAGGTTCAGGTGTAATATCTCAAAGAGGGTTATTTTCAACATATTTAAAAAATAATACAAACTCAGTCCAAGATGTAGCTATTATAACAGATGGAAATCCACTGATGATAGAGGGACCTTGTTGTGTGGACCCAAATGCAATCGTAGCATGGACAGGAAGAAAACCAGAAGTAAAAGTAGCACAATTATCATGGAAGACTTTTATAGGTCAAACATCAGGTGAATCATATCACCTTCAATTTAATGAACCAGGGCAGCTTGTTATAATACAACCATCTGAAAGACTTTCAGGTTTAAATGTTTCTATAGATTAAAAAATTCAAAAATAATAAATAAAAATAGTGATTAATTTTGATGTAGAGAAAATAAAAACTCCCTTATGGTGATAATAATACCATGGGGAGTTTTGTTTTATAAAATATAAGAAGTTATATTATTGTTCGAGATATATAAAATATATCTCCTGTTGTATTAATTAAATATAAATTGGCAAATAATACAATGATAGAAGTGTATTATTTATGGATAAAACTATTTATAAATGATATAATTATAAGTCAGTTAAGAAAGAGTTTATTTACATTATGTAAAATGGATGAGTATAAATTTTGATATTTAATTTAGAAAGTGGTGAGACAGTGAATAATAAATTTTTACCCATAAGTAGAGCCGATATGGAAGAACGCGGATGGGATGAATTAGATTTTATAGTTGTAACTGCCGATGCTTATGTAGACCATCACAGTTTTGGGACTGCGATAATCTCTAGAGTATTAGAAAAAGAAGGTTACAAGGTTGGTATAATTGCACAACCAAATTGGAAGTCAACAGAAGACTTTATGAAATTAGGAAAGCCAAGACTTGGGTTCTTAGTTAATGCTGGGAATATGGACTCTATGGTAAATCACTACTCTGTTAGCAAGAGAGCGAGGGACAAAGACCTTTATTCACCAGGCGGGAAAATGGGTTATAGACCGGACAGAGCGACAATAGTATATTGTAATAAAATACGTGAAGCGTACAAACATGTTCCAATCGTAATAGGTGGTATTGAGGCTAGTCTTAGAAGATTTGCTCATTATGATTATTGGAGCGATAGAGTTAGAAATTCAATATTAATCGACTCTGGTGCGGATTTATTAATTTACGGTATGGGTGAAAAGCCAATCGTAAATGTTGCAAATGCATTAAATGACGGATTTGATCCAAAATATATAAGCTTTATTGATGGGACTTGCTATTTAGCAGATAGTTTAGATGAGGTTTATGGAGATTATGTTTTACTTCCATCAATGGAAGAAGTGAGCACTGACAAAAGAAAATATGCAGAAGCTTTCAAAATCCAATACGATGAACAAGATCCATACAGAGGAAAAATGCTAGTTCAACAACATGGAGTAAAATACTTAGTTCAAAATAGACCAGAAAAACCTTTAAATAGAGAAGAACTAGATGCAGTTTATGCATTACCATATGCAAAAACTTATCATCCGATTTATGAAAGTATGGGCGGAATCCCTGCTATAAACGAGGTTAAATTCAGTATAGTAAACAACAGAGGATGCTTTGGTTCATGTTCATTCTGTGCAATAACATTCCACCAAGGAAGAGCCGTACAAAGTAGAAGTCATGAATCAATATTAGAAGAAGCAAAAGAAATCACGCATTTACCAGATTTCAAAGGGTATATCCACGATGTTGGTGGACCTACTGCAAACTTCAGAGGGCCTGCTTGTAATAAGCAAGTTACAAAAGGCGCATGTAAAAATAGACAATGTCTAGACCCATCTCCTTGTAAAAACTTAAAAGTAGACCATACTGATTATATAGAACTGCTTAGAAAAGTTAGAAATGTTCCAGGCGTTAAAAAAGTATTCGTTCGTTCGGGAATAAGATACGATTACGTTATGGCTGATAAAGACAACAAATTCTTAAGAGAATTAATAAAACATCATGTAAGTGGACAACTTAAAGTTGCACCAGAACACGTTGCTGAAGAAGTTCTTCATTATATGCAAAAACCAGCTGGTGAAACATATGAGAAATTTAGACAAAAATATTTCGATATAAATAGACAATTAGGAATGAACCAATACTTAATTCCTTACTTAATGTCATCTCACCCAGGTTCAACTTTAAACAGTGCGATAGAGCTAGCTGAGTATTTAAGAGATATACATTATCAACCAGAACAAGTACAAGATTTCTACCCAACACCAGGGACACTATCAACTGCTATGTTCTATACAGGGCTTGATCCAAGAGATATGAAACCTGTTTATGTGCCAAAATCGAGAGAAGAAAAAGCAATGCAAAGAGCATTACTTCAATTCAGCCAACCTCGTAACTACGACTTAGTTCACAAAGCTTTAGTCGAAGCGGGAAGAGAGGATTTAATCGGATTTGGACCAAGATGTCTTATAAAACCAAGAGGTGAATTTAGAGACTTTGGTAACTCAAAAGGTGGAAATAAAGGCTCTAAAAACGGCAAAGGCAAAAAAGAGGCAAACGGAAATAAGGGAAACAGCAGAGATTCTAGAAATTCAAATAATAGAAAATCTTCATCAAGAGGAAATGACACTAGAAATTCTGGAAGAAATAACGGCGGTAAAAACTCAGGAAGAGGAAAATCATCAGGGAAGAATTCTAAGAGAAGACCTAGATAGAAGTTGAAAATATAAATTTAGATAGAATATAAAGGACCTATATCTTAAAATGTATAATAATTTGAGATATAGGTTTTTTAATTGAAATCTAGGATTAAAAAAATACCTATTATGGTATAATCTAAATAAAACGAAAAGGAGTTGAGAATATGAGAGGATTACTAGATCCAAAGATGGATTTCGTATTTAAAAACATATTTGGAAGCGAAAAACACCCAAATATCCTGATATCCTTCCTAAATGCAACTTTAAAACCGAAAGATTTAATAACAGCAGTTGAGATAAAAAACACAGATTTAAATAAAGGATACATAGAAGATAAATTTTCTAGATTAGACGTGAAGGCGACGACTAGCAACAATGAGATAATCAACATAGAAATTCAGCTAAAAAATGAATACAACATGATAAAGAGAAGTCTATTTTATTGGTCTAAACTTTACTCAGAGCAACTTAATGAAGGCGAGGATTATAGTCTTTTAAAAAGAACAATTTGCATCAATATACTTAATTTTAAATATTTAAAAACGAGAATGTTCCATAGTGTTTATAGAATGAAAGAAATACATACAAATGAGGAATTATCGGATATAGAAGAAATTCATTTTATAGAGATTCCAAAGCTAGAAGACGGTTCAGATGAAAAAGATATGCTTGTAGCATGGATTGAATTCTTGAAAAACCCAGAAAGTGAAAAGGTTAGAAGCCTTGAAATGAGTGTGGATGAGATAAGAGAAGCAAAGGACGAATTAATAAAGATGAGTAATGATGATACACAAAGAGAGTTATATGAGATGAGAGCAAAAACGTTAAGAGATAAGGTAAGTGCATTGAATGAGGCTGAGAGAAAGGGTATTAAGAAAGGAAGAGAAGAGGGCGAGAAGAATAAAGCTATAGAAATAGCAAAATCTTTGATAGATCTAGGATTAGATAAAGAATCTATAGCAAAATCAACTGGACTTGATTTATGTGAAGTAGAGAAGTTAATGAATTAATTTAAAATGGAAAAGAAAAAGGTATAAAAATGAGTGTGGATGAGATAAGAGAAGCAAAGGATGAACTTATAAAAATGAGTAACGATGATACTCAGAGAGAATTGTATGAGATGAGAGCGAAGACATTAAGAGATAAGATAAGTGCATTGAATGAGGCAGAGAGAAAGGGAATCAAAAAAGGAAGAGAAGAAGGACGAAAAGAAGGCGAGCAGAATAAAGCTATAGAAATAGCAAAATCATTAATAAACTTAGGACTAGATAAAGAATCAATAGCAAAATCAACTGGGCTTGATTTATGTGAAGTAGAAAAGTTAATGAATTAAAATAATTAAAAAATAAGTATTTTATAGAAAAACTAGGTTGAGATACAAATAATGTATCAACCTAGTTTTTTTATGAAAAAATTATAAAAAAGTGCAACTTTTTTAACACATTAATTGTCTTATATTATAAAAGCAAGTAAAATTAATTAAACAAATTTCAGAAGGGAAAATTAATATGGAGGGTATAAAATTTATTTCAAGGATAAGGGGAAAGGAAAAAACTTTTAAAAAGAATTCAATAAAAAATAATTCGGAAGCATTTGAAGAGCTTTTACTACAATACAAATCCTATTTGTACAAGGTAGCCTATACATATGTGAAAGATAAAGAGGCCGCACTCGATATTTTACAAGAAACTTCATTTAAGGCATGGTTAAATATCCATACATTGAAAGACGAAGAAAAATTCAAGCCGTGGATAACAAAAATTTTAGTTAATACTGCAATAAATTATATTAGAAAAGAGAGCAAAGTAATTTATATAGATGATGAAAATCCAATTATAAGTAGTGAAAACATAGTAAGTAAAAAAGCAATATCATTAGAGGAAAAGTTAGACTTATATAAGGCGATTGATTTATTAAAGCCAAAGTATAAAACTGTGATTATTTTAAAATATTTTGATGATATGAAGATAGAGGATATATCGTATGTGCTCGACGTGCCTATAAATACAGTTAAAAGCCATTTGAAAAGGGCAAAGGAAAGTTTAAGTGATATTTTGAAGGAGGGGATTTAAATGAAGTTTGATGAATTTAATAATATAGAAGTGCCAGAAGAGGTTGATGTTTTTATAAAAAATGGGGTTAAAAAAGCGGAAAAAGTTAAGCAAAAAAGAAGAATAAAAAAGTGTGTAGTAGCAGCAGCGACATTGGTGTTATGTTGTGGAATTTTGGTTAATGACAATACATGGGCACTTGTGGATAGTATAACTTCAAAAATAGAATATTATTTCGGGGCAAATAAGAACGAATTTGAAGAATATAAAACGGGAGTTGAGCAGAGTGCATCTGATAAAAATGTAACACTGACATTAAAAGAGGCGATGCTTGAAGATGGTGAGTTTATATTAAATATAAATATGGATTTTTCTAAAAAAGAACTAGATAAAAATGATATGATAACTAATTATATGCCACAAATTAAAGAGATTTATATAGATGGCAAGAAATTTTTACCGAGTTCAGCTATGCAAACATTTGGGATTAGCGAGGAAGAAAATATAAATGATATTAAAGAGATGGATAATATAGACTTCTTAACTAAACTTCAAATAGAGTCAACAAGTTACGAAGATAATAATGTTTTAGAGAACTTGGATAAAAGTAAAAATCATGATGTAAAAGTAGTATTTGGTAAAATAGAAAAAATGGCAGGAAATAGTGTGGGAGGTTCAATAAGGGGAAATTGGGAATTTAACTTCACTATAAATGCAAAGGAAATGGAAGAGAGAACAAAAGTTTATAATATAGATAAAGAAGTTGAAATAAAAGAAAATAATAAGACTACTTTACTTAAGTTTAAAGAATTGAGAATATCACCACTATATGCAAGACTTTATCTTGATGCAGAAAGCACAGGGAGCGAAGATTTTTTAAATAATATATCTATAGAAGCTGTTGACCAAGCGGGCAATCTTATATTAGAGGGTGTTGGTGGAGATTCATCTTATATAGATGGCAAAAATAAATATATTAATTTAGTATCGGAAAAAGATTTGTACCAAGATGGGAATAAAATAGATACAGGAAAAATAGAATATGTAAAAATCATACCAGTCAAACTAACTGAAGGGGGTAGTGTTGCTAAAAGATACAAAGATAAGGCGATAATAGTCAATTTAAAATAAAAAATAATGGTCAGTATAAGAAAAAAATAAGTATTTTATAGTAATAAACTAGGTTGAAATACAAATAATGTATCAACCTAGTTTTTTTATGAAAAAAATTTATAAAAAAGTGGAATAAATAAAAAATAAGTCCCATATAATGAATTAAGCTTGTCCTAGAAAATAAAAATATATAGAAAGGAGGTGTTTTTAATCAAGAGCAGGATAAGATTCGCAATAGGTGTTTGTATTATGACAGTTTTTGTATTTATTACATATGATAATCTTCAAAATATCCAGGCCGAGCGAAATTTGCCTTTGGGTGTTACAGAAGTTGAGCTTACAAATTGGACAAAGACGAGGGAGCCAGAGGAAATTGGTGATGGTGAAAAGAAGATGAATTCACATAGCGATAGGGTTGAGCTTAATGAAGGGATTTCGTCGGAGGATGTTGAGAGTATTGATGGTTTGTATAAAAATGTAAAAGAAGATGGTAAGAACTATTTAAAACTTAGGACAATAAAGGATGTATCTAGTAGCAGTGATATAACTGAGAATATAAATGGAGATACGGATAAGTCAGAGAGTGAAGTTAGTGGAAATAAGGTATTGAGAACAATGATTAATTCGGGAAATGACACCCAATTAATTAGTTATAGCGTTGATGACCTGTATGGATATTTACAATCGGACAAACCTATAAAATGGGATAATGAAGGCAAGATTACATGGGACTTGCATACTTGTGTTGATACTCAAGGAAATCTAAACAGTATCGAGTGGAGGATGTTAAGCGCTAGTTTTGAGATTACAGATAAGCAAATAAGATTACTCCAAGACGGTAATGCATATGCTGTGCTTGGAATTCCAGCTGATAATAAATATGGATTTGAGCTTATAATGCCATATAATAACGTCGCTAGTGTATTTTTGAATAAAAATACGACTAATATAAATTATGAAACTAGGCGTCTTCTTGAAAAGCAGAGATTAAATAGTAAAGACATAGATTATGAAAATACATCAAGTTATACTTGCTCAAATGCAACTTATCATAATTCATTATCAAATCATACAGATGGTTATCATATACATATGGAGGATTTAAGTGAAAATGCAGGTAAAATAAAGGGGACCTTAATGGAGATGGATCTAGAGGAAAAATTAGTAATGGGTAAAAATACTATAGACATATTAATCGGAAACTTTATAACGAGTGATAGTTTGAAAAATAATTCTTGTGGATTTTCCAAAATAAATTTATATATTATTGAGATGCCTCAAATGGAAATAAGTATGAAGCTTTATAAATACAAAAATAGGAAAAAAGATGGACAAGTTGTTTATTTTGATGATGATTATCGCCCAACAAATGGTGATGAAGTTTATGTTAGGATTGATATACAGAATAATTCAAATAAATATACATTGAAAAATTTAGGTTTTACAAAATTAAACACGAATAAAAATGAAGGAACTATACGTTTGAATATAAGTCCGGATAGTTTTATATATAACGAAAATACCATAACCGATGATATAAGGTGTTATAAAAATGGAGATACTTCTGAAGAATATGATATAAGCGCACTTAAAAGTCTGGAACCTGGGGGCAGAATAACAATTATGTCGGACAGTTTAAAATATACTGTTTCTAAAGCAGACATAATAAATAATAGTATTATTTGTGTCGGAAGTATAAGGGCTAATTATATTCGAGATGAGTTGGAATTTATAAATGTTGAAAAAGATATGAAGGTTCCAATTAGCAAGGACTGTGGTGTTTTAAATATAAAATGTACTATTCAAAATGGTGATCAGGATTCTAATAATGAGGAAAAATTTTTGGTGAACATTAGTAGTGATAAAGGATTTGCAAATTTATCGATAAAACCAGGGCATACATATAGTGTAAAAAATCTAAATATAAGTGAGTGGCATTATATAAATTTAATTGTGCCACAGGATTATGAGGTGGTTAATAGTACTACATCTAAACGTTCAATTCAAAATAAAATCTTTTTAAATCAACAATCTATTGAAAATTATACTGGTAACATTGAAATTCAATTAAAGAAAAAGAACAATCCGTATTTTTACAAAAATAAACAAGGAAAAATAAATATTAATGTTTTAGATAAATCTAAGGATTTATAAGTTAAATCACAAAATATCAGATGAATTTCTGAGTATTTAATGAAACTAAGGTGATAAAATGAGAAAAATATTGGCAGCTATAGTGGCAATTATGTTTTTTGGGGTGGTTAGTTTGAATTATGGCGAGCTATATGCTGTTTTTTATGATAGATTTTCTAATGAAAAGCAAAGTCAAATCAGTGAGATTGATTTTGAACTTATGGGCAATTCTATGGATCAACAGCTTATCGATGCAGATGGCGGGCTTACATTGGATGAAAATAATGAGGCATCTGTTGATGTGGATTTTGATGTCGAAAATACTGGGACTTGTGACATATATATAAGAGTTGCGATTCTTCCAATTATTTTGGAAAAGCAAAATTCTCAAATTGTGTACAAGCTTAACAAATCTTCTTGTGAAATTCAGTATTGTAATGAAAATAATAGTAGTGTTCTTGATGATGAGTATTGGGAAAAATCATCTGATGGATATTACTATTACAAAAAAGTTTTAAAACAGGGACAAGGTTTGGAAAATGGATTGATTTCGAGGGTAAAATTTAAACCGAATAATAGTGAGGCTGTCGATTTTTGTGATAAAAAAGTCCAAATAGCAGTTAAAGTTGAATCGAGACAGAATGAGTTTTAGGATATGGTAGGTGATTAGTCTAGGCGGCTAATTGAAAATTAAATTTTAGGTTTCAAATATTTATAAGTTTAAAAGGGGTAACAAACTAAAGTGGATATTTGGTTGTGAAAGAAAGGGGAATTTTTTTGAAAAGATTTAGAAAAGTATTAATTGTTTTATTGGCGATTTTAGTGCCTGTATCAATTGGGTTTGGGTTTAATTTCTTTAGTTGGAATGGTAGTAAGGAATCAGCAGAAAATCAAGCTATGACTGTTGCTGGTACATTAACTGTAAATCAAATTTCTGAGTCACAAAATTTGGTGCCTCAGGATAAGATATGTAATGGAGTGACTATGGATATAACATCTAGTGCAGTGAGTTTGCTTAGGGTGAAGGTTGATATTTATTGTGCAGATTCTAAGACAGCAGAAACAGATATTGCACCAATAAAAAATGCTGGTGATAATTGGCTAAAAGGTAGCGATGGATATTACTACTATACACAAGGTGTTAAAAATGGCGATATAGTGAAGCTTGCAGAGGAAGGAATATATTTTAATGGACTAAATGACAATGTTGACATGAATAAATATCAAGGTAAAAAAATAAAAGTAGTTGCAAATGCTGAATTAGTTCAAGCAAAACATGGTGTTTTTGCAGAAAAATGGGGACTTAGCGAAAATAAAGATGGAGATATATATACTAAATTAAAAAAGATATCAAATGATCAAGGACAATAAAATGTAACAAAATCAAATCAAAATAAATTAAAAAATAAATAGTATATAATCAAAAAATGGCTGTAAAATTTTAATAAATTTTTTACAGTCATTTTTGTGTAAATTCAGACATTAAGTGCTATAATATATAAATATATTCCAAAATATGTTTTTGAAATGCAAAAATAGGTATAAATTAATATACTAAATTTTAAGGATTTCGTAAGCTATATGGTGTATTATAAATATAGATTAGTTTTATGAAAATATATTTGGAACTTTTTCATATGATTTTAGATAAAATAAATGATATGAGAATTATTTTCTAAATATAATGAGAAATACTTGAAAATGGTAAATCCATTTAAGTGACATATCGCTGGGAGGTGTTTAATATGTTTAAATCAAAAACTAATTGTTTATCAGATGTAATAGCGTATGTTACTATGGCAATGATTTATTGCTCAGTAGCCCTTTATTTCATATCAAAAGGGACAAATATCAACCAAACAATATTTACAATAGTATCATTTGCGGTTGGTGCTTTTGCTTATTTTAAATTAAGTTTTAAGAAAAAAACAACGACAACAGATGAAGTTAAATAGATAAAAATTTTTTTGGAGGGCAAGATGGCAAAAAAGGTAA
>OLNU01001704.1_pt1 | contig 15448 bp, 10 predicted proteins | sample 1672241 | NCBI WGS metagenome assembly OLNU01 (sample SAMEA3136663, study PRJEB25190) | human gut metagenome | biome: human gut; feature: human-associated habitat; material: faeces | place: Austria | collected 2013 | reverse complement strand
GCACCATCATCCAGACCGGCGACTTCAAGATCGACTACACCCCGCTGGCCTGCGGCCCCACCGACCTTGCCACTCTGTCTGAGTACGGCCAGAAGGGCGTGCTGGCTCTGCTGAGCGACTCCACCAACGCGGAGCGTCCCGGCTTCACCGCCACCGAGCAGAAGGTGGCCGCCGGTGTCCGCAGCCTGTTTGCCCGGGCGCAGAACAAGCGCATCATCATTGCGACCTTCGCGTCCAACATCTACCGTGTCCAGCAGATCATCGACCTCGCCGTGGAGGATGGCCGCAAGGTGGCCTTCAGCGGCCGCAGCATGGTCAACAATACCGCCATGGCTCAGGAGCTGGGCTATATGCACATCCCGGAAGGCACCCTCATCAGCATCGATGAGATAAACCAGTATCCGCCGGAACAGGTGGTGCTGGTGACCACCGGCAGTCAGGGCGAGCCTCTGAGCGCCCTGAGCCGCATGGCTTCCTGCAGCCACCGTCAGGTGCGCGTCGGCCCCGGCGACTTCATCATCATCTCGGCCAAGCCCATCCCCGGCAACGAGAAGAGTGTGACCAAGATCGTCAACGGTCTGCTCCTGCTGGGCGCAGAGGTCATCTATGAGGGCATGTACGACGTCCACGTCTCCGGCCACGCCTGTCAGGAAGAGCAGAAGCTGATGCTCACCCTGACCAGACCCAAGTATTTCCTGCCCGTCCACGGCGAATATAAGCAGCTGAAAAAGCACGCCATCACGGCGGCAAGCCTCGGCATCCCCACCAGCAACATCCTCATTGCCGAGAACGGCTCCAACATCATCCTCAGTCAGGACGAGATGAAGCTGGGCGAGCCGGTGACGGCGGGCGCTGTCATGGTGGACGGCCTCGGCGTGGGCGATGTGGGCAACGTCGTCCTGCGGGACCGCAAGCATCTGTCTGAGGACGGCCTCGTCATCATCGTGGCCACCGTGGACAGCAAGACCGGCAAAGTTCTGGCCGGCCCCGACCTCGTGAGCCGCGGCTTCGTCTATGTGCGGGAGAACGAGAGCCTGATGGACGGCGCCCAGAGCATCGTGGAGACGGCTCTTGACCGCTGCGTGGACGAGCACGTCCGCGACTGGAACAGCGTCAAGACCCGGGTGCGCGAGGCCCTGAGCAGCTATATCTACCGCCGCACCAAGCGCAGCCCCATGATCCTCCCCATCCTGATGGAGGTCTGAGTCTGCCCGCAGGAGGCATAACACTTCATGAAACAAAAACCAAGATGGACTCTTGAAATGCTGACCGCTGCGCTGGCGGTGCTCTGCGCCCTGCTGGTGCTGGTGCTTCTGGTGCAGCGCCCGGCCATCTGGCCTGTGCTGGTGGTGCTGGCGGTGCTGTGGTTCGCCCTGTTCGGAGTGTTCCGCTACCGGGTGCGCAGCTGGGTGGCCCGCTGGGTCTGCGGCGGCAGCTTCGAAAAATCGAAGACGCAGTTCAGCCTCGAGCCGCTGAGCCAGCCTGCCGCCCTCCTTTCGGGGGAGACGGTGCTGTGGTACAACACCGAGTTCCGCACCCGTCTGATGAAGGGCGAAGCCCTTCTGGTCCCCCGGGTGCAGAAAGTGCTGCCCGGCCTCGACCTGCAGGAGGCACGCAAGGTCAGCGGCCAGCTGCTCAATCTGGCCGACGGCGTGTGGAACGCTCACAGCTCCACCGTCCCCGGCGAGGCCGAGAGCATGACCCTTCTTGTCCTGAATGAGGAAACGGCCCTCCGCAAAGTGGAGGCCGAATATAAGGCCAGCCGCCCGGGCTATCTGGTCTTCCTCGTGGACGGCTACGACGACGTGTTCAGCGATATGCTGGACAGCGAGCGCGCCCGCCTGCTGGAAGGCATCAACCGGGTGCTGGAAGATATGATAGGCCGCGGCACGGGCTTTCTGCGCCGCGTGGCCAGTGGCCGCTACATCGCTGTGGTGGAAGAGCGCCAGCTGGAGCAGTTCGCCAAGCGCGGCTACGACGTGCTGGACAAGATCCGCGCCCTCGACCCCAGCGTGAACCTCTCCATCTCCATCGGCGTCGGACGCGGGGCCAAGACCCTGCGGGAGGCTCAGGACATGGCCGTTCAGGCGCTGGATATGGCGCAGGGGCGCGGCGGCGACCAGGCCGCCGAGATGACCCCGGACGGCTTTACCTTCTACGGCGGCGTCAGCCACGGCGTGGAAAAGCGCAGCAAGGTGCGCAGCCGCATCGTGGCCGACCAGCTGGTCAAGCTCATCAAAGAGGCTGACCATGTGGTCATCATGGGTCACCGGATGAGCGACCTGGATGCCATCGGCTCTGCCGAGGGCGTGCTGCGCATCTGCAAGATCTGCGATGTGCCGGCAGTCATCGCCGTGCGCCGTGACGCCACCCTGGCGGGCAGCCTCATCAACGCCCTCATCGCGGCAGGGCAGGAGGACGACTTCATCGACCCCAAGGGCGCTCTGCCCATCATTTCCCAGAGAACGCTCTGTATCGTCGTGGATACATACCAGCTGGGTCTGGTGGAGAGCCGCGAGATACTGGAAAAATGCGGTAAGGTGGCTGTTATCGACCACCACCGCAAGGGCGTCGGCTTCATCGAGAAGGCCGACCTCGTCTGCCACGAGCCCTATGCATCCTCGGCCAGTGAGCTGGTCACGGAGTTCTTGCAGTATGTGGGCGACCGGGACGACAAGCCCAACCGCATCGAGGCCGAGGGACTGCTCTCCGGCATCATGCTGGACACCCGTGACTTTACCCTCCACACCGGCGTGCGCACCTTCGAGGCCGCTGCGGCCCTCCGCCGCTACGGCGCGGAGACGGAGCACGTGCGTCAGCTCTTTGACGTGAGCATGGTGGAGTACACCACCAAGGCCAGGCTGGTATCGGAAGCCCAGATGTACCGGGGCTGCGCCATCACCGTCAGCGGCGAGGTGGCCCCCGAGGCCCGGGTGGCCATCGCTCAGGCGGCCAACGACCTGCTGACCATCCAGAACGTGGAGGCCAGCTTCGTGGCCGTGCAGGTGGGCGGCGGCGTCAACATCTCGGCCCGCAGCCTCGGCGCGGTGAATGTGCAGGTCATCATGGAGTCTCTGGGCGGCGGCGGTCATCAGACCATGGCAGCGGCCCAGCTCAAGCATATCACCCCGGAGGCGGCCCACAGCCGCATCCAGACGGCCATCGACCAGTACCGGGAGGCCCAGAAAAAGAGCGGCCTCGAGTCGGAATCCGAACAGAAGAAAAAGGATAAACAGTGATGAAACAGTACGATTATCTTATCGTTGGCGCTGGCCTGTACGGCGCGGTATTTGCCCATGAGGCCAAGAAGGCCGGCAAGCGCTGCCTCGTCATCGACAAGCGCGCTCATATCGCAGGCAACATCTACACCGAAGAGGTGGAGGGCATCAACGTCCACCGCTACGGCGCCCACATCTTCCACACCAACAACAAGGCTGTGTGGCAGTACGTCAACCAGTTCGCGGAGTTCAACCGCTACACCAACAGCCCTGTCGCCAACTATCACGGCGAGATCTACAACCTGCCCTTCAATATGAACACCTTCAACAGGATGTGGGGCGTTGTGACCCCCGCCGAGGCGAAGGCGAAGATCGAGCAGCAGCGCGCCGAGGCCGGCATCACGGAGCCGAAGAACCTCGAGGAGCAGGCCATCAGCCTGGTCGGCACCGACATCTACGAAAAGCTCATCAAGGGCTACACCGGCAAGCAGTGGGGCCGCCCCTGCACCGAGCTGCCCGCTTTCATCATCAAGCGCCTGCCCGTCCGTTTTACCTACGACGACAACTACTTCAACGCCCTGTATCAGGGCATCCCGGGCGGCGGCTATACCGCCATGGTGGAGAAGATGCTGGACGGCGTGGAAGTGCGCCTGGGCGTGGACTATCTGGCCGAGAAGGCAGAGCTGGACAAGCTGGCCGACAGGGTCGTCTACACCGGCCCGGTGGACGCCTACTTCGGCTACAAGCTGGGCGCGTTGCAGTACCGCAGCGTCCGCTTTGAGACGGAGACGCTGGACACCGACAACTATCAGGGCAACGCCGTCGTCAACTACACCGACGCCGAGACGCCCTACACCCGCATCATCGAGCACAAGCACTTTGAGTTCGGCACCCAGCCCAAGACCGTCATCAGCCGCGAGTACAGCGCCGAGTGGAAGCCCGGCGATGAACCCTACTACCCGGTGAACGACGAGAAGAACGGCGCGCTCTACGCCGAGTACAAGAAGCTGGCCGACGCTGAGCCGGGGGTCATCTTCGGCGGACGTCTGGGCGAGTACAAGTACTACGACATGGATAAGGTCATCGAGGTGGCGCTGGACGTCGTGGGCAGGGAGCTGGCGTAAGCGTTGACGTAACAGCCCGATTGCTGTATACTAACCATAGAAATCCACCGGTTTCCCGGTGAGAAGTGAGGGATACTATCATGAAAGTGATTCTGAAGCAGGACGTCAAGGGCATCGGCAAGAAGGACGAGATCCACGAGGTCTCCGACGGCTACGCCCGCAACTTTCTGTTCCCGCGCAAGCTGGCCGCTGTGGCCGACGCCAGCGCGGTGAATATCGCCCGGGGCAAGGAGGCCGCTGCCGACTTCCACGAGGCTGAGAACGTGGCCGCCGCTCAGGCTGTGGCCGCGAAGCTCGAGGGCAAGACCGTGGTCATCAAGGCCAAGGGCGGTGCTTCCGGCCGTCTGCACGGCAAGGTCACCGGCAAGGAAGTCGCTGAGGCTCTGGCCCAGCTGGCCGGTTCTCCCATCGACAAGAAGAAGATCGAGCTGGAGACCAAGGACATCAAGGACGCGGGCGTCTTCAACGGCAAAGTCCGCCTCCATGTCGGTGTCGTGGCTTCCTTCAAGGTCCAGGTAGAAGTGGAGCAGGCCTGATTTGACCGCTATCTGCGCCCCCTCTCGGCAGGGGGCGCTTTTTGGCTTTACGGCATTTATATAAATAAAGCAGAAGGATAACGACCATGCCGAACGAACGACATTATAACGAACTCAACCTCGAGAGCGTGGGCATCAACCTGCCCTACAATATGCAGGCAGAGCAGAGCGTGCTGGGCGCGGTGCTGCTGAAACCCGAGACCCTGACCGACCTCGTCGAGATCATCCGGCCCGAGATGTTCTACACCCGGCAGAACGCTCAGATCTACTCCGAGATGCTCCGCCTCTTTACCAGCGACCAGACCATCGACTTCGTCACCCTGCTGGACGCCGTCATCTCGGACGGCGTGTTCCCCAGCGCCGACGAGGCGAAAGTCTACCTGACCGGCCTCGCCGAGACGGTCCCCAGCATCTCCAACGTCAAGGCGTATGCGCAGATCGTGCAGGAAAAGTATCTGGTGCGCCAGCTGATGGGTGTCGCAAAGGACATTTTGCAGGACGCGGGCGACGAGCCCGACGCCGACCTGCTGCTGGAAAACGCCGAGCAGCGCATCTATGAGATCCGCTCCGGCCGCGATTCCAGCGCCCTGACGCCCCTTTCTTCCAGCATGGTGGAGACTCTGACAAATCTGCAAAAGATCAGCGGCCCCGACGCCGACAAGTATAAGGGCATCCCCACCGGCTTCCGGCTGCTGGACACCGTCCTCACCGGCCTTGGCCGCGGCGACCTCATCATCCTCGCTGCCCGCCCCGGTATGGGCAAGACCAGTTTCGCGCTGAACATCGCTACCCGCGTGGCCATGCAGCAGAAGGTGCCGGTGGCCATCTTCAGCCTCGAAATGACGAAGGAGCAGCTGACCAACCGCATCCTCTCCGCTGAAGCGGGCATCGACAGTCAGGCGTTCCGCACCGGTGCGCTCCGGGCCGAGGACTGGGAGTATCTGGCCCTCGCCACCGAAAAACTGCACGACGCACCGATTTATATGGACGACACCTCGGGCATCACCATCACCGAGATGAAGGCGAAGATCCGCCGGGTCAATCAGGACCCCGCCCGCCCCAACGTGGGCCTCATCGTCATCGACTATCTGCAGCTGATGACCAGCGGCCAGCGCAGCGAGAACCGCGTGCAGGAGATCAGCTCCATCACCCGAAACCTCAAAATCATGGCCAAAGAGATGAACGTGCCGATCATCGCTCTGAGCCAGCTGTCCCGTGCGGTGGAAAAGCAGGGCAACAACTCCAGCCACCGCCCCCAGCTGTCTGACCTGCGCGACTCCGGCTCCATCGAGCAGGACGCCGACTGCGTCCTCTTCCTGTACCGCGACTCCTACTACGCCAGCCAGAACCCCGACGGCGCGGAGGTGGACGCCGACACCGCCGAGTGCATCGTGGCAAAGAACCGTCATGGCGAGACCAGCACGGTGCCGCTGGGCTGGGACGGCGCCCACACCCGCTTTATGGATGTGGACTTCAAACGCTGATGAACTACGAAGAGATCTTACAGACGGTGCGCGGCTTCTGCGCCCGGGAAAAGCTGCTGGACGGCAAAAAGCATCTCGCACTGGCTGTTTCGGGCGGGGCCGACAGCATGGCTCTGCTCTGCCTCATGCGCCCGCTGGCCGAGGAAAAGGGCATCGCCCTCACGGTCTGCCACGTCAACCACGGCCTGCGGGGGGAGACGGCGGACCGGGACGAAGCCTTCGTCCGGGAGGTCTGCGCCCGGCTGGGCCTGCCGCTGCGGGTGTTCCATGCCGCTGAGCTGGAAGCCGAGGCAGGAAAGCCCCGGGCGGGGGAGGACTGGGCGCGCCGCCTGCGGTATGCCTGCTTTGAGCGGGTGCTGGCCGACGGGATAGATGCCGTCGCAACTGCCCATACTGGGAGTGACCAGGCCGAGACGCTGCTGTTCCGGCTGGCCAGAGGCACCGGCCTCCACGGCGCGGCGGGCATCCGGCCCAGCCGCCCGGGCTATCTGCGGCCTCTGCTCTGCCTGACGAGGGCCGACACCGAGGCCGTCTGCCGCGCCTGCGGCGAACGCTGGGTCACCGACGAGACCAATGACGCCGACGATTACGCCCGCAACCGTCTGCGCCACGGCGCACTGCCCGCCCTCTGCGGGGTCAACAGCGCCGCTGAGCACAATCTGGCCCGCTTCTGTGAGAAAGCCGCCAAGGCGGACGAATACTTCGCCCGGCAGGCGGATGCGCTGCTGGCTTCGGCCCGGGCAGCGGACGCAAAAAGCCTGCCCGGCGGGGCGGGATACGCCCTGCGCAGCGGCCAGCCCGTGTGGATGTCAGAGCCTTTGCGGCAGACCGACCCGCTCATCCTCGACATGGCCCTCCACAGCCTTGTGGAGCCGGTGCGGGACGCGGAGGAAAAATATATCCGCCTGCTGGCCGACATTGTGGAAAAGGGCAGCGGCGCGGTGCAGCTCACCGACGCCGTCCGCTTCTGCGCCCGGGACGGCGTGCTCTGGCGGGAGGAAGCCGATAAAAACACCCGCCGGCAGGGCGAAAAAGCGGACGGTCCGAAATTTGAAGTATCCCTGCCGGAGGGCGGCGATTATCCGCTGCCCGGCGGCAGAAAGCTGCATATCCGGGTGGTTTCGGCCTGTTTTGAAGAAAAAACACAGGGTGTTCATAAAAAAGACTTAAAAAATCAGGCAGATTATGCTAAAATAAACTCGATATGTCCTGTTCTGCGGCTGCGCTGCCGTCAGCCCGGCGACCGCTTCCGTCCGGCCGGGCGGGGGGTAGACCGGGAGCTGCGCAAATGGATGAACGAGGCGGGCATCCCGCCCCGGGAACGGGACACGCTGCCGCTGCTGGCGGCAGGCAGACAGGTGCTGTGGGTCTGCGGAGAGGGTTTTGCCGATGGGCTGGCCCCCGGGCCGGACACCGGGCAGCTGCTGCAGGTGGAACTAGAAAATTTTGGAGGAATCGAATCATGAGCATGAATGACGATATTTTGAAGGTCCTCGTTTCGGAAGAGGAGCTGAAAGCGAAAGTGGCTGAGCTGGGCGCTCAGATCAGCAAAGACTATGAGGGCAGAAACCTCGTCCTCGTCTCCATCCTCAAGGGCTCGGTGGTCTTTATGGCCGACCTGATGCGCGCTGTGAGCATCCCGTGCAGCATCGACTTCATGGTGGTGTCCAGCTACGGCGGCGGCAACACCACCAGCACCGGCCTCGTCAAGATTATCAAGGACCTGGACGGCGACCTCTCCGGCAAGGACGTGCTCATCGTGGAGGACATCCTCGACACCGGCATCACCCTGTCGAACCTCGTGCCGATGCTCAAGATGCGCAACCCGAACTCGGTGAAGATCTGCACCATCCTCGACAAGCCCAGCCGCCGCAAGGCCGACATCGCCCCGGACTACGAGGGCTTCGCGGTGCCGGACGAGTTCGTGGTGGGCTACGGCCTCGACTACGACGAGAAGTACCGCAACCTGCCCTACATCGGCGTACTCAAACCCAGCGTCTACGAAAAGTAAGAAATAAAACCAGAACTGGAGTTGATCCTTTTGCAACCTAAGAGACCTCGTATCAATCCGCTCATCCTCGCACTGGCGCTGGCCGCCGTGCTGATGGTCTGGTCGGTGATGGGCAGCGGGTCGGGCAGCACCAGCGGCTCGACCATGAGCTACTCCACCGTCGTCCATTACTTTGAGCACAATCAGGTCACGGCCTTCACGCTGGACCGCAACACCAGCGTCATCACCCTGAACCTGAAAGAAGGCGACCTGCCCCTGCCGGACGTCTCCTCCACCCAGAGCACGGTGCAGTCTACCGGCGGTCTGCTGAGCGGGATGTTCTCCTCCTCGTCGGGGTCCACCGGCGCAGTGCAGGAGGACGACGGCACCGTCACCGTCCGCTATAAACTGCCCTATGCCTACGTTTTCATCGAGAACGTGGACAAGTATATCGAGTCCTACGACGCGGCGAATCCCGACGCGCCCATGACCTACGACTACACCTCCCTCAAGGAGACCATCCCCTGGATGGAGATCATCTTCTATCTGGGGATGCTGGGCTGCACCGGCTTTTTGCTGTTCTCGATGATGCGGGGCGGCGTCGGCGGTGGCGGCGGCATCATGAATGTCGGCAAAGCTAAGGTCAAGGACGAGCACGAGAACAAGAAGACCGCCACCTTTGCCGATGTGGCCGGTGAAGACGAAGAGAAGGAAGAGCTGAAAGAGGTCGTGGAGTTCCTCAAGAGCCCCGACAAGTTCAACTCTCTGGGCGCACGCATCCCTCACGGCGTGCTGCTCGTCGGCCCTCCGGGTACCGGCAAGACCCTGCTGGCCCGCGCCTGCGCCGGTGAGGCCGGTGTGCCGTTCTACTCCATCTCCGGCTCTGACTTCGTCGAGATGTACGTCGGCGTCGGCGCATCCCGTGTGCGCGACCTCTTCGACAAGGCAAAAAAGACCATGCCCTGCATCATCTTCATTGATGAGATCGATGCTGTGGGCCGTCAGCGCGGTGCCGGTCTCGGCGGCGGTCACGACGAGCGCGAGCAGACCCTGAACCAGCTGCTGGTCGAGATGGACGGCTTCGAGGCCAACGATGGCGTCATCGTCATGGCGGCCACCAACCGTGCCGACATCCTCGATAAGGCCCTGCTCCGCCCGGGCCGCTTCGACCGTCAGGTCTACGTCGGCCTGCCCGACGTCAAGGGCCGCGAGGAGATCCTGAAAGTCCACACCAAGAACAAGCCCCTCGCCCCGGATGTCTCCCTCAAGGTCATCGCACAGCGCACCGCAGGCTTTGCGGGCGCTGACCTCGAGAACCTCGTCAACGAGGCCGCTCTGCTGGCTGCACGCCGCAGCCGCAAGGCCATTACGATGGAGGACATCGAAGAGGCTTCCATGAAGGTCATGGCCGGCCCCGAGAAGAAGAGCCGGGTCGTCACCCCCGAAGAGAAAAAGCTCACTGCCTACCACGAGGCAGGCCACGCTGTGGCGGGCTTCTACTGCAAGCACCACCCCCGTGTGCATGAGATCACCATCATCCCCCGCGGTCAGGCCGGCGGCTACACCATGTATCTGCCCGAGAAAGACCGCAGCTACGTCACCAAGGGCGAGATGTTCGAGGACATCGTGTCCAGTCTGGGCGGCCGCGTAGCCGAGCAGCTTATCCTGGACGACATCTCCACCGGTGCGTCCAACGACCTGCAGCAGGCGACGAACATCGCCCGCCAGATGATCACCAAGTACGGCTTCTCCGAGCGCCTTGGCCCTGTGGTCTACGGCACCTCTCAGGAGGAGACCTTCTTGGGCCGCGACCTCGGTCAGGGCAAGGGCTACAGCGAGACCACCGCTGCTGAGATCGACAGCGAGATGCGGGACATCATCGACGAGGCCTACGAGACCTGCCGCCGCACCCTGACGGAGCATATCGACCAGCTCCATGCGCTGGCACAGGCCCTGATGGAGCGCGAGAAGCTGAACGAGAAGGAGTTCAACGCCGTGATGGCAGGCGAGACCCTGCCCCAGCGTGAGGACCCCGACGCAAAGCCCGCCGAGGCTCAGCCCGCTGTCCAGCCTGTGGAACAGGCCGAGACCGCAGAGACTGCGGAGCCTGCCGAACCTGCTGAGGCAGTGGATGCCGCCCCGCAGGAAGCCCCGGCCCCCGAAACGCCGGATGAAGGCGAAGCCAACCAGTAAACCAAGAGAAAGGGGAGAGTGTTGTGGAGGAAAATTTTGAACCGGTCGCGCGGACACGGGCCAACTATTACACCCCGGGCAGCCCGGTGCAGTTCGTCTGCGTGGAGCTGCTCAAGGGCGAAGTCAGCGGCGAACACGCGGTCTGTCTGACCTTTAAGAACATTTCCCGCGTGACCCTGACGGCACTGGAGATCCACTTCAAGTGCAAGGGCGTGGACGGCGTCATCCTCTGTGAGGACGAGTTCGAGTACCGTGACCTTACCGCAAAGCCCGGCGAGAGCTTCGGCATGGACGATGCCGTCTTTGTCACCCAGAAGGCCATCACCAGCGTGGACGTTACCCTGCGCAATGTCTACAGCGGCAGGAAGGTCGTCCACCTCGAGAGCATCAAGCGGGTGCGCCTGCCGGCCCCCCGCCGCCTGAGCGTCGAGATGCAGAAGGCCCTCGAAGCCCGGATGAACCGCACCGGCATGAAGTTCATGCCCCAGGTCTTCGAGAACGGCTGGTACTGCGCCTGCGGTGCCTTCCACCCGAAGGAAGAGGACACCGTCTACTGCTCCGAGTGCGGCAGCGACCGCATCCTTTTGCAGAACGCGCTGAACACCCTGCTGCAGCCGGAAGCCCCGGTGCGCCAGCCCGAGCCGCAGCCTGCGGCCCAGCCGGTACGCCCGGCTGCGTCTGCTGAGGAGCCTACCCGCATCGTGGGTGCAGCGCAGGAGGAAGCCACCCGTATCATCCCGCCCCGGGCGGCGGAGCCTGCGCCCGGCTATGCGCCTGCCGCTGAGATGGACGCGACCCGCGTGGTGTCCCGCGCCCCGGAGCAGGAGGCGACCCGCGTTCTGCCCCGCCAGCCGGAGCCGGTGCGCCCGGCCAAGTCCTTTGCGCCGGACGAAGAGGTGGAGAAGTACGGCACCCGTGTGGTACCCTCGACTCCCGCCGCCGCGCCGTCCCGCCTGCAGGCAAAGCCGCTGGACGAGGAGGACGACTGCGAAGAGGAAGACCCCCGCGACAGCATCGCTGAGACGCTCATCCGCTGGGTGCCGCCCATCACCGCCATCGTGTGTGCGGGCATCGCCCTGTGCGGCTTCGTGTATTCTCAGTTCATGATGTAAAATAGGATGTACGGCGGAGGAGGCAGAGGCTTCCTCCGCTTTTAATTTAAGGAATAACCTCTCCGTCAGCGCTGCCGCAACCCGGCCTTGTCTGCGGAGCAGACTGAGAGGTTGGACAAAGGAGAAGTGAAGTTATGCCTGACGAAGCTTTGCAGGCCGCGTTCGAGATAAAAGCGGCCTGCGACGACATCAGCCGGAAGCTGCTGCGCTGGCACTGGGAGGAAAAGCCCGGAGCTCACAGCGTGGACGCCCTGATGAAGCATCTGGCCCAGCGCCAGAAGGAGAGCCCCGACTACTACGAGCGCCTGCCGGAGCTGAATGGCCGCACCGGCTGGCAGCAGCTGGATACCACCCTCTGTATGCGCATCCTGCTGGATCCGGAAAAGGACGCCGCCCGGCCTCTGGACCTGCTGGGCAATACGCCCCACCCGGCAGCGGCCCGCCGCGCCTGCAACGCGGTGCGGATGGCCCGCAACGAGGCCGCCCATGCCTCCGACAGGACCGCAGCCGCACAAGCGGCGATCCGGTTCAACGAGGCCGTGGAGGAGCTGGAAGCAGGCTATGAGGGAACGGCCCTGACTACCGGCGACCTCGAGAAGTATTATCGAATGGCGGAGGACTTTCTGTCCCGCTGCGGCGCGTCGGAGACCATCGAGCCTCAGAAGAAGGCTGAGGACGAAGCGCCCCGCCGTCAGAAGTCCCAGAAAAGCGGCAGCACATCCCGCAAGCGCCAGAGCGGCGGGAATCGTGCCGCTTCGGGCCGGGGGACATCCAGCCGCAGCCGGAACGCTTCTGGCCGGAACAGCCGCAGCCGCCAGAATATGCAGACCACGGCCCGCCGCAAGAAGCGTCAGCGCACCCAGAGCCGCGCTCTCACCGTGGTGCTGCTGGCCGTCGTCCTGCTGGGCCTGCTGGTTCGAGCATGGACGATGGGGCTGATGAAGTAACACGCTCTACTGAGGTAGATTATGTGAGAAAGTGACCAAAAAATAACGTACTATAATTATAAAACGTCACTTTATCAATTTGATAAAGTGACCCTGACTGATAAAGTGACCCACTTTATCAGCAAGCCTCAGTTTATCACCTTGAGAAAGTGAGATTTTTGGCGATGCTGCGTTAGAAAAATGTCACTTTATCAGATAACGCGCGGGTCTCGGAGGACATCTCAACTTTTTGGGATGTCCTCTTTTTGCATTTCCGGGACAGCCCCCTCATACACTGACGGACAAGGGGGTGTGCGGATGGAGCAGGGGATGGAGATGCTCTTTGCGCTGTTCGGCGGGCTGGCGATGTTCCTCTACGGGATGGACAGGATGAGCCGCGCCTTGCAGCGGGCGGCGGGCGACGCCATGAAGCGGATGCTGGCCCGGCTGACGGCCACGCCGCTGCTGGGTGTCCTCACCGGGCTGGCCGTGACGGCGGTGCTCCAAAGCAGCTCGGCAGCCACAGTAATGGTCATCGGCTTCGTCAGCGCCGGGCTGCTGGAACTGCCCCGGGCGGTGGCCGTCATCTACGGCATCAACATCGGCACCACCATGACGGCACAGCTCATCGCCTTCGATGTCCAGACGCTGGTGTACCCGGTGCTGTTTCTGGGCTTCCTCCTCGACTTCGCGGCCCGTAGGCCCCGCTGGCAGGCCGTGGGCGAGGCGGTGTTCTCCTTCGGGCTGCTCTTCGAGGGCATCGACATCCTGGGCCGGGCTTTGCAGCCGCTGGCCGGGCAGGCGGTCTTTCTCGACTGGATGACCCGGGTGAAGGAGTCGCCGCTTCTGGGTATCCTGCTGGGCCTCTCCATGACCATGGTGGTACAGAGCAGTTCGGCCACCATCGCGCTGCTGCAGAACGTGGCCCGGCAGGCCGGGCCGGACGGCATCCACAGCATGCTGGGCCTTGCCGGGGCGGTGCCGGTCCTTCTGGGCGACAACATCGGCACGACGGTCACGGCCCTGCTGGCCTGCATCGGGCAGGGGAAGGACGCCGCCCGCGCCGCACTGGCCCACAGCTGCTTCAACCTCAGCGGGAGTCTGCTGGCGGCGGTGCTGCTGCCCTGGTTCGTCCGGCTGGTGGAGTTTATCTCCCCCAAAGGCCCGGAGCTGGAAGTCATTTCCCGGCAAATCGCCAACGCCCACACCGCCTTCAACGTCTGCTGCGCCCTGCTCTGGCTGCCTTTTTTGCCGTGGATGGTGCGGCTGGTGTGTGCGCTGGTGCCGGAAAAAGAGAAAAAATAAGAAAAAGCTCCTCATGCCCGTGAGGGTATGGGGAGCTTTCTGCGTTTCAGGGAAGGAGTGCCTTCATCCAACCTCTCAGTCTGCTTCGCAGACAAGGCCGGGTTGCGGCACCCAGCATCCGCAGCGCTTCGCTTGCGCCTTACTGGCCGCTGCCCCAACAGCGACTCCCTGTTTCCGCCACTGGCGGCGGTCGTCGTTGTTGCCCCTAGTAGGGGAGCCTCTGGCGAAGAGGTGAAGCTTTCCGAAATGCCAAGGCCTCCCCTCGATAGGGGAGGTGGCACGGCGTCAGCCGTGACGGAGAGGTTAATTTCTCGTTACGCTCTTCCGATACACCGCAAAGGCGATGACAGCCGACAGCACTTCCGTGACCCAGAAGGCGTGCCAGACGCCGGTGGGGCCGAGCTGGCGGCAGAGCAGCCACGCCAGCGGCATGATGAAGATGACGTACCGGCAGAGGGAGATGACCAGCGAGGCCGCACCCTTGCCCAGACCTTCCAGCGCACCGGAAGAGGTGGTGGACACCGCCGACACCACAAAGCCGAGGCAGATGATGCGCAGGGCGGTCTGGCCGATGGCGATGGTCTCGGGGTTGGAGGAGAACAGGCCGATGAGGGGCGCGGAAGCGGCCATACAGATGACGGTGCCCGCCGCCATGATGACGGCGCTCATGCCGAGGGTGAGCTGGTAGAGCTTTGCCACGCGGGCGTGCTCTTTTGCACCGTAGTTGTAGCCGATGAGGGGGCGCATTCCCTGCACGATGCCGTTGGCGGGCAGATAGAGGAAAGTCTGGAGCTTATAGTAGATGCCCAGCACCACCACATAGCTTTCGGAGAAGGCCGCCAGCAGGCCGTTGAGGAAGGTGACCAGCAGGGAGGGCAGGGCCAGATTCAGGATGGCAGGCACACCGATGGCGTAGAGACGGCCTTCGAGAGAGAGGTCAGGCCGCAGGGCCTTCCGGCGCAGATGGACGGGCGACTCGGTGGTGCTGTAGACCACGAGGTAGATGACGAGAGTGGCGGCCTGTCCGATGCCGGTAGCCAGCGCCGCGCCTGCAATGCCCATGGCAGGCACCGGGCCGAGGCCGAAGATGAGGACGGGGTCCAGCAGGATATTGCAGACACAGCCCGAGATGAGGGCGATCATGGTGAGCTTCATCCGGCCCACGGCCTGGAAGAGCTTCTCAAAGGCGAGGCTGGCCATGTTCACGGTAGCGAACAGGAAGACGATGGTGGAGTAGGTCACGCCCATGGAGACGATGGTGCCGTCGGCGGTGAACCGGGCCAGGAAGCCGGGCATGATGGCGGTAGCTGCCAGCGTGCAGAGGATGCCGTGGAGCATCGAGAGGGCCATGCCGTGGGTGGCGGCGGCGTCCGCCCTGTCGTGGTCGCCTGCGCCCCGGTAAAGGGCCACGAGGGCGTTGATGCCCACGCCGAAGCCGATGGCAACGGCGTTCACGAAGTTCTGGATGGGGAACACGAGGGAGAGGGCCGTCATGGCCTGCTCGTTGATCTGGGCCACAAAGAGGCTGTCCACGATGTTGTACAGCGAGTTCACCAGCAT
>OLNU01001700.1_pt1 | contig 15487 bp, 10 predicted proteins | sample 1672241 | NCBI WGS metagenome assembly OLNU01 (sample SAMEA3136663, study PRJEB25190) | human gut metagenome | biome: human gut; feature: human-associated habitat; material: faeces | place: Austria | collected 2013 | reverse complement strand
ACTAATTCGCAATACTTTGTGTATGAATTAGTTGGCTGATTTTGTAATATTTAATAAATGTCCCTTTGTTTCTCTCTATAGGATATCCGGATATTTCTTAATCTTTTCAGAATACTCCTATCGATAATATAAATTCTATCGCAAAATTATCGCTTTATTACTTTTCCACATTCTGTGTAATCGTTCCATTTCCAGGATTAGATACGGCTTCACGCGGAAAAGGCATAATCCATAAATGCGAATCAGACTTTAGAATATACTCTTTTCCTTCAATAGTGCGTGGAAAAGTACGGGCATACTCCGGATCCTTATTCAAACGTCTATAATCACAATATATAACCTGAGTCTGGATATATTCACTCTCTTTATCTCTTATTATTTTTTCCACTGCTTCTTTCGTTGTTGCAGCAGTCCAATCTTGATAAAACTCAAGAAGAATACGTGTTTTTCTCACCTTATTCACCAGTTCCATTGCTTCTCTAATATTAGCTTCTCCCCCTTTACGAGCCAAACATTCGGCCTTTATATAATACATTTCAGGTGAACGCATACCTCCTTTATTCATTTCCAAAGCATAGATACCCGCATAATAAGGAATACCGGAAGATGACACTCTGGATTTCCAATGGGTCAGCAGACGAGTATCCCCCTTTTCAAAACGAGCCGCCCGTTCAGGAGAAATAGCGTAGCTTGTGTTATTCAAGCCAGTCCAACCTGAAGTGGAAGATCCATAACAATAAATATAATTCTCTACATTATCTGTTTCAGGATTACCGGCTACCCCTGATGTATAATTCTTGGGATCATCATAGCGCTCCTTATCCGCCTCATAAAGATCTATCCAGTTAAAAAGCTGGTCATTTTGCTCCAATGCCAATGAAGCGTTCTTCAAAGCATTGTCATAATCCCCCATAGACAAATACACTCGAGCCAACATACCATATCCAAGTGCCCGATTAGGATGAAGAATCGACTCACTATGTACAGGCAGATCTTCAACCGCCTTATTCAAATCATCAAGCATAAACTCATAGATTGTTTGCAAAGTTACCTGCGGCGACGGAGCCTCCACAGAAGCCGAAGTTATCAAAGGAACTGACAGTTTATCCTTAGTAGCCTCATCATACTGGTCAGCATAAAAATTAGCCAAATAAAAATAATGCATGGCTCTAAGAACACGTCCCTGAGCTATTAACTGACGGCGCTGAACCTCCGTACATTCTGTCGCATCCGGTACATCCTCTACGATTAGATTCCACGCAAAAAGTCCCTCATAAGCATTAAAATAAGGGTTCTTATCATTGCCTGTCATTAAGTCTATTCGATTTACAGATTCATCTGCGTAATAATTGGCACGTGTTAACGACGGACTAGTTACGGCAGAAGGAAGTTTAAATATATCTCCTGCTAATACCGCAAGCTGATCGGGATCAAGAAAATGGTAGGAAAAATTATTTCGGATAAAAGCATTATAGTCTTCCCATGTCTTCGGAATCTTCTGCCCTTTCGGCACATCATCCAAATAATCATCACAAGCGGAAAGCATCATAGCCACCATAACAAAAAGCAGACTGCTTATCTTTATCATTTGTTTTTTCATATTATTCATTCTTTAAAAATTCAAATACAATCCCCATACATAATTCGGTTTCACTTTACCGCCTAAATCGTAATTCGCTTTACTATCAAAAGCAAATGTTGCTACATTCTCTACATTGAACTGAAGACGAGCGCCGGAAAGAGAAATTTTCTTGCACCAATGGGCCGGAACTCTGTACGCCAATGAAATATTACTCAAACGAATATTTGATGCATCATACACAAACAAATCCGAATAACGATATAATTCCGTACGGTGTGTATTAAAATTCTCCGTATCATTAGAGAAAAGCAGACGTGGTACGTCCGTTACATCCCCAGGCTGAGTCCAACGGTCCACTATACCCTTAGCAGTAGATGTAATACGTCCGTTCGACATGTTAATGCTTGGAATATTGCTTGACCGCAACTTGTGACCTGCATCCAATATCAGCATCGCTGAAAATTCAAAACCTTTATAACGTAATACATTGGTTAACGAAGCATTATGTATAGGAACAGTCGTACCACAATAAACCAATGCATGATAATCACGTGCAGGACCTGAAGTGACATTATTTTCCGCATCATATACCTGTGGATCACCATTCTCATTCAATCCAGCCCACTTATACGCATAAATACCATATAATGGTTTTCCAACCATAGGATAACTGGTAGGCATACTTATACGGCTATCCCACAAACTTGGTTGCACACTGATGTGTTTTACTTTATTACGATTAAATGCATATAACAATGAAGCGTTCCAACTAAAGTCCTTCTGACGGATAATCTCTCCGCTCAAAGTGATTTCCACTCCCCGGTTTACCATTTTTCCATTATTCGTCATCAACGTTGTATAGCCAAACCCTTGTGTAGGACTACCATTTATAGCAGCAAGTAGATCAACACTATATTTATTATAATACTCTATTGTTCCCGACAGACGATGACGGAACAAAGCAAAATCTACACCTACATTCACAGTCGTTGTCTTTTCCCAACGGATATCCTTATTGGGAGGAGTATTCACAGACCCTGCCATACCATCCACAAGGCTGGAATCATAATAGGAAGCTATCAGATAGGGAGCTGTATTACGCCCAATATTACCACCAATACCGTATGAAGCGCGTAATTTCAACATGTCTACAAAATCCGCTTGAAAGAATTTCTCTTTATAGATATTCCAACTTCCCCCGACTGACCATAAAGGTTTATTCTGGTATTTCGAATTAGTTCCCCACAAGTTCGAACGATCCCAACGAATACTTCCAGAAAGTACATATTTATCATCATACGTATACGATGCATTCGAATAGAAGGAAACAAAACGATTAAGCAATTCACGAGACGAAGCAATACTATTCTGATCTAACTGAGCAGATCCTAACAAGCCCGAAAAATAAGCCAAATCTTTCATATTATAATTTTGCCATGTTTTAAGCTCCGGATCATATCCGTATACCGTATTTTCATCAAAATTAATCAATGAATGGCGCACTTCCTGTCCTAATATCCATACTAAATTATGCTTTTCATCAAATGTTTTATCAAGACTCAACTGTTGACGGAAGTTATAACTATGTTTGCTGTTCTTCAACGTATGAAACGAATCTCCATTCGGCAGATTATATACCAAAGAACTGCCATTCGGTGATTTGCTGGTAAAATCATTAATACGCTTACGCATAAAATTTGACTCTTTCTCACCCAATGATTCATAATCCGAATCACTTGTTTCATATTGGAACATCACATTGTAATTCAACCAAGAAGTCAAATCAAACTTCAACTTAGCATAAGCGCGGGTTTCAAAAGTTTTGGTTGTATTAAGAGCATAATTCAACTCATCCATCGGCACGAGATCTTCTGAATACAGCCCATATTGATCCACTAAATCACGACGTGACTTGTCACTTTGTGAAGGTGCCACAAAATAACTTCCATCTGCATTGACCAACGGATCATAAGGCATGACAGAAAAGCCCGGATCAAACAAATCATATGACTGGTTCTTCTCTTTGCCATATTTCAGATAAACGCCTGTATCAAAATGCAACCAATTGGTTAGCTGTAATGAATTAGTAATATTGATACCTAATTTCCAATCACTATGATTTATATCCTCATAATCATTATCCCAATAAGTAGTAGAGAAATTAAAAGAATTACGCTCTGTTGTTTTACCTACCCTCAAATTATACTGCTGGTAAAAAGGGTTACGCTTACCATATTTTTCTGCCTGATCATAATATTGATAACCGTAGGAAGCCAACTGATTCAGAATTTTATCTCCCTCAGCCATACTGATTTTCCCAGTGTACATATCTAACAAAGTATTAACTCCCAAACTAGGATATGGTCCGTTTTCACGCAAATCGGCAGCCTGCATCTCCGCAGCCTCAGGCGTACTCAATGCCATAGTCGCCCATTCACGTTCCATAGCAATAACATCAGCCGCATTAGTCCGATTTTTTTTATAATAAGAATAAGGGTGCACTGTAAAGGTAGAAGAAAAACTTACTTCCGCTTTACCTTCTTTAGCCTTTTTCGTAGTAATCACAATCACGCCATTAGCAGCTCGCGCACCGTAGATAGAAGCAGCAGCAGCATCTTTCAGCACTGTTACGCTTTCAATATCTTCCGGATTTAAATCAGGCATATTTTCAGTTGTCTGCCCTATTCTGTCTAATGTTGTATTTTCTACAGGAAATCCATCAATCACGACCATCGGATTCGCGACAGCATTCATGGTTGTGACACCACGAATCTGTCCATTCACATATCCAGCCACTTGTCCCTCAAGCATAGAAGACAAGTTATCCATACGTTTCAACTCTAACTTTTCAGTAGAAACTTTAGAAAACGCACCCGTAGAACGTTCTTTCGACAAAGTCTGATATCCAGTAACCAACACTTCATCCAACATTTCAGTGTCCGCATCCAACCGAATAAAAAGCTCTTTCTTTCCATCCACAACCGCCACTTCTTTTGATTTCATACCAATATATGAAACCACAAGTGTTTCCCCACTGTTTACCTTCAGATGGAAACGTCCATCCACATCTGTTACGGTACCATTCTGAGTTCCTTTTACCAATACAGTCGCTCCAATCAACGGTTCATCATTAGTATCTGTAACCACTCCCGAAATAGATTTTTTTTCATTCTGCCGTATTTCTGAAACGACAGTACTTTCCTCTGCCAACGCATAAGCTACCGGTCCACACAAACAAATACAAAAAAGAATTCTTGAAAAAAACAGATTTCCCCCTTTGCACCTTCTTGAGTTTACTGATTCTTCACTCATAAAATTAAAAAAATTTATCAATATAAAAGTCAGTTAAGTAATTCATCTAATTTAGCTATTGTTTTGGGATCAGAAGGACGACTCATATCCACCGATATAATTTTTCCTTCCTTATCTAAAAGAATAAAACGGGGAATCCCCTTTATCATGTAGTCATTCATAAATGTATCTCCATTTACAAAATGCAACTGAATACCCTTTAAACCAGCCCTCACTCTATTTTCCCATGCTTTTTTGTTATTATCACATGAGATACTAACAAAATAAATATCTTTTCCATGGTATTTTTCTTCTAACTTTTGCAAATGTGGAATTTCACGTTGGCAAGGACCACACCAAGTAGCCCAAATATCTATATATACATACTTTCCCTTAAAATCAGAAAGAGAAACTTTTTTACCAGACAAATCCGTACAGTTAAAATTTGGAGAAAGAGCTCCTACCGACAATTTGCGCCAACGATTGCACAATGTCTCAAAATTCTTCACCAATAGCGGTGATTTTACATACCGATCGAACACAGCACAATAAGCATCAGCAGAATCAAGTCCATATCTCTCTACATAAGCATATACATTCTTATTTATTAAGAACTCTGCAATACTAGGCTCCTTCACTTCCGATTCCACATATCGGACTACCGCATCCAAAGACTTTGATTCCGGGTATTGTTTTCTTGCCACTCTGCTTACCGCCTCAACCAAAAATGAACGGAATTCGTCATATCGCAACAAAGAAGCATCCATAACTATCAACTCCTGTAACTTACTCCAATATTCTAAAGAAGCTTCATAAGTAGAATCCTTAGCTATACGCATATGGAAATAAGGATAAGAAGGCAATGTAGCACAAGTAAAATATTTCAAACGTATTTTCTCCATTTCATTAATTTCCTCTGATAATCCGGCATGATCCAACTCTTGCAGATTTACATTCAAAATACTATCCATTTTCAAAAAGAACGCTTTTTCTCCTAATGCCATATCATCAATTTCTGCTGCTTTCAAACGTCCGTTATTCAAATAGATATTTACTTGTGAACCTGTGCCTGTAATGGCTACACGTTCTCCAAATTTTTTATTTTCAAAAGAAATTTGTATATCTGTATCAGGTGTAAGCAACAAAGTACGACTTATATAATGATAACCTAATGCCACATAAACAGGCTCCGTAACATCGACTACCAATTCTCCCTTTCCTGAAGCATCTATTGAAATAGGAAGTTCTCTCCCGTCAGGAAAATAAAGCATTGCTGAATGATCTTCTATTTTACCACTTATAGACAAAGAAATCTTTGCCGCATAACTATAAAAAGGGAATAACAAACAGACAAAAAGAAAGACTCTCATTTTTTTCTTAAACCACTCCATAAATATTTTTTTATATTAAACATTAAAAATTAAGTGCGAAATTAACAAATAATTTGCAAACCGCCTTAATTTATATTACATAAACTAATGTTTAAGTAGCATTTTAACATAAAAAAAGCGATGGAATTCATACAGAGTTCATCCACGTTCCAATACCCCATATATTCTCCACAAAGAAGTTAAAAGAATTATAGTCACCACCAATACACACCTGCTTAAAGCAAGCGGGCTTATATTGTAATTAGAAAAAAGGAACAGTATAATCCAACAAAGAAGTTAAAAATTAACGGAGAAAATGCCAAACCGTTTGCCCATTCCAAAGACTATCTGTATTTTTGGCAGAAATATTCTGATTAAATGAATGAGAATGTCCTTGCCAAATTGAAAGTACTAGCAGAATCTGCCAAATATGATGTTTCCTGCTCCAGTAGTGGGACTGTGCGCCGTAACCAATCAGGCACATTGGGAAACACCGTAGGCGGCTGGGGAATATGCCACAGCTTCGCTGAGGACGGTCGTTGCATATCCTTGCTGAAAATTATGCTGACCAATTATTGCATATATGACTGTGCCTATTGTATCAATAGAAGAAGCAATGACATTCCCCGTGCCACACTTTCGGTAAGCGAACTGGTAGACCTCACCATCGAATTCTACCGGCGCAACTATATAGAAGGGCTTTTCCTCAGCTCCGGCGTTGTACGCAATCCGGATTACACCATGGAAAGGTTGGTACGTGTTGCCAAAGACCTGCGGTTAGTACACAAATTCAACGGATATATTCACCTGAAAAGCATCCCCGGAGCCAGTCGCGAACTAGTTAATGAAGCCGGACTCTACGCTGACCGCCTCAGTGTAAACATAGAAATTTCCAAAGAAGAGAATCTGAAATTACTGGCTCCCGAAAAAGATCACAAAAGTGTGTACCAGCCCATGCGCTATATCCAGCAGGGAGTACTTACCAATAAGGAAGACCGGAAAAAATTCCGCCATGTTCCACGCTTCGTTCCTGCCGGACAAAGCACGCAGATGATTGTCGGTGCCACAACCGAATCAGACAAAGACATCCTTTATCTTTCTTCTTCACTCTACCAACACCCCACCATGAGGCGCGTTTACTACTCAGGATATATATCCGTAAATACATACGACAAACGGCTTCCGGCACTGAAACAGCCGCCATTGGTACGGGAGAACCGTTTGTATCAGGCCGACTGGCTGTTACGTTTCTATCAATTTAAAGTAGAAGAAATAGTAGATGACTCCTATCCCGACCTGGATTTGGAAATCGATCCCAAACTAGGTTGGGCATTACGGCATCCCGAACTATTTCCGATAGATATAAATCAGGCAGATTACGAAATGATTCTCAGAGTACCGGGCATCGGAATCAAATCGGCAAGACAAATCATCGCATCACGCCGCTTCTCCAAACTGGGATTCTATGAACTGAAAAAAATAGGTGTAGTGATGAAAAAAGCGCAATACTTCATAACCTGCAACGAACTCCCCACCCGAACTGTTAATGAACTGACCCCGACAGGAGTACGCAGACTGTTAGTACCCAAACCCAAAAAGAAAGTGGACGAACGCCAATTAATACTAAACTTCACTGATAACGAATGATTCTGTTTATCTATGACCATACGTTTGAAGGCTTGCTGACTTGCATTTTCGATGCCTACTTCCGCAAAACCTTTCCAGACTCGCTCTTGATGGAAGGCGAGCCGCTACCCTTATTTTATGATGGAGCCATACACATAGCCACTGATGAAGAGAAAGCCGGACGAGTGTGGCGCGGATTACAGAAAAAAATCTCCAAGCATGCCCTGTTATGCCTGACCTGCTGCTGGTTATCAGAATTACCAAAGGTGGACGAAATGCTTTTCCGCTATATCCGGAAGGCCATAAACTCTCCTCATTCCATCGAAACCAACTTTGCCGATCCTGATGTGCTGGAGCTTGCGAAAATCTATAAAAGAGTAGATGGAGAACGAGTACACCTCATGCAGTTCGTCCGTTTCCAAAAAGCTGCGGACGGAACTTTCTTTGCAGCCGTAGAGCCTCAATTCAACGCACTGCCACTGGCTGTGGATCATTTCAAAGACCGGTTTGCCGACCAGCGTTGGCTCATTTATGATGTGAAGCGACAATATGGATATTACTATAATCTGACGGAGATGGAAGAAGTAACATTTGAAGACCCCCGCCAAGCACATCTGGTCACAGGAATGCTAAATGAAACATTGAAGGACAATGATGAGAAATTGTTTCAGAAACTTTGGAAAACATATTTCAAGTCCATTTGCATCAAAGAACGTTGGAATCTCAGAAAACACCGGCAAGATATGCCTGTCAGATATTGGAAATATCTGACGGAGAAACAATAAACAGTTCTTCCGGATATCCCACATCTACCAAAAACAAGGCATGTCCCGGAACAGAACTCCCGGCACTACAACGATCTTTATCCTCTATCACTTTCCTGAACTCATCCACAGTCATTTTACCACGTCCCACTTCTACCAACGTACCTACCACAGCCCTTACCATATTCCGTAAAAAACGGTCAGCTTTAATAGTAAATACCCATTCTGTCCCGCTCACCTGCGTCCATTCAGCATGCATAATCCGGCAATTATTCGTCTTCACATCAGTATGCAATTTACTGAAACTGGTAAAATCAGTATAATCAAACAATACACGGGCAGCCTCATTCATTTTCTCAAAATCCAATGAATTAAAAAGCCTCCAGGCATAGTGACGGTTAAACGGATCTTTCCGGGTAGTCACATAATACTTATAAGTACGATAAGTCGCGTCAAAACGGGCATGCGCATCATCCTTCACCCGCTTTACAGCGTAAACCGCTATATCGGGAGGAAGCAAGCGATTCAATTTCTCCGTTATCTGAACACAATCCAACTCCCGGTCATAATCAAAATGCGCGATCATGAGACGCGCATGCACACCGGCATCAGTACGTCCCGCTCCTACTACCTCTATTTCTTGACGGAGAAAAGTAGAAAGAGCACGCATTAATGTTTCCTGTACACTGTCACCATTGGGCTGAATCTGCCAACCGTGATAATTCGTTCCATCATAAGCCAAATATATGAAATACCGCATCGTAAAGCCTCCGACCAAGTGAAAATTCAATAAATCAGCGGGCTGTTATATGAAAACATCCCTGTTTCAACTCATATTTAATATAGCATTTGTCCGATTTCCGAAGATCACGGAGTACCTCGGCCAATACCAACTTCAGCGTATCCGGACTAACATCCTGCATAGGACGTCCATCCGGGTCTTCCACTTTACAAAACCGACGGTAACTGACATCGAAAGTTGTCCCAAAAGCATGAGCTGAATTGGCAGAAGCATTTCCATTGCGACGACGAAGACGTTTCACATCATCTGCCGTACGAAGTACAGAAGTAACAATGATTTGATTAGGATTCAATCCTTTGCAACTCAATGAATCCAAAAAATTGGCTCCTATTGTATCCAATAACGCACTAGCCTGCGGAATCAGAAAAGGAATGGAGTGAGTCAGCGAATCCATGGCATAACGCTCACAGGGTTTTATCTGAACCAATTTGCCACCCAGCCCCTCTGCTTCCGAACGAGAAGCCAACGGACGAATTCCTATTTTCTTCGCCACACTGAGATGAGTATCATTCAAATCACCGAAACTACGTTTATAGCTAATTACACCTTTTATATTATGAGGCTCGTTCATCTTCATGGACATATCTTTTTCCTTGCAACCGGAAGAAACTGTCAAGGAAAACAACAGTGACAATAGCGTGCAACATGCACCTTTCATACAATTCATAATCTAACTATCTTTTCAAATTCCTCGCAAAGATAGATTAAAATCCTTTTTCTGAAAAAGCTTATGCAAATAAATTGCCCGGAAAATAAGAACAATGAAAACCTTTCATTAAATTTGCACCCTATAAACAAGTACATAAAGTACCTAAACTAGTTAAATGATAGAAAAACATATAGTTTTAGAGGATATTGATCCTGTGATATTTTATGGCGTAAACAACGTCAATATGAAAATGATACAAGCTTTGTATCCCAAATTAAAAATTGTGGCACGTGGAAATGTCATCAAAGTATTGGGAGACGAAGAGGAAATGTGTGCTTTTGAAGAGAATATATTAGCATTGGAAAAGCATTGCGCCCAGTATAACTCACTGAAAGAAGAAGTGATTTTAGACATAGTGAAAGGTCGTTCACCCCAAATAGAGAATACAGGGGATACTATTGTATTCAGTGTAACAGGAAAACCGATCGTTCCCCGTAGTGAGAACCAGTTGAAGCTGGTACAAGAATATGAAAAGAACGATATGCTGTTCGCTATCGGTCCCGCAGGTTCAGGAAAGACATACACTGCTATCGCCCTTGCTGTCCGTTCCCTGAAAAACAAAGAAATCAAAAAAATTATTTTGAGCCGTCCGGCTGTGGAGGCAGGAGAAAAACTCGGATTTTTACCCGGTGATATGAAAGATAAGATTGACCCTTATCTACAACCACTGTATGACGCATTACAAGATATGATTCCCGCCGCCAAGCTAAAAGAATATATGGAATTGAATGTGATTCAAATAGCCCCATTGGCATTTATGCGCGGACGCACCTTGAATGATGCTGTAGTGATATTGGACGAGGCTCAAAATACCACCACCCAGCAAATTAAGATGTTCCTCACCCGTATGGGGATGAACACCAAAATGATTGTAACAGGTGACATGACACAGATAGACTTACCATCTTCACAAACTTCGGGGTTGATACAGGCACTAAAAATTCTGAAAGGCGTGAAAGGAATCAGTTTCATCGAACTCAACAAGAAGGACATTGTACGGCACAAACTGGTTACCCGCATTGTGGAAGCATACGAGAAGTTTGAAGAAAAACAGAAAACCTTTCATTCATGTCATTCTGAACGAAGTGAAAAATCTGAAAACATAAAACGAATTTATTGATTTTAATTATAAATAAAGACATGAGTAAAGCATTAACAAGAACAGACTTTAACTTTCCGGGACAGAAAAGTGTGTACCACGGCAAAGTGCGTGATGTATACAACATCAATGACGAAAAGTTAGTAATGGTAGCTACCGACCGTATCTCCGCATTCGACGTAGTTCTGCCTGAAGGTATTCCCTACAAAGGACAAATGCTGAACCAGATTGCAGCCAAATTTCTGGATGCAACTACCGACATCTGCCCCAACTGGAAAATGGCGACTCCAGATCCTATGGTTACCGTAGGAGTTATGTGTCAAGGTTTTCCTGTGGAAATGATTGTCCGTGGTTACCTGTGCGGTAGCGCATGGCGTGCTTACAAAAACGGCGTTCGTGAAATCTGTGGTGTAAAACTTCCCGAAGGAATGAAAGAAAACCAGAAATTTCCCGAACCAATCATTACTCCAACCACTAAAGCCGAAATGGGCCTGCATGACGAAGACATCTCTAAGGAAGAAATTCTGAAACAAGGTCTGGCCACTCCCGAAGAATACGAAATATTGGAAAAGTATACATTGGCTCTGTTCAAACGCGGTACTGAAATCGCTGCAGAACGCGGACTGATCCTGGTAGATACCAAATACGAATTCGGTAAGCACAACGGCACTATCTACCTGATGGACGAAATCCACACTCCGGACTCCAGCCGTTACTTCTACTCCGAAGGTTACGAAGAGCGCTTTGCCAAAGGCGAACCGCAAAAGCAGCTTTCAAAGGAGTTCGTACGCGAATGGTTGATGGACAACGGCTTCCAGGGCAAAGAAGGACAACAGGTTCCGGAAATGACAGACGAAATCGTAACTTCCATCAGCGAACGCTACATCGAACTGTACGAACACATCACCGGTGAGAAGTTCGTGAAAGAAGATACAAGCAATATCGCCGAACGCATCGAAAAGAACGTAACGGAATACTTGAAGAAATGAACTACCCCCAAGAGTACATCAAGCCTTACGGTAACGAGGGCAAGAAGAGCGAACAGGTCGAAGAAATGTTCGACAACATCGCCCCTGCTTACGACAAGCTGAACCATACCCTGTCAATGGGCATAGACCGCAGCTGGCGCAAGAAGGCGATTAACGCGCTCCGCCCCTTCCACCCCCGACGTATCATGGATGTAGCGACCGGAACCGGCGACTTTGCCATACTTGCCTGCCGCGAACTGCAACCCGATACGCTGATAGGAACCGACATCTCCGAAGGCATGATGAATGTGGGACGTGAAAAAGTAAAACAGGCGCACCTCTCGGACAAGATTTCCTTTGCCCGGGAGGACTGCACCTCTCTCTCGTTTGCCGACGGAAGTTTTGATGCCGTAACCGTAGCGTTCGGCATCCGCAACTTCGACGGACTGGACAAAGGGCTGTCCGAAATATGCCGCGTGCTGGTGCCCGGCGGACATCTCGTCATACTGGAGCTATCCACCCCGGACCGCTTCCCTATGAAACAGCTCTTCTCCGTCTATTCCAAAGTCGTGATTCCGCTGCTCGGCAAATGTATCTCGAAAGACAACAGCGCCTACACCTACCTGCCCCAAAGCATCCGCGCCTTTCCGCAAGGCGAAATCATGCAGGGAGTAATCCGCAAGGCAGGATTCAGCGAAGTACGTTTCCGGCGGCTGACTTTCGGAATATGCACTTTATACATCGCTAAGAAATAGCCACTTATCTTCCCCTTTAACACACTTGGATATGCAGAAATATGGTCTAATCGGTTACCCGCTGAAACATTCGTTCTCCATCGGATACTTCAATGAGAAATTCAAAGCAGAGAACATCGACGCAGAATATGTGAACTTCGAAATTCCCCGCATCGAAGACTTCATGGAAGTGATTGAGGAGAATTCCAACCTCTGCGGACTCAATGTAACCATTCCTTATAAAGAACAAGTCATCTCTTATTTGGACGAACTGGATAAAGATGCGGCAGCCATCGGAGCCGTCAATGTAATCAAAATTGTCCGCCAAAAAGGTAAGACCAGGCTGATAGGCTATAATTCCGATGTGATTGGCTTCACTCAATCTATCGAACCCTTGCTGGAACCCCAGCACAAAAAAGCTCTGATCCTAGGAACAGGAGGTGCCTCGAAAGCGATTGCTTACGGACTGAAAAAATTAGGTTTGGAATGCAAATTCGTATCACGGAACCTGCGTGAAGAAATGCTGACTTACGATCAGCTCACTCCCGAAATCATGGATGAGTATAAAGTAGTTGTCAACTGTACTCCTGTAGGTATGTATCCCCGTGCCGATGAATACCCCAATATTCCATACCAATATCTCACACCCAACCATTTGCTTTATGATTTGTTATATAATCCTGACACTACTCTTTTTATGAAAAAGGGGGCAGACAAAGGGGCAATTACCAAAAACGGTTTAGAAATGCTCTTATTGCAAGCCTTTGGTGCATGGGATATATGGAACAAATAGTTAAGGTATGAAAAGAAAAAAAATGATTATTGGAACGAGTAGTATATTCGTTCTGCTTATTATAGTCCTACTTGGAGGCAGTCAATATATGCTGAACTATTCCTTACGCCCTGAAAACAGAGGAAAGAATTTGGAAAGTTCCTGGCAATATATGTTTAAGACTTACCCCTATCTAAAACCGTGGATAGATAGTCTGAAACAGAACCAAGCACTGAAGGATACCTTTATCTATTCTCCCGACCACGTAAAACTGCATGCTTACTATGTGGCTTCCAGCCGCCCGACAGCCAAAACCGCAGTTATAGTACACGGGTATACAGACAATGCCATCCGCATGATGATGATAGGTTATCTATACAATAAAAAACTGGATTTCAACATCCTCCTACCAGATTTACGCGACACTGGCCTGAGCGGTGGAAATGCCATACAAATGGGATGGTTAGACCGCAAAGATGTAACACAATGGATGGAGGTTGCCAATCGAATTTACGGTGACAGCACCAGCATGGTAGTACATGGAATCTCGATGGGTGCAGCCACCACTATGATGGTTTCGGGCGAACCGCAGCCCGACTATGTGAAATGTTTTGTTGAGGACTGCGGATATACCAGCGTATGGGACCAATTTTCCAAAGAACTGAAAGAACAATTCGGCTTGCCTCAATTCCCGTTAATGTACACCGCCGACTGGTTATGCCAGCTGGAATATGGATGGGGGTTCAAAGAAGCATCCGCATTGAAACAGGTAGCCCGATGCCATCTGCCCATGTTCTTTATCCATGGTGATAAAGATGACTACGTACCCACATGGATGGTGTACAAATTGTATGAGGCAAAACCTCAGCCCAAAGCATTATGGATAGTTCCGGAAGCAGACCATGCACATTCCTATCTGTTCAATACTGAAGAATATACCCAAAAAGTAAAAGCATTTGTAGACAAATACATCCAATGAGAAAATTGACATTTTTACTTACTTTTTTCATGCTTCTAGGCTCCGTCCAGCTTCAAGCCAAAGAATATGCCATAAAAGACATACCGATGGTACATTTGCAAAACCGTACCCGCTACGTCAGCAATCCCGACGGTATCCTTTCATCCACCGCTGTCACCACTATGGACAGCATCCTCTACGCTTTAGAGCAAAAAACAGGTATACAGACATTAGTGGTAGCGGTAACAGGCATAGAGGGAGGTGATTGTTTTGATTTTGCCCACCGGCTGGGACAGGAAACGGGCGTAGGACAAAAAGAACGTGACAATGGATTGGTCATCTTGCTTTCCACCGACGAACGGTGTGTGCAATTCGCTACCGGATATGGCCTTGAAGGGATATTGCCGGATGCCATCTGCAAACGGATTCAGAACCGCTATATGCTGCCCTATTTCAAGGACAATAACTGGAACGCCGGAATGGTAGCAGGAATACGGGCTGTAAACGGCTACCTGGACGGTTCCATGGAAAATATCGGCAATGACGAAAGCGAAGATGATCCCTTGGAATTCATTATCATCTTTTTTGTGATTTTCGGAGGATTTATTGGCATCGGATTGTATGCAAACTGGCGTAAAACACGCTGCCCCCATTGCAAAAAACACAAACTGCAACGTCTTTCCTCCAAAGTTATAGACCGAAGTAACGGAACAAAGACTGAAGAAGTAGTATATAAATGCAGAAATTGCGGACATATCCTCAGACGGAAAGAACGGTCGAGAGATGAAAATTACAAAGGCCCCCGAGGAGGA
>OLNU01001685.1_pt1 | contig 15571 bp, 12 predicted proteins | sample 1672241 | NCBI WGS metagenome assembly OLNU01 (sample SAMEA3136663, study PRJEB25190) | human gut metagenome | biome: human gut; feature: human-associated habitat; material: faeces | place: Austria | collected 2013 | reverse complement strand
CTCAATTTTTTTGATTGACATTGCCCTTCGTTAAGTCGTATACTTAATTTACTTTTACAAAAGAAAAATCTAAATCTGACCATTCGGTCAGGTAATTCCATTTCGTTATGAATATTTTGCGTGGGGATGAAATAGTTGTTGTAAAGTTGTACTTTTTGTATACTAATACTTGAAAAATACAAAATATATGTATATACTAATGATAGTACAAAATGTTCGTTCTTGTATTGTACACATGACTTTATATAACTTTTTCATACCAAGAAAGGAGTGTGCATGCGGGAAAAGAACGCCACATCAATTGAGTACTTTAAGGATCCACGACGGATAGTGGATCTTCTGAATGGAATGGTTTTTCATGGCAGGCAGGTTATTACAGAAGATAATCTGTTGGAGAAAAATCCAGTGCTGCATAATGTCTATCGGGAAAAGAATAAAGTTGTCGCTATAGAAAATACACCAGATCTGTCTGTTGCAGTGACGTGGAAGAGTCTGAAATTTCAGTTTATGATTCAGATACAAACACTGGAGCATTATGCAATGCCGGTCAGACTTTTGCACGAGAAAGGAATTGACTATTATAATCAGTGGAAAAAACTGCAAAAGGATCATAAGAACTGTAATGATTTAAAAGATAATGCCGAGCGGCTTTCGGGAATGAAAAAGACCGATCATTTTTACCCTGTGCTTCAAATTGTAATCTATTTTGGACAAGAGCACTGGCGTGCAGCCTTCAAAATGGATGATCTGACCGGAGCAAATGATTTTCCAGAAGAACTGCAGAAATTATTTTTCGAGACACCAATGCTGCTTTTTGAAGTGTATTATTTCAAAAATATCCACTGGTTCCAGACCGATTTACAACAGGTTTGTGGATTTTTGCAAAGAACGAATGAATTAAATCAAAAGTTAGTCTCTGCCGGACGTATTAATGATTTATTGCAGGCAAGTAATAATAAAAAGTATCGAAAAGAACTGATGGCAGAGTTGGGAATTGCATAAGGGTAAAATTGGGTGGCAGCCTTTGATAGCTGCCACTCTGTTTAATTCCAGAAGAATTATGATTGTTTAGGTAAACATAGTCTGTGTAGATGTTGAAAATTTTGAATATAACCCAAAAGAGGAAGGACTTCTGCACAGAGAGGAGACACGGCGAAATCTATTTGCAGTTGCGCAACATTTACGAAAATGAGGTATTATTTTAGCCAAAATGCAGATAGACTTTGGTAGGTCTATGTGCTATCCTTAAAAAGCAAAAGTATGCTTTTTAGCAGCAAATACATAAGAAAAAAGGGATGTTTATGAAGAGAAAAATAAAATCTGTCAAGGGATTTACGTTGGCAGAACTTTTAATCGTAGTGGCGATAATTGCTGTGTTGGTAGCAATCGGAATCCCCATTTTCACAAGTCAGCTTGAAAAAAGTCGCGAAGCCGTAGACCTTTCCGATGTAAGATCTGCATATGCGGAAGTGATGATGGCGGCGATTACAGGGGATACAACGGCGTATTATACGAAGGATGCGAATCAGACTATATATAAAACAAGCGCAGAGACATTTAACGGTTATACAGTTGAGGCTGGTGCTTATTCCATTACGGTAACGCCATTAAAACAGAAACAACCTGGCTGGCAGACTGCTGAGCCAATTACAATTGGAGGTGTATCTTCTAAAGCCGGAGTGCCATATTGGAATGGACAGCCTGGACTGGATGGATACTGTATAGTTACATATCATCCACCTGTGGGCAGTAATGTTGAGTATGTTTCGTTTTATTGGAGTGGTGGAAATGATAGTAGCAATTCGACAGTAACGCCAACACCAGAAAATCCATGGATTCCAACAATGACGCCAGCTCCAATAGCAACGCCAACGTCAGTTCCGCTGAATTCCCAAAAGAATTATGAAGATGCTAAAAAAAGTGCAGAAACATACCCAACCTCTAATCAAAAATATGTTAGAGGTAATCTTTATTTATATGAAGGATTAGTTTATGTTTGCAAAGTATCAGGATCATGGGGGTATGATAAACAATACAATTCCAAGGGAAATCCAAAAGAGAATTATAGTGCTGCATTTCCGAAATTGACGCAAGAAAAGTTGCAAAATGCGCGAACTTTTGCTGATGCAAAGCCAAAAGGTGATGGAACCTACAATTTGGATCCAGTTAGTTTTGGTGATATTTATAGAGATGATGAAAACCAATACTATATTTATGTTGGATCTCAAAATGATACAATAATGTCAATTCCAAGTGAAAGCGCATTTAAAAATGAAGGGGATAACTGGGTGCCTATAAAGTTTTAGTAAAAATATTTGAAATAGCTGTGAAAGAATAATTGTTATTGAAGAGGAAGAAATTGTAGTCTTGCTGTTATTATAGTCCTCTAAACTCAATGAAACTAAAAGCAGCAAATATTTCAAAGCGAAAGAGACTTGACACCCTCAAAAACATGTAAAGCTGAAAATGGATTTGTAAATAATCTAGAGGTGTGTGTCTCATCTGAGCGAGCCACACACCTCCCATAACAACCTATCCCTGATCTTTTTTCAATAACATCTCTATTCTTGGTGATTCAAATAAATGTTCCTCTGTAAAACGGAAAAATTACGGATCTATTTGTATTAGTGGACAGATTTTGGAAAATAAATGGGTTTGCCAAGTTAAATTCCCGAAAATCATACATCTCTCAAAATCTTGTAAAGTTTTTACACCCTCTTATTTAATAATTCAGAGATGTGTGTCTCATCTGAGACACACATCTTCCATACTAACTTATCTTTGCTCTTTTTCTTTTAACGTATTAACCTTTCTGCCGCTTGTCACTTTTGATAATTAGTTTTCATAGAACTCTGCCAGTCCATCCAGTAACAATCTCTGACTTGGCACAGTAATTTGATTTTCTCATTTTCGGTTAATTGGTGGAGAGCTACGACCGATTTTTCAATTGTTTCTAATTTATTATCCATTTCGAACAACTCCTTTCATATATTAAATATAGTTACAATATTTATACATAAAAAGAAAAAGAACAAACTTCCAAACATTTTATGATTGACAATACATCCCAACAGGTCGTATACTAAACTCACTTTCACTACAGAAAATCTCACAGAAGAATCTGTGTCCGGTCATTCGACCAGTTGATTCATTATTGTTGCATTGTGTTAGAAACTGATAGTTGTTTAAAATGGTAAATGAAAAATATACTGATGCTTAAAAAACACAATTAAAATGTGTATTATAATAATATAGAATAATGTCCGAGAAGTATAATTTTCATATCCTGCATATTGCTATCCTATTCAGAAAGGGAGTGTGCATGAAGGAGGAAAACGCCACATCAATTGAATATTTTCGAGACTTCAGACGGGTTGCGGATCTGATTAACGGAGTTATATTTCATGGGAAACCGGTTGTCAGAGAATGTGACCTGCAAGAACAGAATCCGGTACTGCACAATATTTTCAAAAAGGATAACAAAGTATCAGCAGTAGAGAATACACTGGATCTATTCGTGATGGTGACAGTGAATAAAGCAAAGTTCCTGCTTATGCTCCAGGGGCAGACAATTGAGCATTATGTAATGCCAGTACGGGCATCACATGAGAGAGGAACTGAAGAAGCTGTTTACAGAAAAACCACTTCTGATTTTTGAAATGCGCCATTTTTCGAATGAAGAATGGTTTCAAACAGATTTGCCGCCAGGTCTGTGGCTTTTTGAAAAGAACCAATGACAGAATGAAATTAAGAGCATATATAGAAGAAAATCAAGAGGTTTTTTCAAAAATAATTTAAAATGTGGTACAGTGATTTATCTTGTGTTCTGTGATTTGTCATGCTACTATAAATCTGTAACTATCTTTTGATATAAGTTATAGCGGAAGCATATCAAACATAAAAACACATGGAGAGAAGAAAAATGCAAAAGAAAAAGAAGAGAATATTCGCAGTCCTTTTGTCAGCAATTCTGGTAGTTGCGCTCACCGGCTGCAGCAAGCTGGGTTCCATTATTAATGAAATTCATGGCTCATTGATCGGAAATAATTATACCGTATATACCTATGATAATTATGGGAATCAGACCTCAATGCTAGCAATATAGTGTCAACTTAAAATCGTTATGATTCTGCTTATTTAATTTCGCTCCTTGAAAACTAAATAGTAAAAATAGTATCTCGCCTTATTGCCGGATTTATGGTATAGTTAAACAGACCTATACGGGATAGGCCTTTAAAAATGGTCTTCTCTTGTGTAGGAGTTAGAGTACCGATTTTCTTGTGCGAAGATGTTTTCGGTCTCTATTCTTTTTAGAGCGTTCATAGCATCTGCCAGGGTGAATCTGTGAACGCTTTTTTGATGCTTTTAGGATCAGATTTGTAATGACTGGCAGAATTTCTATGGACATAAAAAGTAATTGTGGCACCAGGGCTTTTACCTCACCGATAATGAAAGTCCGTTTTGACTGGTAGGCCCACTTGTTTTTGATAAATGCTTTCTGTTTTACTATGCTGTCTGCTTCTGTTTTAACAAGCGCAGCAAGATTGGAGAACAACAGGTTTATGTATAATTCCTGCTCAATGGAATTACAGCTTGTTCCTGTGAATTCTTCCAGTTCCCACCATTCCTTGAGTTCCCGGTATTTTGTTTCGATATTCCATCTTTCAAAATAAAGGTTATAAAGCAATGCAGGAGAAATAGACGGATCTGTGATATTAGTGACCAGATATTCCGCTTCCTCGTTTGATTGTTCTGGCAGTGGTACTCTTACAATTCGGTAAAGGACCGGTTTGCCATCTGCTGAAGCAGCAGTCCATGAAAAATCATCAGAGCCTAACCGGGTAAGATGATTCCCCTTGTTTAAACGCATCAGAACATGACAGCCATCAGAAACCAGATCCTCGTATAATTCTTTTGAATAATAACCACGGTCAAAGACGAGCAGTGCATTCTGGGCAAGATTTAATTCATGTAACCTGGTCCAATGTTCCCTCGAAGGATCACGCTCTCCAGTTCCTTTTGTATATATCTGCCCATCGACTATCTGATCAAGAAAGACATCATAGATAGTGGAAAGAAGACCCTCCACCCAGCAAATATCCTGGTTATTACAGCTTGTAATCGTTCCAAATTCAGAGGATGTGTCGTTGGATAATGGGATCTCCAGCGTAGATCCATCAACAGCGAAAACACGGTATCCAAACCAGCTTTTTGAACAAGCGGCATGTTTGTATACAGTTTCAACCTGTTCATCAAAAAGTTCCTTGAAAAGATCTGGCAGGATGCCACGCCTGGCTTTGGAGACTGCCTGTCGTGAAACATCGGGAAACTCGATGTCAGGAATCTGCCGTTGAAGTGCGGACAATTCAATATCCATTGAGCGCTTTTTTGAATAGATAAGATAGGCAACTACCTGCTTTAATGTAAGCTTGCGGTGTCTTACAAATGCTTTTGAGCGTCGGAACTGCTCAAGAAACTGGTCTGAATTAACGTGGGTTCGCAGTTGTGTCAAAATAAGGGTAATTAAATCAGAATAATTCATAGCGTACCTCCTGAAAGTGTATATTCAAAAGGCTTCGCCGCAAATTTTGGCCACTTTGTCAAGTGTACATAGTGCCGATATTTGTCGCACAAAATTGTATATTTTTACTATTTAGTTTTCAAGGAACAGATGAGCCAATATAACTGGCTTAAGTTGACACTATATTGCTAGCATTGGAATCAGACCTTGAAAACTTCTGGAAAGAAAATCAGCATTACCGGAAATAAAATTGAAACCGTCAGCTATGACAGCGATGGAAGAGCAGTAACCGGCTATGATCTTTCTTCAGTAATTACCATTACCATTGATGGAAAAGAAATCGAAAGCTGCGGAGATACCTGTGTATTTGTGCAGAATGGACTGAAACCGGAGGTGGATTTTTCATTAGACGAGGTCAACAGTAACGGTGGGAACGGAATCACGGATAATGCAGCTCTGGCAAGGGTTTTGAACCGGTACAAAAATGATTTCGGCAAATCCAGGGTTGTGGTCATCAAATCCCAGCTTGGACAGCCTATCGCCGCATTTTCCGGGGATAATGTCTATTGGGAAATTCCGGACGATCTGCCGAAAATGACCAAGCTTATGGTCGATGGAAAGGCACTGTATATACACCGTGCGAACTACCAGATTATTGATAAAGACCTTCTTTAAAGCGTAGCAGGAGTGGCTTGCACCACTCCTGTTTTAACCATAACCACAAAATCATATATAGAAGAAAACCAGAGGTTTTTTCAAATTTACCAGAAGATGCCTATGATTTTCTGTCTGTAATGGCTGGAATCCGGAACTTGCAACTGATTAAACAGAAAATAGAAACCGAAGGAGGCGGATTTGATATGTGTAAAGCGATTAAAGAAATGTTGCGGGATAGTAGACAGGAAGGTCAGGACGAAATGGCGACCTTAATCGAGAAGCTTATTTTATCCAATCGTATCAGCGAATTATTAAAAGTCACTACGGATAAGGAATATCGAAATAAACTGCTGATAGAATATGGAATTGCCTGATTGCTGTAATGCCTGTAACAACAGAATACGGAAGCGAGGGAAGAAAATTTCTCTTCCTGCTTCCGTAGATATGTAGAAGATTAATGACTGGTTGAACGCAGATAAGCATTCCCCCGCTTCAAGTGCGCGGAGCACTAAGCGGTGGGTAAGGGGGATGCTTATGTCAGTGGGAGTTGAAAGCTCCCACTGACAGGTCGCGAAGCAACTGCGTTCATGAGCAAGTAGCAAAGCGGACCTGGAATGTCCGCTTTACAATCTGATAAGAAGGCTCTGAGGCATTATTTAAAACGGGTTGGCGTAAATTAAAGATAAGTATATTCTGTGTATGCATATGCTGCAAAATGGAGGGAATATGCCAGATCAGAAGCTGGATAATCTTTTAAACCTTGCAATGGATGCCACAGAAGAGGAAAGAGAGAAATCCCGAAATCTGAATGTGGGGTATGAGAAGCAGACACGAAAGTGGGAAATTATTGTGAAGTATAGTGAGATGGGGATTGCCAATGAGGAAGTTTCTGACGGAATGAAATATGGTGCGGAAAATGATAGAGATTCCGTTGAGATATTACTTGGTGGACCCGAAATCTCCGTGGTCCCTCTCCTTGGCGGGTATGCCATTGTGACGCTTCCTGAAAGTATGCTGGAAGAATATTCCCGGCGTCCCCAGATAGAATTTATAGAAAAGCCCACCCGTCTGTATTTCGAAGATCTTTTTTCGAAAGAGGCAAGCTGTATTACCCAGGTACAGCGCAATGAGCCGGGAAATCTACGGCTGACAGGGCGCGGCGTGTTGATCGGAATTGTGGATTCCGGGGTGGATTACAGGCATCCTGCATTTCTTACAGCAGATGGAAAGTCCAGGATTCTGCGTTTGTGGGATCAGAGCATTCCCGGTAATCCCCCGGAAGGCTATGTAACAGGAACTGAATATACTAACGTGGAAATCAATGAGGCGTTGTCCCTTTCTGTGCAGGAGGGACGGCGCCTTGTTCCGTCTGAAGATGTAAGCGGTCATGGAACCGCTGTGCTTGGAGTGGCAGCTGGCAGCGATTTTTCCCGTGGGGCAGTGAACCGGGGTGTGGCATATGAAAGTGACCTTCTGGTTGTAAAAATGGGAATTCCAAGACAGGATTCTTTTCCAAGAACTACAGAGCTGATGCAAGGCGTGGATTATCTGGTTCGGCAGGCCATACGGCTTGGAAGATCAATTGCGATCAATTTAAGCTTTGGAAATAATTATGGCTCACACAGAGGCGATTCTCTGCTGGAAACTTACCTGGACAATGTGTCCGGCATGGGGAAAAATGTGATCTGTGTAGGAATGGGCAACAATGGAAATGATGCTCTGCATACCGGAGGGATGCTTTCGCCAGGTGAAATCCAGGAAATTGAACTTGGTGTTGGTGCCTTTGAGCCTACCTTAAATGTGCAGCTTTGGAAAAATTACGAAGATGAGATGGAAATTTATCTGGAACATCCAGCCGGGGAGCGTGTTGGCCCACTTTTTGAAACACTGGGCGCCCAGCGGTGGCAGGCGGGAAATACGAAACTTCTGATCTACTATGGAAAACCGGCACCGTATCATGTGACGCAGGAGATTTATGTGGATTTTCTGCCACAGGATGAGAAAACCCCCTATGTAGACAGTGGTGTGTGGAAAATAATCTTAGCAGCAAGAAATATAAAAAACGGGGAATATTTTCTGTGGCTTCCAGGTGGCAAAACTTTAAATCCAGGTACAGCCTTCTATCTTCCACGTCCCCAGGGAACCCTCACAATCCCTGCCACCGCCAGGCGCGTGATCAGCGTCGGCGCCTACGACGCCCGTCAAAACACCTATGCTGATTTCTCTGGCCGCGGCTGTCGTGCCCTCCCCTATCCAAAACCAGATCTTGCCGCCCCTGGTGTTGATATCTATGCACCTCGCCCTGGTGGAGGCTATGCCGCCTTTACTGGCACCTCCTTTTCCACGCCTTTCGTTACTGGTGCAGCCGCCCTCCTTATGGAATGGGGAATCATCCGCCGAAACGATCCCTACCTCTATGGCGAAAAACTAAAAGCCTATCTCCGTCGTGGTGCAAAAGCCTTGCAAGGATCGGAAAAGTTGCCAAATGACTTAATCGGGTGGGGACGGCTCTGTTTGGAAAGTAGCCTGCCAGAATAGGATAATTAATGTACAAGATGTAGCAATTTAAAGTGTCCCAATCTGAACATTTTAAAAAGCATGTCGGATTATTGACTTTTACACCAAGTGTTTCCGAATGGATTAATAAAACGAATGCCATAAAAACTACCGTTTATGTAAAAAAAAGAACCGTTTATGTAAAAAAAGAACCGTTTATGTAAAATACAGCAGAATCTGCTGAAATATGATAAAATGCTCCTGCAAATAACAAAGGGAGGAAATGATTATGACAGGATTTTTAGTAAACTTACTGAGCCCGGTTTTCAGCAGTCTCGGTGTAAGTCAGGCTGACCTTACATCCTATATTGAGAAGCTGATCGGCTACGTTATCGCAATCTTTGCTTTACTTGTTGTGATGATCGTAGTAATGGTTGTGGCTCATAAAGCCAAAAAGGGATTCCGCCATGTGATCCGCTGGCAGGCTGCCATTGCATTTGTTGCAATTGTTGCAGTGCTTGTAAATGTAATCTGCTACGGACCGATGTACAACAACGTATCAAGTGTTTTAAACGCAAAGAAAGTAGTACTTGCACAAGAGACTACAGACCAGAGCCGTGCAACCATTCAGAAGGTTGCTGAAGAAGGAATGGTATTACTGAAAAACGATGGTATCTTACCTCTTTCCTCAGATACAAAGAAACTGAATGTATTCGGCTGGGATTCTACAAACCCGCTGTTTGGCGGAACAGGATCAGGATCTTCTGATTCTTCCACAGCAATCGGTATTCTGCAGTCCTTAAAGGATGCCGGATATGAGACAAACGAGTCTCTTACCAAGATGTATACTGACTACAGAGCTGACCGTCCTACAATTGCTATGGCACAGCAGGACTGGACACTTCCTGAGCCGACAAAGGATTATTACACAGACAGTCTGATGGACGAAGCAAAAGAGTATTCTGACACAGCTGTAGTTGTAATTGGACGTTCCGGTGGAGAGGGTGCAGACCTTCCAACCGATATGAAGTCTGTAATTGATGGAAGCTATGCAAAGATGGCAGAGGAAGTATCGGTTTCCCCGGATAATTACGGATATGTAAAAGGAAGCTACACAAACAATGGAGACTATGATGACTTCGATGAGGGAGAAAGCTATCTCGAGCTTTCCAACACAGAGGAAGATATGCTGGATACAGTATGCTCCCAGTTTGATAATGTTATTGTAGTTGTAAATGCAAATAATGCAATGGAACTGGACTGGGTTGACAAATATGAGCAGATCGGTGCGGTTATCTTTGCTCCTGGAGCAGGTGCAACAGGCTTCGAAGCACTGGGCGAGATCATCAATGGTTCTGTAAACCCATCTGGAAAAACAGTAGATACCTTTGTAAAGGATCTGACAGAGACTCCATACTACAACAATATGGGTCTGAATGCTTATACAAACGTAGAAGATCTGAAAGAGCAGATCGCAGCAAATGATCCGGCTTACGAAGGAAGCATGGGATTTGTAAACTATGCAGAAGGAATCTATGTAGGATATAAATTCTATGAAACAGCAGCTGAAGAGGGTCTTATCAAGTATGAGGATATGGTACAGTATCCATTTGGATATGGACTCAGCTACACAACCTTTGACAAACAGATTGAGAATTTCAAGGATAACGGAGATACCGTCACCTTTGATGTAACGGTAGAGAACACAGGCTCTGTTGCTGGAAAAGATGTTGTGGAAATTTATTACACAGCACCTTACACAAACGGTGGAATCGAGAAAGCAGCAGCAAACTTGATCGCTTTCGAGAAAACAGATTCTATTGAGCCAGGAGAATCCCAGACAAAATCCTTTACCATCAACAAAGAAGATATGGCTTCCTATGATTCTGAAGGTATTAAGATCTCCGGAGGCGGTTATATCTTAGAGGCTGGCGAATACACAATTTCTCTTCGTTCAGACTCTCATACAGTTCTTAGTGAAGAGAAGTTCACCGTTGATGAAGATATTGATTACAGCAAAGATGGTCGTTCTTCCGACAAAACTGTTGCAACAAACCAGTTTGAGGATTATGCGAGAGGCGACTTTGAGCAGCTTTCCCGTGAGGACGGTTTTGCAAATTATGACAAAGCATGCGGTGTGCCGGAAGAGGATGCTTATGTAATGAGCGACGAGACAAGGGCAGCCGTAGAAGAGAATGTATTTGGCATTTACGATGGAACCAAATATAACAATGATTCTGATGAAATGCCGGCAATGGGAGCAGACAACGGACTTCAGCTTGCTGACCTTACCGGAAAAGATTATGACGATGCAGACTGGGATAAGCTGTTAGACCAGCTCAGCTTCGAAGATATGGCTACTCTGATCAATGTTGGTGGATGGCAGACCGCAGAAATCAAATCAGTAGGTAAAATTGCCACATCTGACTGTGACGGACCTGCCGGATTAAACAACTTCATCACAAAGGCATATGGAACTGCTTATCCATCTGAAGTTCTTATGGCTCAGACCTGGAACAAAGAACTTGCAAATGAAATCGGCGTTTCTATGGGACAGGAATATGTAGATGCTGACAACTACGGATGGTACGGCCCGGCTATGAACATCCACCGTACAGCATTTGCAGGACGTAACTTCGAATATTATTCAGAAGACAGTCTGTTGTCTGGATACATGGCAGCAAATGAAATGAATGGAGCAGCCACCAAGGGTGTTTATCCATACATGAAGCATTTTGCATTAAATGATCAGGAAACAAACAGATGCTCTTTCCTTCTCACATTTGCTTCCGAGCAGACAATCCGTGAAGGATATCTGAAAGCATTCGAGCTTGCAACAAAGGGCTTTGAAGGAAAAGCAATGGCAGTTATGTCCTCCTTCAACTGGATCGGTACAGTACCAAGCTGTGCAAACAACGAGCTTTTGAACAACGTACTCCGTGGAGAATGGGGATTTGTTGGAATGGTAGAAACCGATTATGACGGTTCCTATGGTTACATGATCACCGATCATTGTATCAGAAACGGAAATGATCTGATGCTTGGATTTAACAGTGCAGAGTCCAACAAACTGACAGACGAGAGCGCAACAGCAGTTCTTGCAATGCGTCAGGCTTGCAAAAATATCCTTTATACAGTAGCAAACAGCGGATATTATGCAGATGGAAATCCGGCAACCGGAATGACCAATATGACAAAACTGTTTGTAATGATTGATGTGATTCTTGCAGTTATTCTTATTGTAGTTGATACAATTGTAATTGTACGCTGGAGAAAAAAGAAAAAACAGGCTGTAAACGAATAATTAAACAGTAATCTGGAGACATAAGTCCCCCTTTTAAATCTGGAAAAAGCAGAGCAAGGAATCTGTAAAAGTTTCAGAGAAAAAAGGGGGATTTTTTTATGTGATTTTTGTCTTGCAGAGTAAGGCAAAATTATTTATTATGAAAGGAGGCGTAATAACAGGAAAAAGGAGGACTGGCATGATCAGCATTGCAATTGTGGAAGACGAAGAAATGTATGCAAAGCAGCTTCAGCAGTTTCTGCATCAATATGAAGAAGAGAACAAAGAGATGTTTGACATTACAGTCTATTCAGACGGCGATCAGATTGTAAATAAATATAAATCTCAGTACGATATTATTCTGATGGATGTGGAAATGAAATTCATGGACGGAATGTCTGCAGCTGAAGAAATCCGCAAAATTGACACAGAGGTTGTGATCATTTTCATTACGAATATGGCACAATATGCAATCAGAGGATATGCAGTGGATGCGCTGGATTATGTACTGAAGCCGGTGTCCTATTTCGCATTTTCCCAGAGACTTAACCGTGCTATCAGCCGAATGAAAAAGCGGGAAACGAAGATCATCATGGTGAATATGAAGGGCGGCATGGTCAGGATTAATGTTGCAAATATTTATTATATTGAAAGTCAGGGACATACTCTGATACTCCATACCATACTGGGTAACTATGAGACAACGGGGAAAATGAAGGAGATGGAGGAAAAGCTTTCGGAGATGAATTTCTGCCGTGGAAATAAGGGATATCTGATCAACCTCCAGCATGTGGAACGAATCCAGGATGGATGTGCTTTGGTGAAGGGAGAAAATCTGACATTGAGCCGTGCACGCAGAAAGGTCTTCATGGAAGCCCTGACCAGATATTGGGGAGAGGTGATAAAATGACAGAACATTATCTGCCGGATATTCCAAGACTTTATACGGCACTTGCAGAGTGGATGGCTTGTCTGATTTTTATTTTGCCTTTCAAAAAAAGATTTTCACCGGCTGTAACAGGCTGTCTTGTGGCAGGTGCATTTGGAATACAGAGCGTATTTCTGATTTCTACCGGTGGGGTAAGACTGATTTTTTGGATCCCCTGTATGATATTTGCGGTTTTTCTGATGGTTGCTTTTGTTTTTTGCTGCTGTGAGATCAGGCTGACAGATGCGGCATATTTTGGAATGATTGCTTTTGTAGCAGCTGAATTTATGGCTTCTGCCGGGTGGCAGATCCTGTGTTATACAGGGAAAGAAGCATGGATGTCCTGGTGGCAGCAGGGAATGGCAATTCTTCTGATTTATGGTGTGATTGTAGTGATATTGTACAAAATTCTCCATGTTCATCTGCCAAAGGATGGACAGATGGAAATCACCAGAAGGGAATATTTTTCCGGACTCTTGATTAGTATTGCTGTATTTGCTGTCAGCAATATGAGTTATGTGAATGTGAACACGCCATTTACAGGCAGATATTCTTTTGAAATAGGGAATATCCGTACTATAGTAGATGTTGCAGGAATTGCAATTCTATATGCACATTTGATACAGTGCTGTGAGCTTCGGGTGAGAAAAGAACTGGAGGCGGTACAGAATGTGCTTCAGAATCAGTATGCGCAATACAAGCAGTCAAAAGAAAGCATTGAGCTGATCAATTATAAGTATCATGATCTGAAGCATCAGATTGCTGTGTTAAGAAGTGAAGCTGATCCTGGAAAACGAGAAGAATTTCTGGATAAAATGGAAGCAGATATAAAGAAATATGAAAGTCAGAACAAAACAGGAAATAAAGTGCTGGATACTGTGCTGACTACCAAGAGTCTTTATTGCGCAAAGAATAACATAACCTTTACCTGCGTTGCAGATGGAACCCTGCTGGATTTTATGGAGGTTATGGATATCTGCAGTATTTTTGGAAATGCATTGGATAATGCCATTGAATGTGAATTGAAGATTCCGGATAAAGAAAAAAGATTAATACACGTCAGTGTCTCAAAACAGAAAAACTTTCTGCTTCTCCGGTTTGAAAATTATTATGATACCGAACTGAATTACCAGGGCGGAGCGTTTATCACAACGAAGCGGGACAAAGAATTCCACGGTTATGGACTGAAAAGCATTCGCTATACGGTAAATAAATATGATGGCGCTGTTTCCATTGACACAAAGGAGAATTGGTTTGATCTGAAGATACTGATACCGGTCGGTGAAAATGCACAAAAACAGATTGATAAAATCGTATAATATATACAAAAAACGTATTGCAATTTTCTAAAAAAAGTAGTAAAACTTTAGTTAGATAAAGAGAAATGCATTGAACAGGACAAATTACAAAAGATAACCGGAACACAGAGAGCCGCAGACTGGTGAGAGGCGGCAGAAGGTATTTTGTGGTATCACCTGGGAGCATCCCGCTGAAAAAATAATAACTAATTTCAGTAAGCCGGGACGTAGTCTTCACGTTACAGAAGAAGCTGTTTATACAGACAGCAATGAGTGGTCGTATTTAGTAATAGATACGATAATACAAAGTGGTACCACGGAAATTCCGCCTTTGTTATCCATTGGATAGCAAGGGCGTTTTTTATATATTAACCACTTGACTACAAATGAAAGACGAGGAGAAAGATTATGAGTGGAATTATGATGATGGTAATCGCTATCGTAGTTCTGGGCGGCGCCTATCTTCTGTATGGCCGTTACCTCCAGAACAAATGGGGAATTGACCCGAAAGCCAAAACTCCGGCTTACGAAATGGAGGATGGAGTTGATTATGTACCGGCCGATACCAATGTAGTATTTGGACATCAGTTCGCATCCATTGCCGGTGCTGGCCCGATCAACGGACCAATCCAGGCTGCAATTTTTGGATGGCTTCCGGTACTTCTTTGGATCCTGATCGGTGGTGTGTTCTTTGGAGCAGTTCAGGACTTTGCATCTATGTATGCCTCTGTAAAGAACAAAGGACGTACAATCGGATACATTATTGAAGCGTACATTGGAAAACTTGGAAAAAAATTATTCCTTTTATTCTGCTGGCTGTTCTGTATTCTGGTTGTTGCGGCATTCGCAGATGTTGTAGCCGGAACCTTTAACGGATTTGCCACAAATGATGCAGGAGAAGTGACAAAGGTAGTGGCAAATGGAGCTGTTGCAACAACTTCCATGTTATTCATTTTTGAAGCAGTTGGACTTGGATTTTTCCTGAAATACACAAAGTTCAATAAATGGGTAAATACTGCTTTTGCAATTGTGCTGTTGGTTGCAGCAATTGTGCTGGGACTGCAGTTCCCGATGTATGTAAGCCTTGGAACTTGGCACATTATTATCTTTGTATATATTCTGATTGCCAGTGTAGCTCCTGTATGGGCGCTGCTTCAGCCACGTGATTATCTGAACAGTTATCTTCTGATCTTCATGATCGTGGGCGCTGTTATCGGTGTATTTGCAGCGAACCCGGCATGTAATCTTCAGGCCTTTACAAGCTTTAATGTAGATGGACAATACATGTTCCCAATCTTATTTGTAACAATCGCCTGTGGTGCAGTTTCCGGCTTCCATTCACTGGTATCTTCCGGTACTGCTTCCAAGCAGATTAAAAATGAAAAGAA
>OLNU01001680.1_pt1 | contig 15615 bp, 10 predicted proteins | sample 1672241 | NCBI WGS metagenome assembly OLNU01 (sample SAMEA3136663, study PRJEB25190) | human gut metagenome | biome: human gut; feature: human-associated habitat; material: faeces | place: Austria | collected 2013 | reverse complement strand
TTTATAATATGTCTGCTGTTCCAACAGAACATCCAACATTTTATTTACGCTTACCAGAGGATATTCTTAAGTGAAATCCTCAAATTGCCAGACGGTGTCTGGCAATTTGAGATGTCGCACCACGGTGGAATGCTGTTAACTTTTGATAAGAATTATGGAATTGAATTATCTTATTAGAAAAGCGGTATAATTATTGCAGAACGATAGCGTTCGGATTACACGCCGTGAAAAGACTTTGTCGCAATCATATCTTAACTATTAGATTTTCCAGTCAGTGTCTGGAAAATTGAGTTTGATGCCACATTCTATTTTGTGAGGGCATGCATTCAACATTACCGATTGTGGAAATTCTACATTGCTGATACAGTGACCTGTAAATTCTAGGCGGCGCTAATTATCAATTAAGTCTTAATCTTGTCGTTTCTTGCCTAATGGCTCGCTCTGCCCCGCATTCAATCTATCTAACAAGATATCCGTAATGCAGCATCTGGCGGCGTATAAGAGCTTCGCAGCGGTCACATATCTCTTGGCTGTATGCGATTCGATAGCTGTCGATGAGCACCTTTACATCGTTTGTGTTAAAGTTGAAGTGAAGCTGTATACCGTATAATTCCTCTGCCGCATCAAGCTGATCATCAAAATATCTCGATAAAGACTTGACTTCAACGGCCTTTAGACAATCCTCTAAGCTGCGTTCAAGGGGAAAATCCATATTGGTATTCAACGGTACGATCACCGGCACCCCCGCGCTTGCCACCGGCAGCGGCACGGAGAACGACCCCTATCAGATTTCCACCGCCGAGGGGCTGAAATGGTTCCGGGATAAGGTGAATAATGCCAAAACCCCAGATGAAACCAAAATCTGCGCTGTGCTGACTGCGGACATTGATTTGAATAATGAGGAATGGACGCCCATCGGCCCGAGTGAATCCAGTGCCTATACCGGTACCTTTGACGGGCAGGGACACACCGTCAGGAATCTGAGCATAACCGGCGATGTCAAGCGCGCCGGTCTGTTCGGCTGCGTAATAGGCGGTGCCATCCGGAAACTGACGGTGGCAGGCTCGGTGTCATGTACTGTTGACCAGGGGTGGTGCGGCGGCATTGCGGGCTACGCTGAGAGAGAAACCATTGAAAACTGCGCCAGCCTCTGCACGGTCTCCTACACAGGCAAAGATGCCAGAGTCGGCGGAATTGTCGGATATGTCCCCAGTTCAAGTTCTATGACAATAATCTGCGATTGCTATAACATCGGCAACATCACCGGCAGTAGCGACACCGGCGGTATCTGCGGTTATAATCTTTCCGGACGAATTTTCAACTGCTATAATGTCGGCGAAATCACTGGTGGCAATTATGTTAGTAAAATCGTAGGCTACGGCCAAGCTAATAACAACCCCACCAACTGCTACTATCTGAGCGACACAGATACAGATCCCGCAGCCAAAACCGCCGCGGAATTTGCTGACAGGACAGTAGTGCTGAAGCTGCTCAAGGCTGGCCGCAACGATTCTCCATGGGACAGCTGCCAGTATGTGGCTACGGCAGGAATAACCCTGCCCGTGTTCAATGGACAGGGCGATGCCCATAATGCCAATGGGGGTCGGCAAGAACAGCTCCGGGTCACGAAACAGCTTTTCGTAGTGTCGGAGCTGCTTGTCGGTCAGGCTGCAAAATTTCTCCCCGGAAAAACCGCAAATAAAGAAATTGCCCGCGATAATATCATAATCCTCAAGGGAACGGTTCAGCGGCAGACCATCCACTTTGCCCGAATCGTTGCAGATAAGCGCCACATCGTCCTTTGACCATGGGTATACGGCTTGCATATCCCCACCGACAAGCTGCTGAAGAGTGCGCAGCTTATTCATAGCGAACCGTTTTTCCGGATGCTTGCCCGGCTGAACATACAGAATACGGATTTTGTTCTCGTTTATCAGGTAGAAAACTCCTTTTTGATAAAAAAATACCGCTGTATCGGGTGATACAGCGGGGGGTGACAAAGAATTTGGGGAATTGTACCGTAATCTCCTATGATATATATCAAAATGCTCATTTTTGAATAGTTGTATTCACTGATAATGCGCTGACAATTGATATAGTCCCCTTAGAGTAGACATCTAAAGAAGCAAAAATTTTCAAGTCTACACTAAGGGGGCTTTATTATGTCAAGAAGAAGGAACAAGTACTACGACAGGAAACTAAAGCTGCAAGCAGTGCAAGATTATCTTGGAGGCGGTGGCAGTTTACGGACTATTTGCAAAAAACACGGGATTAAAGACAAAAAGCAGCTGCGGAACTGGATAAAGTGGTATAATGGTCATAAAGAAATCAAGGAGAGGCGAGCAGCCGGAACGGAGATTTATATGACCAAGGGCAGAAAGACAACAGAAAAGGTCCGCGCGAACTCCCGTTTTTCCTCTGCGCTGGCATTTTTGAGCAGCATTATGCTTCATTGCTCTGTGGTTGCTGCGTTGCTTCCGTAATAAATCCCGGCATTCCGATGCCGATTGGATTTTTGGGAGGGATGCAGGAAAAAGTGCTTCTCAGCCGCAAGTGATTGACGTAGAGATGACTTAGTACCGATTGATCATCTGTGCTTCCGCTTCCTCGCGGGTGATCTCACCATTGTTGCACTTGGACATGAGCTGAACATCATGGTCGTTGAGTTTGTACAGGCGCAGGATGAGCAGCGTGCCGATCCCCCCAATGATGCTGCCAAGGCAGCTGAAGGTCCACAATTTATCGGCAAATCCTGCCGCCTGAATGACGCCCTCACCTTCTTTGAAACCGATCAGAGTCAGGGCAAAAACGCTGACGGCGGTTGCGATCGCACCGTTCAGTTTGGTAAAGAACGTCTGCGCCGCAAAAGTAACGCCACGCATTTTCAGCCCGGTTTTGTACTGCCCGTACTCATAACAATCGGGGGTGAATTGGTATTGCAGGATCGCGGCGATGCCCAGAGGAAATCCACCCAGTGCGTTTAGGATCACATAGACCATCATGTTCTCATATCCGGCTATGTAGCGAACGATGCCCAAAATCAAAGCAAACATATAGGAGAAATAGAAAATTTTGAATTTGTCATATTTCTTGCATAGTTGTACAGCAATCGCCGCACCGATCAGTGTCGGAACGATCACCGCCATCGAGACAAAGGAAGCAATTTCTTCGCCGCCGAGGCAATACCGGGCAATGTATAACCCCCAGGTGGCACCAATATTGAGCAGACTGCTGATAAGAGGAGCAGCAAAGAAAATCAACAGGTATTTATTGGAACGCAGGCATTCGACCATATCGCGCAGCGTATAGTTTTCCTCGGCTCCTCCATCCCGTGCTTTTTCTCTTTCGATCACGCGCTCTTTTGCAAACAGACACATCGGGATCATCATGGCAGCGGACAAAATGGACAACACGATCACAGTCGTAGCCCAGCCGCCCAAACTCTGTCGGACCAGCGGCAAAAGGATGCCGGTCACAATGCCGGCAAAAATTGCAAAAATTCTTCCGATGCTGTTCAGGGACACGCGCTCTTTCTGGTCAAGCGTCATTGTAGTGACAATGCCAAAAATCGGCACATCGCAAAGCGTATAGGCTGTATCCCACAGCATATAGGCAAGGGTCGCCCAGATGACCTTGGCCACCAACGGGATGCCCGTAGGGATCACGAAAAGAAGAATGGTAGAGACCGGGATCGCGATGACAGACATTCGGAGCCAGGGGAGAAATTTTCCTTTCTTAAAATGCACCTTATCCATGATCATGCCGAAGATGGGATCGTTGATGGCATCCCATACTTTTGTGATCAGTGCCACGACCGCAACCCAAGCCGCCGTGATGCCGACATCCGTGAAATAAGTGGTCATGTATCCAATCAGGCCGTAGAATACGTTCTGGCCCATAAAATACATACCGTAGCTGAATTTTTCCCTTTTGGTAACAGTGTTTTCCATTATGTTATCCTTCCTTTCCGTGTGTTGGAAAATGGGGCGTTCCATCGCGGTGCCGCCCGCTGATCTGACGTTTTTGCCCGGAATTACTGCTTTACATCGCAATCAAACGTATAGGGACCACTTCCGATCTTGTACGAACTTCCGTCTGGCAGGTTTACCACTGCCGTAGTGTTGCAGGGGATATCCACTTCTATATCTTCATGGTCTGTATTGACTGTTTGCTTTAAGTCTTGTAAGCTCCATAATGGTCTCCTGCGCTTGTAGAAATTAGCGTTCCTTCGTCGGGAACGTGTTCCTGAAACGTTCAAAATTCTTCCAGCAATACGTTGAGACGTTGTGCTTGCTCCGCGCTCACCCCGCCCGCGAAAGCTTCTGCGGCCTGCCGCAGCGTAAGCCCATACGCAAGATCCGGGATCATATCCACCTCCATCATATGGGAAAGGAACGCCCTGATCGCCGGCTCACCCAACAAGTCTTCCAGCGTAGAGTCTACGCTGTAGCTTTTTTTCAAGGGGCTTGCGGCCTTGTAGGTGACCGTATATTGCCCGGCCTTTACGCAGCAGATCCCGTTTTCCACCGTTTCAAACAAAGGGTTATCCGTATCGTGGTATACGGAGTCTGGCGCATACGGAAGGATCACCTGCGCCTTTGCACCGAACGGAACGGTGACGGTGACTGTGATTTGGTCGCCGTTTTCGATCTGCCACCCACAGCGATAGCACCCGCTGGCCGAATCGTAAACCGCGCTTGCCGAGCCCAACTTGTGATCCACCTTGGGGCTGATGCGCATCATCTTGCCGCCCGGGCCTTGCTCCGTCACATCGATCCCGGCTACATGGCGGAAGATCCACTCCAATACAGCGCCATAGGAATAATGATTCAGGCTGTTCATCCCGGTGCTGGAAATGCGACCGTTTTCATCCAGCGAGTTCCAGCGCTCCCACACCGTTGTGGCCCCTAACTTTACTTCGTGGAGCCAGCCCGGGTACTCCTCGTTCAGGAGTAGCCGATAAGCCAAATCCGTCATGCCATGATCGGTCAGGACGTTACACAGCAGCGGGGTCCCCACAAAGCCGGTGTTCAGCTTATTTTTGTTGTCCCGAAGGAGTTTTCGGAGCATCTGCTCCGTCAGACGTTCATTGTCCGACAAATGGTATTTCAGTGCAAGGACGAGCCCTGTCTGCGTTTTCACGGCACATCTGCCGGTAGCGGTAAAATATTCTTCCTTCACCACCTGCCACTGGCGGTCGGCGATGGCCTGGTAGTTCTGTCTTGTTTCTTCCAGACCGAGAACTGCGGCCGCTTTGGCAACGATCTGGGCACTCGCCGCATAGTAGATGTCAGCGATGTAGGCTTCATCCGTCGCCCCGTAAACGCTGTTTGCAACGGCCCCGGCACGGTCAAGCGCCAGCCAGTCTCCGTAATGAAAAACCTGTCTCCATCCATGGTGATCGCCGTCGATCTTGCGGATATAATCGACCCATGCTTTCATGCTCTCGATCTGGTTTTCAAGGATCGTTTTGTCACCGCTGAACAAATATACATTCCACGGAATGATACACGCAGCATCGCCCCATGCGCAGGAACACTTGCTCGGCCCGAATGTGGGGACGACCTCGGGGACCATACCGCCAGCCAAGAGCTGTTCCTGATACAGATCGTATAAATATTTCCGATAGAAGGCAAACGAATCGGCCAGATAGCTTGCCGTTGCGGAAAAGACCTGCGTATCGCCGGTCCAGCCCATTCGCTCATCGCGTTGCGGGCAATCGGTTGGCACATCGAGAAAGTTTCCCCTCATGCCCCATTCTACATTAGAGATCAGTTGATTTACCAGCGCATTGCCCGTTTTCACGTTGCCGATGCTCTCGTAATCGCTGTGCAGCACGATGGCTGTAAAATCCTCGCATGACAGGTTGGAAACACCGCTGACCTTTACATAACGGTAGCCGTAGTATGTAAAATGGGGAACAATGGTTTTTTCTTTTCCATCTGAGACATAGATATATTCCGAAAGTGCCGTTCTCAGGTTTTCGTTATAGAAACACCCATCTTGAAGCACCTCGCCGGTTTGAATGCGAATCGTTGTCCCCGCCGGTTCCCGCACACGCAGTTGGAAAATTCCTGTGATTTCCTGCCCCAAATCGAATACTTCTTCACCGCGCGGCGTATGGATCAACGCCACCGGCTTCCGCAGCATTTGTGCCTTGACCGGGATAGACAGCCGTTCCATAAGCCGCCCCTTCGGTGCCTGTGCGATCCGTGCGCAGCATTCCGGGGTAGGCGGCAAGGTATCATCCCGCCGTTCGCCGTCATAAATGTTGGAGAACCACAGGTTGCTTCGTTTTACCGACCAAGTCTCATCGGTGCCGACCACCTCGTTTGTGCCATCTTGGTACGCAATGTGAATCTCCGCGATCAGCTTCCATTCACTTCCATAGTATTCTTTCCGCTCAGGATCGCTGAATCCGAACCGCCCTTTGTACCAGCCGTTTCCCAGCAGGATCGACAGCATACCACCTTCTGATACCTGCTCCGTAACATCATAAGTCTGGTACTGAATCCACTGTGCATAATTGTTACAGTACGGCGTTAAATACTCGTCGCCGATTTTGCTCGATACTTTGCTGGTTTCCCCCAGAAAATATGCTTCGTACAATCCCAGACCGCAAATATACAGCCTTGCGCGTGCAACTGCCCGGGTCGGGCTGATCCGCTTGGAAAAAATCGGATGACGTTGCTGGCTGCTGTCACAGGTGATCCACTGGGCTGTCCATGGCTCCTCCATTTTGGCGGTCTCAAAAAACTGCACGTCGGACTCGATTGTTTCTGCGGCATCCGTTGCCACAAGGACTTTCCAGTAATATCTTGTGTAGGGTTGTGGATCAAATTCTACCCTTGCGGCGCGGCTGTCAAGTGCGGCCTCTCCCGTATCGAAGCAAAGCGTGGTAAGGGTCGGCTCTTTGCTGATCACGATCCTTGCGTGGCGCTGTTCCTGCCCTTTGCACCCTTTTACCTTCCACGAAAACACCAGCGGCTTCAGAGCATAGCCTACAGGGTTTGTGATGTGATTGGTTTTTGCAGCATAAATCTCGCCCATACGGTTTTCCTCACTTCGCTGTTATCTGTGCGCTTCCCAAAAGACAACTGCTTCCTGAAGCCAGTTTTTCACTTTGGTTTCTGACCCAATGCCAAAGCCATGCCCCAGACCGTCAATGATTTTGACGCTCACATTTTCTCTGCCCAGTGTTTTTTCCAACGCCGGAAGCTGTGCTTCTACGTTGGCAAAGCCGAACTCATCCTGACGCCCTGCGATGGAAAACACGGCCAAACCTTGATCCTCCGGGAGAGCTTTGATATTCCAATCCAGTCCGTACATAGGAAAAATCGCCTTCGGCCTTGGCAGGTGATGATTGTGGCAGCAATCGGCATAGCTTGCAAAAGAATAGGCTGTCGTCATAAGTCCCCCGGCCGAGAACCCGAAGATGGCATAATCATCCATACAGATCGCAAGTTCCTTTTGATGGTTCGTCAGATAACGGATCGCCTGTGTCAGTTCCTTAGCAGCTGCCTGCCCCTGCTTCAACGGCTCTGTTTCGCCCAGTTGCTTGCCGATCGGATAGCTGAGGACAAAGACGGAATATCCCATTTTATGCAGTTCCATCGCGATGGGGTATCCCTCGCAATCCGTCACATTAGAAATGAAACCGCCCCCAGGAACCACAATGGCAAGTGGCTTGCCCGGCTGCCCGTAGTAAAACATTCCCGTCAGATGGCTTCGATAGGGATGGTCCTTCACGGCTTCCTGCGGGTACAGGCCGGACACCAATTTGGCTTGTCCCTTCTCCACAAGGCCCGTCAGATAATTGAACGCATCCAGCGAGGTGTCGGTCTGTTCCGCACGGCCCTGTGCCTGCATGAAATCCTTGTACTTTGCAGGGGCAATGGCTTTTAGCGCGTTATCCTCCAGATTGAAGAACATATGATAAAAGCCGCCAAAGATTGGATGCTGCATAAAAAAACCGACCTTGTCCTCCTTGGTTGCCGGTCGGAAGTGTCCGCTTCCATCATAATAACAGCTTTCCTTTATCTTGGGGAAGCCGCATAAGCCGAAAAGTGCTGGCAGAAACACCGCCTTTTTTTGATACACATACCAAATCGCGCCTGCCACACAGAACAAAAGAGCGGCCAATGCCCCACAAACGATTTTCATACTCGTTTCGTCCTCCCTTTTACGAATATCTTACGGGAAATCTGCTTTACCCCAACGGAAACCAAAGAGCGTGCCGTCCATGGTCAGTCATCGGTTTTGATGCCGACTTTTTTACGCTGTTGGGTTGGTTCTCGCCATTATTATAGCACGCTCCACGTGCTGCCACCATACGGAAACAACTAATCCTGTATGATTTCAACGGCTTTCTCCGCAGTTCCGGGAAAGCGGAGTACATCCCGCAAGGGAACACCAACGGCTTGTATCCGGGTAGGCGTGGAACTGCGCCGCACGATCGGGAGAGGAACGTCCATTTCATATAGATTTCGTCTATAACGTATAGAGCCTGCCTATCTCAAACTGTATAATAAAGTAAGGGAACGAAACGGAGACGACCATCATATAAAGTCGCTTCCCGCCCCAAACAGCAAGGACGTTTACAGGAGGTTGCTTATGAACAAACAATTCGAGCCCTTGTTTACTCCGTACGATGCGTGGCTCTGGGCGCACCCGCCGGTGTATGCCATAGCAAACGGTGGTCTTGGTGCGATCCGCGCCAAGACCACCGTTTTTATAGTTTCAAAATGCAACAGGAGGCACCCATTTTGGGTGCCTCCTGTTGTGTCAAGAAGGAAAACGCGGCCCTTTATTGGCCCAGATAATCGTACAGGTACGCCTCCATCTTGGGGGTCCACCAGTTCAGGTAGCCCGCCTGCGTGGGATGGATGCCGTCGAACATATAGAGCTTGTAATCTTCCTCAGAAACTTGATTCATCTCGGCATCATTCCACAGGTCGATGACCCCGATCTCATACTTTTCCTGCAACTTCAGCAGCTGCTCCACCATCTTGCCGTAGGCGGGGCTGTCGTACTGGGTGCCCGTATAGAACACCACCGGGCAATGCCATGTGGTGTCGGCATATACGATGATGTATTCGAGCGCGCCAAGGACGGTTTTGGTGTCAAAGTCCTCCAAATTGCGGGAACTGCTGATTTCCCCCAGCGGGATTGCGTTGCTTGCATCGTTGGTGGAAAGCTGGCAGATGAACGCATCAAACTGTGCGTTGGGGTCGATATTGTGCAGCATCCGCTGGATGTAGGAGGTCTTGTCGTTGTCGGCCAATGTGGTGCCGCCGACAGCCTCTTTGACATAGGTGCAGTTGTTGCGAACGGCAATGTACTCCGCAAAGGAGGTTTCCAGCGAGGCAGCCCCCTCGGTCACCGAGGACCCCAAAAAGCACAGGTTCATACCGCTCAACGGGCTGTTCTCCACCGGCGCCACGTTTTCGGGGCGGTAGATCTCGGCGTTGCCGGGCAAGCCTTTGAGGTACATCGTGTTCAGGAAGCGGAACGGCCCATGGCCCAAAAGACCTTGCAGAGCACCATAAGCCAGCGCTAATAGCAGAACCAGGATCAGAGCAATGATCAAAAGGACTTTTCCTACTTTTTTCATACAAACTGTCTTCTTTCTTCACTTGAGTTTCCGGATGTCCCGCGCCGTGTAACAGAGGATCACGAAAGAACTCCAGATACAAAGCCCTTTACTGCGCCAGCAGCAGGTTCATCTGCTGGATCAGCAGCTCGACCTGATCACCGGGAATCACGCTGACCAGAGATTTCAGCGGCATTTCCATGATCATCTTTTTCATCATGTTCATCGACCCTTCATCCAACCCGTCGGTACCGGCGCTTTGCGCAAGCGGGGCCAACAACTGCATGATGGTCGGCGCGGTCTTGGGGCAGGTCAGCAACTCGCCTAGTGTGGTGGTCAGTGTTACGACAAAGGGGAGTTGTTTTTCGGTGGTAAAGGACAACTCGGCCGTCAGGCGGATGTCGTCGCTGGCGCGACCCACCATGACCTCATACACACCGCTGGGGGCAAACCAGTCGTGCAGGCGTTCCTCATAGTAGCTCAAGTCGCGTGCCGCCAGCGTCAGGGTCACCGTCTTGCACTCGCCCGGTTCCAGCAGTACCTTGGCAAAGCCGCGCAGCTCTTTGCTGGGACGCTCCGGTGTGCCGTTTTTGTCGCAGACGTAAAGCTGGACGACCTCGCGCCCGGCCACCTTGCCGGTGTTGGTCACATCCACACTGACGGTGACAGTCTGGCCATCCTGCAATGCGGGCGCGGAAAGCTGCAAATTGCTGTAAGCGAACTCGGTGTAGGACAAGCCGTGACCGAACGCAAAGCGGACAGGGACCTGCTTGGTATCGTAGTAGCGGTAGCCGACAAAGACATCCTCGCCATAGGCAACACGCTCGTCATTGCCCGGAAAGTGCAAATAGCTGGGGTTGTCCTGCAAACGGAGCGGGAAGGTCTCAGCCAGATGTCCGCTGGGGTTGGTCTCGCCGTACAGCAGTTGGTCGGCGGCCTCACCGACGCCCTCGCCGCCGAGATACAGTTCCAGAATGGCCGAGACGCGGTCGGCCCACGGCAGCTCGACCGCGCTGCCGTTGTGCAGGACCACGACCACATGGGGCTGGACCTTTGCGATCTCGTCGATCAGGCGATTCTGGCAGGCGGGCAGCTCCATCGAAGTGCGGTCATACCCTTCAGACTCAAACGATTCGGGCAAACCGGCAAAGACAACGGCGACATCGGCGTTTTGTGCCGCCTGAATGGCCTCGGCCAACTCTGCGTCGGTCATCTCGTCCCGCATCGCCGAGAAGCCCTTGGCGTAGCAGACGTTGCGGCCCTTTTGCTGCGCAACCTCCCACGCGGAGGTCACGCGGCTGGGATGGATGTGGCTGGAGCCGCCGCCCTGATAGCGCGGTGCCGCGGCAAACTCGCCGATGTAGGCGATCTTCTGATCCGTGCCCAGCGGCAAAACACCCTGATTGGTCAGCAGTACCGCGCACTGCGTCTCGACGGCAACGGCCTCGGCGTGGTCTTTGGCGCGGTCGAACACGGTGTCGGGGCGGCGGGCATCCACATAGGAGAACACGACCTTCAGGATGCGCTCCACCGCGCGGTCCAGTACCGCCTCGTCCAGCGAGCCGTTCTGTACGGCCGCGACGATCTTGGCATCGTTGTAACCGTTGGAGGAAGGCATCTCCAGGTCAAGACCCGCTTCCAAGCCTTTCACACGGTCATTGGCGGCACCCCAGTCACTGACGACGTACCCCTCAAAGCCCCATTGGTCCCGCAGGATGTCGGTGAGCAGCATCTTGTTTTCGGAAGCATACACGCCGTTGATCTTGTTGTAGCTGCACATCACCGTTTTGGGCTGGGCGCCCTTGACGGCTTCCTCAAAGGCGGGCAGGTAGATCTCATGCAGCGCACGCTCCGAGAGGTCCGAGGAGATGGTCAGGCGGCGGGTCTCCTGATTGTTGGCGGCAAAGTGCTTGATGGAGGTCCCCACGCCCCGGCTTTGTACGCCGCGAATGTACGCAGCGGACAGCTTACCGGCCAGATACGGGTCCTCAGAAATGTACTCGAAATTGCGGCCGCACAGCGGGCTGCGCTTGATGTTAACGGCGGGCCCCAACAGGATGCTGACATCCTCGGCCTGGCACTCGTCGCCCAAAACCTGACCCATGTGCTCCAAAAGGTCAGGGTCAAAGCTGGAACCGGTGGCGCACCCGGCCGGGAAGCAGACAGCCTCGACGCTGTCGTTCAGGCCGAGGTGGTCCGCTTCACCTGCCTGCTTGCGCAGACCGTGCGGGCCGTCGGTCACCATCACGGCCGGGATGCCCAGCCGCTCGATCCCCTGCGTGTGCCAGAAATCCGAGCCGGAGCAAAGGCTGGCTTTTTCTTCCAATGTCATTTGGCCGATCAATGCTTTCAAATCGCGCTTCATATTCTATTCTCCTTGTCTGTTATTTGGCAACGGCATTGTACCGCGCATTCCTTACTTGCTATTTTACACAGCAAGACGTATAATGACTATATGGTATAAACTATCTCAACACGATTTCAACGAAAAGGTGATTTTTTATGCGGCCCGGTATCTTTGAGGAAAAATCCAACAACCACTTGAAGGAAGTCACGGTCAAGATTCGTGAGCGTTATCGGGCGAGCACCTACGCACAGTTGGAGGAAACGGCAAGTGGAGACTCGAATCGCGTCAAGGAAAAACGCTTTCTGTCGTTCATCGCACTGGGCAACGCCGTGCTGGCCGATGAGTTTCTGGCTCGTGCTTACAACAAGCAGGAATCGTTTCGCTTTGGGGTGATGAGCACCTCGTCGATCCAGCAGGCGCGATACGCCACCGTGGCTTCGGTCACGCTGTTTTGCCGCACGGCCATCGACAACGGCTTGCCGGAGAATCTCGCCTACAGCATCAGCGATTCCTATTTGCTGCACTTAGACGAGACCGAAAGCATTGAGGAGATCCAGTTCTTATCCCTCAGCGCGTTCCGGGAATACTGCCAGGTCATGCAGGACTGGCGGCTGCAATCCTGCCGCAAGGAGATCAAGCAGTGCTGCGAGTATATCCTGATGCACATCCACGAGCCCATCAGCCTGACGGAACTGGCCGAGCTGGTCAATCTTTCTCCCAATCATCTGTCCGCACTGTTTCTTAAGGAAACCAGCTTTCGCCCCACCGAGTACATCCGCGCACAAAAACTGAACTACGCCCGCTATATTTTGGACAACTATTCTCCGACCATCGCCACGCTGGCCAATCTGTTGGCGTTCCCCAGCCCGAGCGCCTTCGCCCGGCAGTTCAAGCAGCAGTACGGCCTGACCCCTACGGAGTATCAGCGACGAAAAGAATGAACAACGTCCCGGCAGTTCAAAGGATGAACTGATATAGTTCCCTTAGAGTAGACATCTAAAGAAGCAAAAATTTTCAAGTCTACACTAAGGGGGCTTTATTATGTCAAGAAGAAGGAACAAGTACTACGACAGGAAACTAAAGCTGCAAGCAGTGCAAGATTATCTTGGAGGCGGTGGCAGTTTACGGACTATTTGCAAAAAACACGGGATTAAAGACAAAAAGCAGCTGCGGAACTGGATAAAGTGGTATAATGGTCATAAAGAAATCAAGGAGAGGCGAGCAGCCGGAACGGAGATTTATATGACCAAGGGCAGAAAGACAACAGAAAAGGAACGCGCGGAGATCGTAGCGTTTTGTATTGAACATGGCAAGAACTATCCGCTGACGATAAAGACTTATGGCGTATCGTATCAACAGATTTACGCATGGGTACGAAAGTACGAAGAAAAAGGCGTTGCAGGTCTGGTGGATGGCAGAGGCAGGAACAAGCCGGAGAGTGAAATGACCGAAGTCGAGAAACTTCGTGTGCAAAACAAGCTGCTTCAAGCACAGATCAAAGACAAGGAGATGGAGATTGCTCTGTTAAAAAAATTGAAAGAATTGGAGAGGTGGGATGTCTGAGCGGAGTAAGGCAAGAGAAGAAGCATCTTGCAGTCCGCAGTGTACATGAGGAGAAGCACTATTCGGTCAACCGATTATGCGATATTCTTAATCTTAATCGATCTTCCTATTACAAGTGGTTACGGCGAAAGGAAAGCCAAGTCGAAACAGAGAACAGACGAATCATCGAATGGGTCAAGGAATTGTATGAAGAGCAGAATGGAATCCTTGGCTATCGGCAAATGACGATAACCATTAACCGTGACAAAAATACTCAATACAATGTCAAGCGGATTCGCCGGCTGATGAGATACCTTCGCTTAAAAGTCTGTTTGCCGCAGAAAACGGGCAAGCTATATTCCGTCCACACCGGAAACAACAGCAGAAAACATTTTGAATCGTGAATTTTACGCAGACAGACCCAATGAAAAGTGGCTGACCGATGTCACAGCGTTTAAGTACTATGACGGTCCCGTGATAAAGAAGCTGTATCTGAGCGCTTTTCTTGATTTGTATGACCGCAGGATCGTTGCATATAAGCCTGTTGTATTGGGCTATCTAATTTACCAGACAGTGTCTGGCAAATTGAGTTCTGCATAAAAGCTGAATATGCCTTGGGAGATCTGTCTAACTAGATTTTTGGGCTTGCATATCTTAGACATTCAATTTTCCAGTCAGTGACTGGAAAATTGAAATGGGAACCATATCAGACTGATGGAAGCAGTCTTAAAGTGTTAGCGTTCACATGAGGTCGGATAGTCATCTTATCTGGCTTTGCGTGAGCTGCTGATTTCCTTGATTGCGGCATAGTGTTTTCCACATTTTCGGCTGATCTCGTTGAAAAAATCGGACGCCACAAATTCCAGCAGCCATACCTTGGGAATCATATACTTGGGTGTCTGCAAGATGGTTTTCAGCAAGCCCTTGCTGCACCATTTCAGAATTGTGTGGCGTTGGTAGCCTGTCACCTCGCAGACTTGCGCAACGGTCAGTACATCCGGGTAATTTGCTAACTGTTGCTCGTACCATTCCTTGGCCAGTAGCCGTTCTTCGCCCTTATAGTTCAGCTTGCGCTCCAACGACGAGGCGGGTTTCTTGTGCTTGGGGTAGTTGTAATACCATCCGCTGGGCGGAGTGTAGCGCATCGGGTCGGACTCTCGGCGGTAGAGATACTCGGCAACATCTTTCTTGGCGATTTTATAGCATCGCGTTTTCTTTCCGTTGTTTTTGCAGGGAACAAGCCCGCTTTGCAGGAGATAAAGCGAAGTGCGCGTTCCGATATGGCATACGATGCGGAAATCGTTGCGGCTCATCGGGTCCGGATAGGGCGTTAGAATTTCTTCAATCTTTTCTGCCAGCGGGTCTTTGCTTACAGTTTTTTTCTTCATTTCGGGTTCTCCTTGTTTGTAAAGTGGAACCCTAAAAACCACTTACTCATTTCTTTTGTAGCTTGCATTTTTCTCATTCGTGTCCGCAAATCTGCACCATTATCCGGCTTTTTGGGCAGGGCTTATCTTGCATCTTATCTTGCATTTTTCCCAAAAAGTCGCCATTTTTGTCCCAAAACGAGCGATTTCGCTTCTTTTCGTACCTAAATTGTTTTTTGCTGGTTTATCAGTGCTTTTTCCACAAACATCGCCCAAAATCAGCGGACAAACCAGCCTGTATCAGCCCTGGTTATCACCATATTGCCTTTTCAAAGATTAACTCGAAATGCGATAGGGCGTTTGTAGCGCCGCCAGAGTTCAAATCTCTGATGCTCCGCAAATCAACGGTACAGCGCGCTTTTTGAGCGCTCTGTACCGCTTTTTTATGCAAAAAGCAGAATTTTTGAGTTTGACAATTTCATAACAGGAGAGAAAACGCCCTGTTCTGGAGAGAAATCACACTTTTTTAAGTGTCTTTTTCCGGATTTGAACCCATTCCAAGCCCGTTCAGCATTGCTTCTGCTGAAGAAACCTTGGAAGCGTAGTCCAAATGCGAATAAATATTCGCGGTGGTAGAGAAATCGCTGTGTCCCAGCCACTCCTGAATCATCTTCATCGGGACACCGTTTGCCAAAAGCAAACTGGCGCAAGAATGCCCTTACGGTATAATTACGACAAACCGGAAAAGCCCCGTATATCAAGGGTTT
>OLNU01001675.1_pt1 | contig 15655 bp, 16 predicted proteins | sample 1672241 | NCBI WGS metagenome assembly OLNU01 (sample SAMEA3136663, study PRJEB25190) | human gut metagenome | biome: human gut; feature: human-associated habitat; material: faeces | place: Austria | collected 2013 | reverse complement strand
CCGCCGGATTTTTTGCCGGCCGGACCCATACGCTGATTCCCATACCGAATCAGGACTGTCTGTTGGGCTGCGAGGAAAACCGGGAGATTTTGAATATTGTCCTGCAGTATATGAGGGACAATGGAGTTTCGCCTTATCATGAGGAGACTCATCAGGGCCTGGTGCGCCATGTGCTGATTCGCAAGGGCTTCACCAGCGGCCAGCTTCTTGTGTGCATGGTAATAAACGGCAGAAGCCTGCCCCATGGAGAGCGGCTGGTGGAAGCATTGGTAAAAGTCGGGGTAAACAGCGTTTCTCTGTCTGTCAACCGGGAGAAAACCAACGTGATAATGGGAACGGAAATCATCAATCTTTACGGGCCCGGATACATTGAGGACTGGATTGGCCCTGTGCGTTTTCGCATTTCTCCGCTGTCCTTTTTCCAGGTGAATCCGGTGCAGACGGAGCGGCTTTACGGGACGGCTCTGGAATTTGCAGAACTTTCCGGAGGGGAGACGGTTTGGGATTTGTACTGCGGCATCGGTACGATTTCCCTGTTTCTGGCTCAGAAAGCCGGCAGGGTATATGGCGTGGAAGTGATTCCCCAGGCCATTGAGGATGCGCGTGAAAATGCAAGAAATAATGGAATGGAACATGTGGAGTTTTTTGTCGGAAAGGCCGAGGAGGTTTTGCCGGAACAGTATGAGAAAAACCATGTTTTTGCAGATGTGATTGTGGTTGACCCTCCCAGAAAAGGGTGTGATCAGGCCTGCCTGAACACAATCGTGAAGATGAAACCCAAGCGGGTGGTGTACGTCAGCTGTGATTCTGCAACTCTGGCCAGAGATGTGAAATATTTGCGGGAATTTGGGTATGAGGTAAAAAGAGTCAGACCGGTGGATATGTTCGGGCAGTCGGTGCATGTGGAAGTCGTCACATGTCTACAAAGGGTGAATTCGTAGAAATCCTTGAATTTACGCACTTTTCGAGGGTTTTCAAGTTCAATAAGACTTCGGAAATAGGACGAAAAAAAGAGATTTTTAACGAAATAAAAGTCTCGGTAGTTATGGAACTGGTATGAGTGGACACAAAAATGTACACGTAACAAATGAGCCATGCAAGGACTGAACATGATACACGTTGGGAGCATGCTCACATAAGTGTATCAATGTGAAAGGACTTATAGGGCGAATGCCCGTGACCGAGATGAAGCGTAGCGGAATCGAGGTACATGGCGAATATCATTATTATCAACAATCGAAAATAGAACAAAGCGATAGACCGCTTGTTTTCTACATTTTTTGTGGAGAGCAGGTGGTCTTTTTATTTGGAGTAAACTGCCAGCTTTCCTGTGATACCTCTGAAAAAGTTAAGAGGAGGAAGAAAATGGAGAGAGCAAATGAAATGTGTTCCTTTGGGAAAGTCGAGTATGGGTTACAAACGGGAACCGTCAAAATCAGTGAATTGCACGAGTTTAAAGGACACCCGTTTAAGGTGGAAAATGATATTCAGTTGTTTGAACTGATGCGGAGCATTGAAGATAAAGGTGTGTTAGTTCCTTTGATTGTAAGAAGCAATCCCTATGGCGAGGGTTATGAAATTATTGCCGGACACAGAAGAAAAGCAGCGTGTGCGTGGGCAGGAATTGAGGAAGTGCCTGTAATTATTCGAGAGTTGGATGATGCAGATGCAGTGATAGCGATGATTGATAGCAATTTACAACGAGAGCATATCAAACCCAGTGAAAAAGCTTATGCCTATAAGATGAAGCTGGAGGCAATGAAATCACAGGGTAAACGAAATGATCTGTTTGTGTCCCAAGTTGGGACAAAGTTGGAAAAGGAGCAGACGAAAGAGGGAAAGACAATTCTTCGGGCAGATGAGAGACTGGCAAAGGAAGTCGGAGAAAGCCGAAATCAGATAGCAAGATATATCCGCCTTACGAATCTTGTTCCGAAGATTTTGGATATGGTAGACGAAGGAAAGATTGCATTTACCATTGGAGTGGAACTTTCCTATCTGACGGAAGAAGAACAGTATGAACTTCATGCAGTGATGGATTTGGAACAGTGCACGCCTTCCTTATCGCAGGCAAATCGAATGAAGCGTATGAGTCAGGCAGGAACTTTGGATATGGATGAAATGTATTCCATTTTGGAGCAGGAGAAGCCAAATCAGAGAGAGCAGATAAAGATTCGTGCAGATACTTTAGCAGATTATTTTCCAAAGGATTTTACACCAAAACAGAAAGTGGAGCTGATTGAATCACTGGTAAAAGAATGGCACGAAAAACAGATGGTACAAACAAAACCATCAGTGCAACAGAAATTAAAGAAAAAAAGTATGGAACGATAGGAGGAATAGTCGATGAAGAAAGAATTATCAATTTTTGAACAGATGGGTGGAACTTATACAGAAATAGATGGGATTTTTTATCCGAATCTGGTACTGAAGCCGGAAAAGAATGTTTTTGTAGGGAAGTACGGGACTATCTGGATGAGTTATCTGGAGAAAAATTATCCAATGCGATATGTAGAACTGCATTCCGCCGGGGAATTAAGGCAAAAGGCAGCAGAAGTCAATGAAGAAGCCATGAGTGTACTGAATACGATGGTGCAGGCGTATTTGAAGAAGCATAAGCCGAAGAATCCAAATTCCACAATGGAAATGCGGAGATTAAGGGAACAGGCGAGAGCCATAGCAGAAGAATTTATTTTAGAAGATATTGTTTGTAGATTTCATTAAGGAGGAGATGTGAGTATGACAGAAAAATTAAGAGATTATAGTGTAAATGGTGCAATGATCATTGGCGTAGACAATGGTTATGGGAATATGAAAACAGCCCGCAGATGTTTTAAGACAGCGTTAGTGAAGTATGATTCCGCACCAGTTTTGAGTAGGGATTATCTGGAGTATGATGGTAAATTCTATGTGATCGGTGAGGGACACAAGGGCTTTGTAGCTGATAAGCAGTCAGATGAAGATAATTATATTCTGACATTGGCTGCGATTGCAAAGGAACTGGAAGCGAGAGGAATGAAGAATGCGGTAAATACAGCAAGGGTTCATCTTGCTGTCGGACTTCCGCTGAAATGGGTGCAGACACAGCGAGAAACATTTCGTCAGTATCTGATGAAAAATCGTATGGTGGAAGTCAGATACAAAAGCAGATTATATCGGTTGGAGTTTGTTGGATGTACAGTTATGCCACAGTGCTATTCTGCGGTAGCAGAAAATCTGAAAGACTTTAAAGGGATTACCCTTCTTGCTGACATTGGAAACGGCACAATGAACCTGATGTATCTGAACAATGGCAGACCGATGGAGAGTAAAGCATGGACAGAAAAACTGGGCGTGTTCCAGTGCTATCAGAAGATTCATAATCTGGTGCAGGATAATACAGGGGAATGCCTGATGGAAGAGGTGATTGAATCCTTTCTCCGCACCGGAGAAACAGATTTGCCGGAAAAATATGCGGAGCTTATGAAACAGGCAACTGTCACATATACGGAAGAGATCATGCAGAAGTTGCAAGACCATGAATTTAATGGAGAATTGATGAGAGTATATTTTATGGGTGGCGGTGCAAGGCTTGTAGAACAGTTTGGGAAATATAATCCAGAGCGAACCGTTTTCAACCACGATATTCGGGCAAACGCAAAAGGATATGAGTATTACTGTTATATGCTGCTCCGTCATCAGAATCAGAGAAAGTAGGTGATGACAGATGGAAAAAAGACAGAGGAATCATAACATTCGTTTTAATATGGAAAACGAAGAAGCAAGAAAGGCTTGGGAGAATCTCCATTCCAAAGAAGTGGAAAAGGATTTTAAATCCTTAAATGCATTTGTGATCACTGCAATCAATGACTACTATGAGAGACACTTGCAGATCAAGGCAGATTCTTATTTCGAGACAAGAGAAAAAGAAGATGCCTTCGCAGAACGAATGGTGCAGATGGTAGAGCAAAAGGTACTTGCGAATCTCCCGGCACTTGCCGGAATGTACCAGATGCAACAGAGTATGCTGATGGCAGGATTGATAGGAACTGGACAGGGAGTGGGCAATATTTACCCACAACCGATGAGTGCAGTTTCTACAGCACCTGTCAAAGCAGAGCAACCATTCACAAAAAGTGACAGCAACGAACCCGAAGAGAATGAATTTCTGGATTATTCCTTTGGTGTGTAGTGGATACACTTTTAGGTGAAACGGTTGCCCAAAGACCGAAAATATCAGCCCACCTTTATGAATGGGCTGATGTTGTTCGGTCGGGGGTTCTTAGGGGGCGAAGCCCCATAAGCAGGTAGAACCGATGGCGCAGACAATGAGGAGAAGAAAATGGAGGTGTCACGCAAGTGGCAGTTCCATTTTTTTGACGATTTGGCAAGCCATAGGTACTACCTGCCTATATCATCCCCACCACATCGGGAACATTCGATACGTTTATTTATCCGGGAAACGATGTGGGAAATATGTTTTGAGCGTGGAGCGAAAAGCATATTTCGTCTGTCTGGAGAGGTTTTATCGACAGACAGATATAAAGGGGATGATGTGCATTGCTTACGGAGGACGGCTCTGATAGGAAGATGGAACATCTTCCCAAATGGCTACGGAGAAATATCAGAATGTTAAAAAATGGATATGGATTGGAACGGATGGGATAAGGATAGGTTGCATATATCTTTGGAAATACAGCACTTTTGCAGTATGACTGGATAAATTTGCAACTGCTTCGATTGTTATTACTTCTATTCCACCAGCCATATAGTCATTTTTGATAGAAAATGTAGCCGAGATAATACAACTGAATAAGACAGAAAAAGGGAAAGAGAAAGTCATACAGTTCTAAAACAGGATTGTGTGGCTTTTTTGCATTTATGGGAGGAGATGAATTTTATGGGATTTCGAGCAAAGAATGAAATTATTTATTCCCGTGTGTATGGGAAAACGAAGAGGGAATTTGAACGACAAATGGCGGATAGTGGATATAAAAATTCTTCTGATTTTATGGAATATCTTCTGCGTGTCAATAAAGGAAAACAGGTAGACGGAGTAACATTAAAGGAATTTACAGATGTGATGAAAGAAGTGGCTCATGAGCTGAAAAAACAAGGGGTAAATATCAATCAAATGGCAAGGTATATCAACCAATATCCAGACCTTGCAACAGCAACATCCTTTCGGTTTTATGAACGGGCATACAAGAATCTGGAAGATAAGGTATTAGAATTACTGGAGAGGGTGGCATAATGGCAGAGGTATTTGGAAATGTAAATGTGAAATATAATCCTTGTAAATCCATCGCACAGTTAAAGAGTACTGCGGATTATATCTTGGGAAAACGAAAAGAACAGATTGCAGAAGGGATTGAAAAAACAAGACCAGAGCTTTACAACGCATTTGGATGTAATCGGGACAATTTTGCAAATAGCCTGATTATGACCAGAAAAATGCATCAGAAAAAGTATTCACGATATAAGCCGAAAGAGATTCTGGCACAGAAACTATCCATTTCTTTTCATCCGGACGATAACGATAAATTGACCTACGAAGAAGCATATAAAATGGCAGAGCAGTTTGCAAGGGAGTTCTTCTGGAGTAAAGGGTATGAGGTTCTGTTTGCTGTTCATACAGATACAGACCATATCCACGCACATTTTCTTGTGAGTAACTGCAATCAGAAGGATGGCACATCTTTCCGCAGAGGACCGAAGGAACTGGTGGAAATGTCAAAGTATTTGGGAAATCAATGTCGGGAACGAGGACTTGTCAATTCTATTCGAGATTCTTATTACAGCAAAGATCAGGACAGGGAAGAAATCACTTTTGCAGAACATCAGATGAAGAGGCGTGGAAAATTGTCATTTAAGGATGAGATTAAAACGTATATCCGGCTTGCAATGAATGATAGCCAAACAAAGACCGTACAGGATGTGGTGGATATTCTAAAAGATGTATATGGCATGGATATCCGATGGAAAGGCAAGACAATTAGCTATGCTCTGCCATACGATTTAAACAAAGGTGGCAAGACAAAGGCTGTGCGTGGCAGTAAGCTGGGAAAACGATTTACCGTGGAGGGGATGGAACAGTATCTACAGGAAAAGGAACGCAAGCACTTGGAGTATCAGCGAACAGATTGGGAAATTGAAGAATCAAAGCTGCGAGTAGATGATTATTTTGAGTGGGAAGAACAGGCAACAGCGGATAAATCCGTCTATCAAGCCTTTGACGAATTTATGGAAAAGGAAAATATTCTGGAGAATGATACAGATACGTTCTATGGTGGTGCATTTCAGGATTTTCATAAACAGTGGCAAGGGATTGAGGAAGAGTCAAAGGTGGAAGAATCAGTTGATTATACGAAGTTTTCTATGAAAGAACGTGCAGAGCTTCTTCCACCGCCTACAGATAATACGATGGAGGAATTTGAACAGTATAAAGTCCGTATGGGGTACAATCAGGAAAAGCTGAAATCAGTACGATACCGAATGAGTGTGTATGATGATTTCTTAAAGGAATATGATTATCGTAAGAAAATCAAAGGTATGGACAGAATGCAGCCAAAACCTGCGAAGAAAAAACAAAGAGATTATAGCAGATAGCAATTTTTATAAGCCAAGCAATGAAGTCACAATTTATATGATTTTGTTGTTTGGCTTTTTTATCAGAGAAAATTGGTATTAAAAGGATATGGAGGGGATAAATGAAAAATGAAAACAATATTTATGGATATGTTCGAGTATCCAGTATTGAACGTTTGGGAAGAGATTATGAGAAAAGAAGGCTATGCACTGAAAGTGCATAGTCTTCTTCGTAATCATATTTACAGTGATGGCCAATAATTTTTGGTAACACTACCATTTTTATTTGTAATAACCTGACAGCCTAAAGCTTTTTCTTTAAATTGGATTTTTAGTTTAACAGGTGTAGTTATGGAAATACTGCCGGTAACCTTGCCTAAATATTTATAATGCCAGCTTGTTCCGCTATACTGTTCACTTTGCTTGGCAATCTGCTTAAATGTAAATGGTGAACCGTATGCTTCTGCAAGATTATATGCATAATAACTTGCATTGTGTTTTGCGATTGATCCGTTGTATTTCACTTGTCCTCCAGTATGAGCAGAATAAATTTTAAATGAATATGTTTTTTGGTTAACAGTAGCTTTGTAATATAGTGTTCTGCGTGTTGCGACGTCTTTGTATTTCCAACTGGTAGATGCTTTGGCAGAACTTGAAATGGTAGTTGGATTGCTGATATCTTTTTCAGCATATTCATCTACATAAATACTGTCTGGAGTTATTGTGATGCTTGTACTGTCGTCTATATCATAATGATTAACATATTTTTTATACTCTTCTGAATTTTCATTCAGGTTGATGGATATATTATTGCCATCTGCCGCAGATAATGCTTTATCATAAATAGCACCTGATATTTCATCATAATGTGCGGAACAGTAATCAGAAATGATTTTATCCATTTCTTCATTTTTTTGTTTTAAATTTTCTGGAGTGACAGAGCTGCTTTTTGCAGATTTTTTTAAAGCATTGACAAGACCTTCGTCCCACTCTATCTTTTTGCTTTTGCTCAAATCTAATGAATTCATATCAACATTAATAATTTCTTCGTCTTCAGTTTCTGCTTTTATAGTTTCATTGTCCATAGCAAATACAACTGAAGTTGACAGCATAGAGATAATTAAACACAATGTAATGATTATTGATTTCTTCATAGGAACCTCCTTTTCTTACCATTTTTAATTAGTTCACACTATAAACTGGGATTAGATAAATTTGTATAATTCTGTAATATCACCTTCTTTATAGTATAGCGCCAGATTGTACGTACATTGTTTGTTGTTTATAAAAGAGCTCTATTAAATATCAGTGTTCTTGAAAAATTTATTACATTGTAGCTGCTATATACATCCAAAAAAGTGAATATAGTATAGGAATAGACATTAAGACTACAATGACAATAAGAACTATCTTTACAATTTTAATTATTTTTTTGCGCTGCTTGTTTTTAACAGCTAATTCTTCATTTAGGTCAGCTAATAATTCTACAACAGGGTCTTTATCAAAGTATTTGCTTTCAATTTCTTTATTGCTATCTGATTTTTCTGTTTTATTTTCATCCAATAATTCACTGGAACCCAGAAGGTCAATCACAGAAACATCAAAAATATCCGCTATTTTATTTAAAGTATCTGCATCTGGAACAGAAATCCCATTTTCCCATTTGGATACTGTTTGGCGAGTTACGCCCAGTTTTAATGCCAGTGTTCCCTGTGTCATTTTATGAGAAGTGCGAAAATATTTGATTGTTTTATTAAGCATATTATTCAGCTCCCTTCATTACTTGTATTGTTTACACCTAAATAATAGACTACATCATAGCATTGCGCAAGCAACGCATATTAACATTTTGCGTTGCACTGTTAATACTGACTGGTTGGAACTGAAAAATGATGATTTTTAATATTATCTGACTAATAATGAAGGAGAACGAAATGTGGATTTGTTTCTTACTCAACTTATATTTTTTCGTTTTTTCTGAATTCTTACATACTAAATATGAAGAGATTTGGTCCTATGTCAAGATTTAGTACAAGTTAAAATGAGGTTTTCCTCATCTTAACTTGCCATCAGCAATTCGCCCTGTTGCACTCTACGATACAGTTCTTCGTAGTCATTTGGTGACATGTAATCACAGTGACTATGAATGCGTTTTGTATTATAGAAAGCTTCCAGATATTCGAATACCAGTCGATACGCATGAGCAAAATCACGGATTTTAAAACGGTTCAGCCATTCTCGTTTGATCAATGAATGGAACGATTCGATGCAGGCATTATCCCAAGGATAAGCTTTTTTAGAATAACTGCACTGCATATTTGCAGTAACACGTTTGTATTCATTGGATACGTACTGGCTGCCACGATCCGAATGCAGGATCAATGGTTCTTCGATTTTTCGTCTTGCTTTAGCTTTATTTATTGTTTCAATCACGCAGGATACCTCCAGTGTGTTTGAAAGTGTCCAGGCAATGATTTTTCTGGAATATAAGTCCATAATGCTGGTCAGATAGACGAATCCGTCTATCGTCCAGATATATGTGATGTCAGAACACCAAACGGCATTTGGTCGTTCCGGATTAAACTGTTCATCAAGGATATTTTGAAGTTCGCTGCTGAAGTCGGAATCTTTTGTGGTGATCGTCCATGGTTTTACCCATTGAGCTTTGATGCCCATTTGTTTCATATATTGACCAACGGTACGCTCAGAAATGATTTCCCCTGATTTACGCAATACCTGTGTTATCTTTGGGGCACCATAATTCTGCTTAGATTCATCGTAAATATCCTTGATTTTGGCTTTTACTGTTTCACGACGCTTTTCAGCATTTGAAGGAACATGTTTCAGCCATGCATTATAACCAGAACGGGAAACGCCAAGTATTTTCAACATTCCGGAGACAGAAACACGGCGTTTGGCCTTACGAGCTGTTTCTGCCTTCTCAGTAACTTCGAGATAAATGGCTTCCGTCATTTTCCCAGAATGTTGATGGCTTTTTTTAGTACATCAAGCGCATCCTGCGCACGTTGAGACGGTAGCGTTGATGGTTAGGGAGTAAAATAAGGAAAAAAGTCCTCTGATGACGAATTTTCATCGGAGGACTTTTTTATGCTATAAGTTCGTAAGTGTTGTGCTTGGGAAACCTCCGAAAAACGATAGTTCTGAAATAAATATGCAATTCAAAAAATAATTATTCATCCAAGGGGTTTAGGCGAGCCTAAACCCCTTCTGATATACCATAAATTGCTACGTCCTCCACATGGAATATGATATAATTAAAGTATCAAAGGCATTGAAATTACGGAGGTTTTAGGATTTATGCTAAAGAAAAATGATGGCCAGATTGATATATTCAATCATATGATATTCGAAAAGTTGATTCCCAAGAATCATCTGCTGGTAAAGATAGATTCCATTATAGACTTTTCGTTTGTATATGAGAAAATCAAGGATAAATATAGTGACATGGGAAGAGGCTCAAAAGACCCTGTTATGATGGTTAAAATTCTGCTCTTGGAATACCTATACAGGTTATCGGATGTAGAGGTTTCAGACAGGATAAATACTGATGTAGCCTTCCGTTGGTTTCTGGGACTTGGCATTGATGATACAGTTCCCGATGATACAACCATCAGCTACTTCAGGGTCAAACGTCTCGGAGAGGAAGATTTTGATACATTCTTTAATGAGATAGTGAAGATGTGTATTGAGAGGGATCTGGTAAAGAGCAGGCGGTATATTGTTGATACAACAGATGTAGCAGCTAATGTTAATTATCCCTCAGAAAAGAAGCTCATAAGGAATGCTTTTGTGAAAGTAATGAAAGAAGTAGAAAAGTTTAGTGAAAGCTTGGCAAAGCAGCAACTGGAACTATTCGAGAAAGAAATCCATAAGGAATATGAAAATAATGAGGCAGTCAGTTCCAACAGACACTTTGAAATAGCCGGTAAACACTTGCAGCAGCTTTATCTTAAGACTGATATTGAGCTTCAGACTAATAACAAGTATCGTGAAGCTTTTGGAATATGTTATGACATTATCGATCAGTATCTTAACAATAAAAAAGATAAGATAGTCAGTGTCGTGGATCCTGATGCCCGTGTAGCACATAAGTCTGTCGGAAATATCAAAAGAGGGTATAAAGATCATATCATAGTAGATGAAGATAGCGAGATAATACTTGCCTCAACCCAGACCCCCTTCAATACAGGAGATGAGAAAAAGCTACAGGAATTAATTGAGAAGGTAGAGCAAGATTTAGAGATAAAGCCGGAAGAAATAACTGCTGACAAGGCTTATGGAACTGCAGACAACCGAGCATATTTAATGGATAGTGAAATAACTTCAAATATAGCCTTCTACAAGGATTCCAGCAGAGAACAAAACTACTATGGGTTAAAGGACTTTAATATATCAGGAGACCTTAGCTCTGTCACTTGCCCTAATGGAATAACGACAATAGAGTATGTAATGACTAATAACAAAACAAACAATAAGGAATTTAAGGTATTCAAATTTGATAAAACGGAATGTTCAAAGTGCCCATTGAAAGATCAATGCCTATATAAGTCCAAGAACGGGAAACTTTTGCATAAAGGAAGGCGATTGGAAGTTCCGTTAAGGTATGATGCCGTTTTGAGAGATCTGAAAAGGAATGATACGCAAGAATTCGAAGAAGCCAGCAACAAGAGATTCAAGGTAGAAAGAAGATTTGCGACAATGGTAAGGAACCATGGGCTTAGAAGGTGCAGATACTTAAGGCTCAAAGGGGCAAAAATTCATATAATCCTGGCAAATATGGTATGCAATATTGTAAGGATGGTAAACTTGATTTGCCCTCCTAGCACTGCTATGCCGGAAATGTAGAAAGAGCCCCCGCAAGGGAGCTCAATAAATCAAGATAAATATTGTTTATGAATATTGCAGCACATTTATTGGGTTATTTTATTGATATCATAGATTAGCAACGAATAATCATACGGTACTGGGAACAATGCCGAGTTTTATTGTACTTTTTCGGAGCTTTCCTTGGCACCACAATACAAGTAAGAGGTTTCATTATTTACGCTCTATTCAGTTTTAGTTATTTTCTTATGTTATTTGTTTTGATATAAAATTCCGTATAAGAATAAATCAAGAATTTCTAATTCAATAGGCTTCTCATTAACTGCAGAAGTGTGAGGGATGGGCAGATGGGTTAGTGATTGGACTATCATATCAAAATAAAACATCAAAGTTGTATCACTAACATTTTCTCTAATATCTCCTGATTTCTTGCCCATTTGAATAAATCGTATAAATAAAGGAGATGATTTACTATAAAGACTCGATAAAAACTGTATAAACTGCGTATCCTGCGATGAATATTTATATATATTTAAGTGGTTTATAGTTTGCTTTTTAAAGGTTAAGAGTTGTTCTAACTTTTCCTTGAAGGGCATATCTGTTTCAATAAGCTTTTCTAAACACTGAATTTGATTATTCATCAACCGTTCAAATGCAGCCTTAATGACTTTATCTTTACTTCCGTAATAATTATATATTGAGACCTGAGAAACCATTGCTTTAGCAGCGATATCAGCAATTTTAATATTATCAATTCCTAAATCCAATAAGGATATGGTTGCTTCCTCGATGGTTTCCATCTTTTCTTTAGTTCGTCTAGTAAATCCATTCATAATATGCACCTCATTTTTATTCTATATAGTTTTGAAATTAATGTCAAATAATATTTCAAAATTTATTGACATGAAACAATCCCAGTGTTAATATAATTTTGAAATGAATAACGCGTTTGATTTCAAAACTATTTATAATAGTAAGGTTATTCAAAACAGATTTCTTTGTTAGAGAGAGGAGAGAAAAATATGAATAAAAAAACTATCGATGTACACCATCATTTTTACACTCCTGAGTATATTAATGAACTGTCAACGGTTGGAGTGGTTGAAGGAGGAGGATCACAAATTCCTCAATGGAAACCTGAAAATTCTTTGGAGGTAATGGAGCGCTATGGTATTGATGTATCAATATTATCAGTGCCTATGCCAGTATGGTATTTTAAAGATGCTAAAAAAATGAGTGAGGTAGTACGTTCATTGAATGAGTTTGGCGCAGATACTGTTAGAAAATGGCCAAGTAAATTTGGCGTTTTGGCAACACTTCCTTTGCCGGATGTGGAAGCAACACTAAATGAGATTAATTATGCCTTTGATATACTACATGTAGACGGTGTAAATTTAATGTCTAATTACGAAGGCTTTTATCTAGGAGATCCGCGATTTGAAAAAGTCTTTGCAGAACTTGATAGAAGAAAGGCTGTTGTAGCTATACATCCAGCTGTATTTACAGGAAGTGATATCCCTTCCTCAAAAAATGCAGGCTCTCCGATTAAGACCATAGAGCCTTCTTTATTTGAATTTATTTTCGATACTACAAGAGCTGTTGCAAATCTAGTTATATCTGGAACAATTAAGAAATATCCTAGCATTAAGTTTATACTTTCACATGCAGGAGGAACTGTACCTTATGTAGCTAATAGGATTATAGACCGTTCTGAGATTATTGCTTTTTATCAAAAGGTACAATCCGGTCAAATAGCACCACCTGCACCTGAGGTATTCCAAAAGATGCTTGAAGATGCTCAAAAGGAGTCATTGAGGCAGTTGGGAAGCATGTACTACGATACTACCTTTTCTGTAAACATTCATGAAATGAGCTCTCTACAAAAGCTTGTGGACAATTCTCACATTTTGCTGGGAACAGATTATCCTTTAGGCCAAGAAATAGGAATGCGTTCAAATATGAGAGACTTACGATCATATGAAGGCTTTAGCGAAAAAGAACGTTATGAAATTGAAACAAATGCGCTAATACTTTTTCCACGACTGAATGGTTAGTGAGGGTGGAGAATCTGATAATTAAAGATTTATAATCAAAAATATAGGAGCATTCCTGTATTGAACAAAAATGAACTTTGAAAAAAGAAGTACCACACTGTAGAATTTGAAATGTGGGTTGCTTGGCCAGTAACCACAATCAAAAATACAGGAGGTACTTAATATGAAGTATAGCCAGAATTCAAAGATAATGCAAATCTCAGAAAAGACTCTGATAATAGGTGTGGATATAGCTAGCGAGGTCCACTTCGCCAGAGCTTTTGATTACAGAGGCGTAGAACTAGCCAAGATACTCAGGTTCACTAATGATGAGCCTGGCTTCAAGGAATTTGCAGCATGGGTTGAAGAAATAAAGAGCAAGAATCACAAAGATAAGGTAACAGTGGGCATGGAGCCTACAGGTCACTACTGGTTTAACATAGCTCCATTTCTTAAGGATCACAGTATGAAAATCGTGTTGGTGAATCCGTTTCATGTAAAGAGGAGCAAAGAACTAGATGACAACAATCCAACCAAGAATGACCGAAAAGATCCCAAGACCATAGCAATGCTGGTCAAGGATGGCAGATATATGGAGCCATATATCCCCGAAGGGGTATACAGTGAGCTCCGGACAGCGATGGATACACGCTGGCACATTGTTAAGCAGCTGAATGTCATAAGAAACAAGGTACTAAGGTGGCTAAGCATCTACTTCCCTGAGTATAGAACCGTTTTTGGAGACTGGGAAGGAAAAGCAGCACTGATTGTACTCAAAGAATTTCCATTACCCAAGCAGATAATTGAAAAAGGTGTAACTGGTATAGTTGCTAGATGGAAGCAAGACAAGATAAGGGCAGTAGGAATAAAAAGAGCTGTAGCACTTGTTGAAGCTGCCAAGAGAAGTGTTGGAGTCAAGGAAGGCATCATATCAGCTATGAATGACATTACAATGCTTCTTGAAGACTATGATTTAAAAATGGCTCAATATAACCGTGTAATGGAACTAGTTGAGCAGCATTCAAAGCAAATACCAGGCATGGAAGAAATATTGAAGATTAAAGGAATAGGACTAATAATGGCAGCTGGGTTTGTAGCCGAGGTTGGAGATATTAAACGCTTTGAGCACTCCAAACAGATACAGAAGCTGGCGGGTTTGAATCTAAAGGAAAACAGCTCAGGCAAGCATAAAGGCAAGACTACGATAAGTAAACGTGGACGGAGTCGGTTACGAGCGATACTTTTTCAAGGCATGCTGCCGTTAGTAGCTCAGAATGCAGCCTTTAAGGAACTCCACGAATACTACACTACCAGGAAAGGTAATGCGCTGGGGAAAAAGCAGTCATTAGTACTTTTGTGTTGTAAACTAATACGGATATTTTATGCTTTACTGACAAAAGGAATTGAGTATGATTCACAGAAGATGATGAGTGACATTAGAAGGAACAGCACGTCCGAAGCTGCATAAACCAAGGCTTCGGCTTGTGATCAGATATATTCAGGGAAAGAATATACTAAGATAATCAGGTTGGCACATTGAAAACGCGAGCTAGGATCAGTCAAGCTGAATTAATCCCTTAGGGCAAAGACCCAGTTTAGGAGCATGAATGACATCCACCTCATGGGCAGGCAGAACGAAGGAATTAAGGGCATAGACCCTGTGAGACATGGGAGGGTAGCCACCGGAGAATAAGTGGATTCCAATAGCCGTAATAGATTAAAAACACCACAGGCTTATTAGGGTCGCACTTATGCATCCAGATATACACAGAAATGCGTATATTGTCCATTTGAGTAGCAATAGTAAATGTGAAAATCTAAGAAATATTAAGATAATCAAAGGAAATTAGAGATTATAGAGGGAGGGAATTAAGCTTTCAGATAGTGCATTTAAGAGAATAGGTGTCGGGTAAGTAAGTATAACCACATGCTAACAAGAACACACCATCCATCACGTAACTCACGCTTTAAACGTGCGATTTCTTTTGCTTCATCAGAAGAGTAGTTGCCGGAACCGCGGCTTTCAATATCACCTGTATCACGCAGTTCTTTCTGCCAGCGTGATAATGTCTGCTGACTGATTCCTAAGTTTGAAGCACAACCCTGCAGTCCTAATTCTCTGTGATCATGATAATACTGGACTGCATCCAGTTTGAATTGTTTGTCATAGTGCTTTGCCATAATGAGATCCTCCTTCAGTGCGGTACCTA
>OLNU01001642.1_pt1 | contig 15867 bp, 10 predicted proteins | sample 1672241 | NCBI WGS metagenome assembly OLNU01 (sample SAMEA3136663, study PRJEB25190) | human gut metagenome | biome: human gut; feature: human-associated habitat; material: faeces | place: Austria | collected 2013 | reverse complement strand
AAAGGGCCGCCGAGCGTTTTGCGTGCGCCGGCGCCAAAGCCGTCATCTTACAAAGGCGCTTTCTTCCACAGAGGCTCCTTCGCGCTCCGCGTTTCCCCGCTTTGGTCAACGCACCACGACGGCGCGGCTGCCCATTTGCCTGAAGCATTGCAGAAACGCAGCCGCGTCCACTCTGCGCCTGCCCTGCAGCGGGTCTGCGATGGTGCAGGTATCCCCGTCCCACCCCGCAAGCACGACGCAGTGCAGATTGACATAAGGCACGTAGGTCTCGCCCGTATCCGCCAGCAGCCAGGTGCAGCCTCCCGTGCGCGGTGCGGAAAGGTCTTTTGTGATCCACACGATCACAGGGTCTCCGCCGCGCAGATACTGCAAAAGCCCCTGTCCGGTAACGCCTGTTATATCCGCCGCACGCAGAGCCGAGCCCTGCGCCGCCAGATAGGCGTTCGCCCCCTGTGCCACCGGCTGTGCGAAGCAGTAAAAGCCCAGGCCCGCGGCCGGGTCGCCCGCATAGGCCAGCTCTGGGTCAGGCCCGGTGCGGCCGTCCGTGGTTTCTTCGATATCGCCGCGCGGGATATAACCATAGGCAAGATCCAGCTTGTCGGCGGGCACGCCGTACAGGGCGCTCTTCACCTGAAGGGCAATCCACTCGTCGGTGATGCCGGTCTCCCGCTGCTCCAGGCTCTCGCCCACGCAGATGATGGGATGCAGGCCCGCCTCCAGCGCCGCCAGCACCTTCTTATTGACGGTGAAGTCAGTCTCGCCGAAGTACTGCCGCCGTTCGGAGTGGCCGATGATGACGTACTTGACGCCCAGATCCTTCAGCATATCGGCGGACACCTCGCCGGTGTAGGCGCCGGACTTCTCATAAAATACGTTCTGAGCGCCCACGGACACCCGAACGTCCTTGAAGGCCTTCATGGCGGCGGGGATATTCACGGCGGGGACGCACACCACCACGTCGCACCACTTGGCCTTGGGCAGGATGGCCTTCAGCTCCTCGGCAAATTTCTTAGTCTCGCTGGCAGTCTTATTCATCTTCCAGTTGCCGGCGATAATGGTCTTACGATATCTGCGATTCATAATTTCTCTTGCTCCTCTTTCCTTACATATCTTTCCCTATATATCATAGAACACACAACGCTCTGTGTTTACTTATCCAGCAGGCACGCCACGCCCGGCAGCTCCTTGCCCTCCAGAAATTCCAGAGAGGCGCCGCCGCCGGTGGAGATGTGGGTGATCCGATCGGCAAAGCCCATCTGCTCCACGGCCGCCGCACTGTCACCGCCGCCCACGATGGTCACGGCGCCGCTGTCGGCCAGCGCCTGCGCCATGGCACGGGTGCCGGCGGCGAACTTCTCGAACTCGAACACGCCCATGGGGCCGTTCCAGACCACGGTGCCGGCACCACGGACGGCGTTGCAGAACAGCTGCACCGTCTCCGGGCCGATGTCCAGGCCCTCCATGTCATCGGGGATGGCGTCGGTGGGGACCACACGGCTCTCGGCGTCGGCGGCAAACTCCGTGGCGGCCACGGTGTCCGTGGGCAGCAGCAGCTTCACGCCCTTCTCCTGCGCCTTGGCGATCATCTGGCGGGCGTAATCCAGCTTGTCGTCCTCGCACAGGCTCTTGCCGATGGAGCCGCCCTGCGCCTTGGCGAAGGTATAGGCCATGCCGCCGCCGATGATGACGGTGTCAGCCTTATCCAGCAGATTGTTGATGACGTTGATCTTGTCGGAGACCTTGGCGCCGCCCAGCACCGCCACGAAGGGGCGCTTGGGGTTATCCAATGCACCGCCCATGACCTCCAGCTCACGGGCCACCAGCAGGCCGGAGACGGCGGGCAGGAAGGCCGCCACACCGGCGGTGGAGGCGTGGGCCCGGTGGACCGTGCCGAAAGCGTCGGAGACGTACAGCTCCGCCATGGAGGCCAGCTCCTTGGCGAAGGAGGGGTCGTTCTTCTCCTCACGGGGATCGAAGCGCAGATTCTCCAGCAACATGATCTGGCCGCCCTGCAGGGCCGCCGCCTTGGCCTTGGCATCCTCGCCCACGATGTCCTTGGCGAAGATGACCTCCTGACCCAGCAGCCGGCTCAGCCGCTCCGCCACGGGAGCCAGCGTCAGGCTCTCCTTCCACTGGCCCTTGGGCTTGCCCAGATGGGAGCAGGCGATGACCGCCGCCCCACGCTCCAGCAGATACCGGATGGTGGGCAGGGCCGCCACGATGCGCTTGTCGCTGGTGATGGCACCGGTGGCCTTATCCTGCGGGACGTTGAAGTCACAGCGCAGCAGGATCTTCTTCCCCGCCACGTCTACATCCATGATGGTCTTTTTATTGTAGTTCATATCGGTAGACTCCTTTATGAAAAATAGTACTTATTCCGCCATCTCCCCCGTGCCGGTAAGGCCGGGGAAGCCGTTTTGGCGCAGGGCCTCGTAGGTGAGGATGGCCACGGAGTTGCTGAGATTCAGGCTGCGGGCCTCCCGCCGCATGGGCAGACGGATGCAGCGCTCCCGGTGGGCCGTGCGAAACCACTCCGGCAGCCCCGCCGTCTCCTTGCCGAAGAAAATCCAACTGTCCGGCGTGAAGCGGGCCTGCGTATAGTCCTGCGGGGCCTTGGTGGTGGCCAGCCACAGTTCCTCCCCCGCCTCCGGGTGTTGGGCAAAGAGGTCCGGCAGGCTCTCGTAGTCCTGCACCTGCACCAGATGCCAGTAGTCCAACCCCGCCCGCTTCACGGCCCGGTCAGAGATATCAAAGCCCAGCGGGCGGATCAGGTGCAGGCGGCTGCCGGTGGCGGCGCAGGTGCGGGCGATATTGCCGCAGTTCTGGGGGATCTCCGGCTCCACCAATACAATATTCAGCACGGAGCCGCTCCCTCCCTTCCCGCCCCTGCGGGCGCATCGTCTCATCGATTCATGTATTGTAATGCAATCCGCAAAAAAATGCAACTATAACTTGCAGAATCCACATATTTTTTCTTAAAAATATAAAATTTTCCTTCGCTTCACCGCAAAAACCGTCGCTTTTTGCGGCTCCCTCTCCTCCGTGGGAGAGATTTCCTACCCTGAGAAAAATTATTGCCGAAAAAATATGCGAAAATACTGGATTTCTCTGTAAAGTCTGTTATAATGAAAGCAGTATGCAGAGAGGGGGAGGATTCCCATGGATCGTAGTGTGGTATTTTTGGATCTGAAGGGCGGCTGCGCCCCCTGTGACAAACCGCTGATGCTGCGGCCGATCCTGTTTTGCCCGGTACTGACCTGGGCGGCACAGGAGTTGACGGTCTGCGGCGCTCAGCGGTTTTTTATTGTGTGTGACGAGGCGTGGCAGGATGAGGTGCGGGAGGTCATGGAGGGCTTCGACACCCGGCTGTTCGCCTCCGCTCAGGAGGCGCTGGCCGATGCAGAGGGTGAGGTCATCGTGGTCCCCGGCCCCGTGGTGCCGGTATACGGCCCGGAGGACAGCCGCAGCGTATACGCCGCCGAGGTCGGGACGCTGAAGGCCCGGCTGGAGAGCGGCATCCCTCTGACGGACTGCCCGGCGGAGGCCTGCGGCATCCGTCATCTGTGGCAGGCGCAGGCGCTGCCGCCGGTATTCCGCCCGGTGGCGGATGAGGCGGCGCTGAACGCCGCTATGCCGGATGCCCGTGAGCTGCTGCTGCGGCGCATGACGGGCGTCACCGTCATAGACCCCGCCACCACCTATATCGACCCCCGCTGCTCCATCGCTCCCGGCGTGACGCTGCTGCCGGGCACTATCCTCCGGGGTCATACCGCCATCGGCTCCGGCTGTGAGATCGGCCCCAACGCCATGGTGCGGGACTGCATCGTGGGAAAGGACACCACCATCAACGCCTCGCAGGTCAATGAGAGCACCATCGGCAGCTACACCACCGTGGGACCCTTCACCTATGTCCGGCCCAACTGCCGTATCGGTGACCACTGCCGGGTGGGGGACTTCGTGGAGGTGAAGAACTCCGTCATCGGAGACGGCACCAAGATCAGCCATCTGACCTATGTGGGCGACAGCGACGTGGGCCAGCGGGTAAACTTCGGCTGCGGCACCGTCACCACCAACTATGACGGCCATAAAAAGCACCGCTGCACCATTGGCGACGATGTGTTTCTGGGCTGCAACACCAACCTCATCGCCCCCGTCACCGTGGCGGACCGGGCCTACACCGCCGCCGGATCCACCGTTACCGACGACGTGCCGGAGGGCGCTCTGGCCATTGCCCGTCAGCGCCAGACCAACATCCGGGGCTGGGCGGACCGGCTGCGGAAAACCTGGAAGAAATAACGTGAGTTACGACGGCAGTCGTCTCAATATATCTGCACCAAGAGAGAGAAATTTTTGGAATATGATAGAAAGCGAGTGTGTAAAACAATGATTTCTCATGGCAAGGACATCAAGCTCTTCACCGGCAACTCCAATCCGGCGCTGGCGGAGGAGATCTGCAAGCTTATCGGCACCAAGCTGGGTGAGGCCGAGGTCAAGTCGTTCGCTGACGGCGAGGCCTCCGTCTCCCTGTACGAGTCCGTTCGAGGCAGCGATGTGTTCCTCATCAACTCCACCTGCAAGCCCGTCAACGACAGTCTCATGGAGCTGCTCATTATGATCGATGCCTGCAAGCGGGCCTCCGCCGGTCGTGTCACCGCTGTGATCCCCTACTTCGGCTATGCCCGTCAGGATCGCAAGGCCAAGAGCCGTGATCCCATCTCCGCCAAGCTGGTGGCCAATATGCTCACCGCCGCCGGAGCGGACCGTGTGCTGACCATGGACCTCCACGCCAGCCAGATCCAGGGCTTCTTTGACATCCCTGTGGACAACCTGCTGGGCAACCCGGTTTTCGTGGACTACTATGCCAAGAAGTTCGGCTCCAAGGCCGAGGATATGGTGGTGGTGTCCCCGGATGTGGGTTCTGTGGCCCGTGCCCGGACCTTCGCCCAGAAGCTGCATATGAACCTTGCCATCGTGGATAAGCGCCGCCAGAAGGCCAACCAGTGCGAGGTGATGAACGTCATCGGCGACGTGGCCGGTAAGGACTGCATCCTCTTTGACGACATGGTGGATACCGCCGGTTCCCTCTGCAACGCCGCCAAGGCCATCGTGGAGGTGGGCGGCGCCAACCGCGTGTTCGCCTGCGCCAGCCACGGTGTGCTGTCCGGCCCCGCTCTGGAGCGGCTGGAGGCCAGCTGCATCGAGGAGCTGGCGCTGCTGAATACCATTCCGGAGTCCATGGGCGAGGGGTGCAGCAAGATCAAGTATCTGTCTGTGGCCCCCATGTTTGCCGAGGCCATCGAGCGCATCTATCAGGAGATCTCCATTGCCAAGCTGTTCAACTGAGCGAGCTTGTGAGAAACAGGCGGGTGAGGATCACCCGCCTGTTTTTTTGTGGGGAGGCAAAGCAGGGAAATACTCTTCTCCACTTGAGATGCTCCCCATGCAAAAAGGAACGTGCCATGGCACGTTCCTTTTTGCTAATCATTTTCTTGCTTCAGCTGTTATTCTCCCGTTTCGGCTGCTTCCCTGTTTCAGCCACTGCCCCTTGCTTTGTCCGTCAGGGACGAGGCTGCTGCTGGGTGATGCAATGGATATTGCCGCCGCCGAAGGCCACCTCACGGGTCTGCACGCCCACCACCTCACGGTCCGGGAACATCTCCTGCACCTGCCGCACTGCCAGAGCGTCGTTCTCGTCGCCGTACTGGGGCAGGATCACGCCGCCGTTGACAATGAGGAAGTTCATATAGGAGGCGATGCTCACCTCGCCGTTTTCACGGGGGACGGTACCCTCCACGGCGTCGATGGTCTCGGCGCCCTCCAGCCGGCAGGGCTCACGGGTCAGGCACAGCTTATGCACCTTCAGCCGCCGGCCCTTGGCGTCGGTGGCCTGAGACAGGGTGCGGTAGGCGTCCTGCGCCGCCTGATAGAAGGGGTTGTCCTTGTCCTCCGTCCAGATACAGGCCACCTCCCCCGGCGCCACGAAGCAGGCCACATCGTCGATATGGCCGTTGGTCTCGTCGGGATCGATGCCGTCCCGGAGCCACAGCACCTTCTCGCAGCCCAGATACTGGCACAGCTTCTCCTCGATCTCCGCCCTAGACAGATCGGGATTCCGGCCGGGGGACAGCAGGCACATCTCCGTGGTCAGCACGGTACCCTCGCCGTCCACATGGATGGAGCCGCCCTCCAGCACGAAGCCCTCCGTGCGGTAGGAGTCCACGTCCGCCATCTCACAGATCTTCTGCGCCACCTGATCGTCCCTGTCCCACGGGAAGTACAGGCCGTCGTACAGGCCGCCCCATGCGTTGAAGGTCCAGTCCACCGCCCGCAGGCCGCCCTGTCCGTTTACCAGAAAGGTGGGGCCGCAGTCCCGGACCCATGCGTCGTTGGAGGACACCTCCACCACCCGGATCTCCTCCGGAAGGCGGGCCCGTGCATTCTGATACTGTCCGGCGCTGACGCACATGGTGACCTTTTCAAACCGGGCAATGGCACGGGCCACCTGACAGAAGGTCTCCTGTGCGGGCTTGGCCCCGCTGCGCCAGTTGTCGTTGCGCTCCGGCCAGAGCATCCACACCCCGTCCTGGGGTTCAAATTCCGCAGGCATCCGATAGCCGTCCGCCTTGGGGGTAGAGCCGATGATACGTTTTGCCATATAATGCTTCCTCCTGCAATCAGTGTTGGGGCCGCCGGGCTGCAATGAGCACCTCGCCCAGCAGCACGCTCAGCACGGAGCCGACGGTGATGGGCAGCACGCCGCTGAGTGTCTCCCGATCCCACGACAGCGGCACGGCGGTAAAAATGATGGATAGAATGATCAGGGCCATAGGCACATAGACCAGCCACTTCAGAAAGCCGCTGCGGCCCGGCACCCGGAAGGGGCGCTCCCGATCCGGGAATTTCCGCCGCAGGGTCAGAAACGCCGGGAACACCGGCAGATAGCTCAGCAGCAGCATCACCAGATTCAAGGCGAAGAAGCTCCAGAACAGGGACGAGTCAGGGCTGAGCCGCTCCATCACCGCCCCCAGCAGGCACACGGCAGAGGCCACGATGCCGCTGGTGACGGCGGAACCCACGGGCATATCGTTGCGCTTCCAGCGCCGGGCGAACACCGCCGGCATATCGCCCCGGTCGGCGGCGTAGGCGGCGGTGGAGTTGACGCCCATGGACCATGAGATCATATTACCAAAAAGCGTCACCAGAAACAAGAGAGCCACCACCCGCACCAGCGTACCGCCGGCCCCGCCGGTCATCAGGGACACGGCATCGATGAGGCCGGAATCCGGACTGATGTCCCGTACCGGCACGGCGGCGCCGATGCCGAAGGCGGAGAACAGGTAGATGGCGGCGATGACGATGCCGCCGGTGACGATGGCCTGTGGGATCTGCCGCCGGGGGGCCTGCATATTGTCAGCGTAGGTGCAGACCACCTCGAAGCCCAGAAAGTTAAAGAGGATGACGGAGATATAGGACAGGCTGTTCAGGTCGAAGGACGGCAGGAAGGTCCGGGCCTCCATGCTGTTGACGAAGCCGTTTTTCGACACGTACACGATGCCCAGCACCCCCACCGTCAGCGCCAGCAGGATCTTGATGGCGGCACTGAGGTTCAGGATCAGGATGCTGTCACACACCGGATAGGCGGCGATCCATGTGACGATCCAGATGAAGGCCAGCTGGATCACCAGTGACCACACCGGACCGATGCGCCCGCCGAAGATCACCTCCAGCAGCTCCGGGCATACCACCGCCAGAGACGCCATCCACAGCGGGAAATTGATCCAGTAGTACCACGAGGCCCGTGCGCCCCAGCGGGTGCCGGGATAGGCGGTCTGGATCCAGTCGTACAGGCCGCCGTCACCGGGAAAGGCCGTCCCCAGCTCCGAGGCGATGAGGCCGTAGGGCAGCAGGAACGCTGCGATCATGAACAGCCACCAAAAATACTGGCTGTTGCCGATGGAGGCCACCGGCGCCGCCGCCTCCGCCACGAATACCACGCAGATGACGGACAGGATCACATCCGCCAAGCGGAATTTTCTGCGGTTTTCCATAGGCCGTCAGCAGTAGATGCGGTCCTGCAGGAACCGCTCCAGCGTGTCCCGTGCAGCGGCGATCTCCAGCTCCGTGTGCTCCGGGCGGCAGCGGGTGAAGTAGACCAGCAGGCCCCGCATGGCCGTCAGGCGGTTGCCGGCCTGCTCCCAGCACAGGGAGGAGGCGGAGTCCGCCACCTCATCCGTCACATCCTCGCCACGGGTGGCCGGCAGGCAGTGGAGGAACTTGCAGCCGATGGCTCCCAGCGCCATCAGCTCCCGGTTCACCTGATAGTCGTGGAACACCTGCACCCGCTCCTCCTTGGGCATCTCATTTTCGTACAGGCCGTACCACACGTCGGTGTAGATGAAATCGGCGTCCCGGACGGCGGAGCGGTCATCCGTCACCAGCCAGCTGCCGCCGGAGAGCTGGCAGTTGCGCTCTAAAATGGTCTGATGCTTCTCCGTCAGTTGGTGGCCCGCCGGGCCGTAGTGGACGAAGTGCATCCCCAGCTTGGTGGTGATGAAGCCCAGCGAGGCACAGACCTGCGTGCCGTCCCCCACGAACACCACCTTCACGTCCTTCAGGCGCTTGCCCTGGGGCAGATGCTCGAAGATGGTACACAGATCCCCGATCTCCTGCGTGGGGTGGTTGTAGTCGGACATTCCGTTGAGCACCGGGATGGTGCAGGACTGGGCCAGCTCCACGACGGTCCGATGCTCGATGACACGGGCCATCACCACATCCACCAGACGGGACAGCACCTTGCCGGTATCCCCAATGGTCTCATGGCCTCCCAGCTGGATCATTCCCGGCCCCAGATACTGGGCGTGGCCGCCCATCTGGCTCATGGCTGTCTCGAAGGAGACACGGGTACGGGTGGAGGACTGCTGGAAGATCATGCCCAGTGTCATGTCCTGCATCAGGGGCGGATAGTACCCGCTGCGGATGGCCCGTTTGATGGCAAGGCTCAGCTCGATCATATCCACCAGCTGCTCCCGTGTGAACTCATTTGTGTCGATGAAATCTTTCACCATAGCTTGCGCTACCTCCTGCGTCATAAAATGGAAACGCCCATAGTTTGCGCCGCAGGAAGCGGAATATGTACGCCATGATGCCCTCTTTTGCAATTTCCCCTTGTTATCTGCGGATAAATGCGATATAATGCTCTGTATTAGTATCAATCGTATCATCGGGCAGTCTGCCCTTTATCCTGAACGGAAAGGAAGAATACTATGATTAAGGTCCAGTCCCAGCGGGGCGAGATCAGTATCAGCAGCGCCGTATTCACCAGCATCACCGGCGCTGCCGCTACCAACTGCTTCGGCGTCAAGGGCATGGCCTACCGCAGCATGACGGACGGCTTGGTCCATCTGCTGCGCCGGGAAGCCATGAGCAAGGGCGTAAAGGTCACCTATAACGAGGACGGCACGGTGTCCATCGAGCTGCACATCATCGTGGAGAACGGTGTGAATATCGCCACGGTATGCCGCTCCATTATGGGCGAGGTCAAATATGTGGTCACCAAAAATACCGGCGTGGAGGTCCGTGAAGTGAATGTCTTTGTGGACTCCATCACCGTTTGATGAACGTCGGTAGGAGGAGAAGCAAGAGCATGACAGAAAAAATCAGCGGCGGCGCCTTCAAGCAGATGGTCGCCTTCGGCGCCGCCTGTATCACCCGTGAAAAGCAGGCCATCAACGACCTGAACGTATTCCCCGTGCCGGACGGCGATACCGGCACCAATATGAGCCTTACCATCCAGACCGCTGCGGCGGAGCTGAAAAAGTGCGAGCCTGCCACGGTGGGCGAGGCCGCCAAGATCACCGCCAGCGCCCTGCTGCGGGGCGCCCGCGGAAACTCCGGCGTTATCCTGTCCCTGCTGTTCCGGGGACTCTCCAAGTCCGTGAAGGGACTGGAGGAGATGGACGGTGTACAGCTGGCGGCGGCCATGTCCGAGGGCGTGACCACGGCCTACGGCGCCGTGATGAAGCCCGCCGAGGGTACGGTGCTGACGGTATCCCGTCTGGCGGCGGCCAGAGCTGAGGAGGCGGCGCAGGAGCAGAACTGCGCCGAATATGTGCTGGCGGAGGCCATTGCCACGGGCTATGAGACGCTGGCCGAGACCACGGAGATGAACCCGGTGCTGAAAAAGGCCGGTGTAGTGGATGCCGGCGGCAAGGGCTACCTCATCATTCTGGAGGGGATGCTCAGCAGTCTGCGGGGCGAGCCCATGCCGGAGGTGGAGGAGGAGCCGGAGCACGACAAGGCGGACTTTGCCGCCATCGGAGACGAGGACATCACCTTCGCCTTCGACACCGTGTTCATCGTCCGCAAGAACGATCCCAACGTGGATCTGGCCCCCTTCCGGGCCTATCTGGACAGCATCGGTGACAGTCTGGTCATCGGCGAGGACGACGAATCCTTCAAGGTCCATGTTCACACCGACACCCCCGGCGAGGCCCTGACGGCGGCCCAGCGATACGGTACGCTGGAGTTGGCCAAGATCGAGAATATGCGGACCCAGGCTGCCGATCTGGCAGCGGGCCGCAAGGCCCAGAGCACCGACGATCTGGACGCCATCGAGGCGGAGCTGGAGCAGGCCGAGCAGGCGGAGGTCCCCGCCGAGAAGCGCTACGGCTTTCTGGCGGTATGCGCCGGAGACGGACTGGCGGCAGCCTTCCGGGATCTGGGCGTGGACCGGGTGGTATCCGGCGGCCAGACCATGAATCCCTCTACGGAGGCCATTCTGCGGGAGGTGAACCACACCCCCAGCGAGATCGTGTTCGTGCTGCCCAACAACAAGAACATCGTCATGGCGGCCCAGCAGTGCGTGGGGCTGACAGAGAAGCAGGTCATCGTGGTACCCACCCACAGCATCCCTCAGGGCATCAGCGCCATGATGAGCGTGGACACGGCGGAGGAGGACCCACAGGCTATTCTTGCGGCCATGACCGAGGCGGCCGCCGCTGTCACCACGGCCCAGATCACCTATGCCGCCCGCAACTCCGACTTCGACGGCTTCGCCATCAACGAGGGCGACTATCTGGCCCTGCTGGACGGCAAGCTCTTCGGCACGGAGCGGGACATCACCTCCCTGCTGACCCGACTGGCGGCGCTGGCGGCGGAGCGGGAGGCGGCCTTCGTCACCCTGTTCTACGGCGAGGGCGTATCGCAGGAGGAGGCCGAGGCGGCGCAGGCCCTGTTCACCGAGGCCTGCCCGGAGACGGAGGTCTCCCTCCTCAGCGGCGGTCAGCCGGTGTACTACTACACCATCTCCATCGAGTAAAGCCGAGTCTATCGCACCGAAGCATTCCCCGGACAGTGTCCTGTCCGGGGAATTTTTTCTGCCGGGCGGGGTTCGGGTTTCCCCGGCAGTGGCCGGCATTTTCCGGCAAATGATTTTTCGGTGTGATATTGCAAAACGGTCGCCATTGTGTTATGATGAGGAGGATAACGTTCCAGCCATTGAACTGGACTCCGTTTCTTTTTCAGCAGACGGTCCCGTCCCTGTGAGGGGACAGGTGGAATAGGGTGCAAATCCCTGCGAGTGGGTCACTGTGAAGCCCTCCCGGCGGCAAGTCCGACGGGACGGATAAGTCAGATACACCGGGCCGTCCGCTGCGGTACCTGCCTACACCGGGACTGCCTGCACAAAGAGAACGCCCTTTTATGCGTCCGTGCTGCCGAACCGGCGGCACGGACGCTTTTGCTTTGTGCCATCAGCAAAAGCCGCCCCGGACCCAAGGGGACTGTACGGCAGACGAGAAAAACTCACCGGAGAGGAGGTGAGGGCTGCGGCCTGCACGCAGGGCCGCCGATCCCGACTACACCATGACATATTTGAGAAAAGGAGAAACGAAATGCAGACAAAGAGCACGTCGTACGGAAAGAAGCTCCTTGCGCTGATGCTGTCCCTGCTGATGCTGGTGAGCGTCCTGCCGGTCTCGGCATGGGCCGCTGCCGATGCAAAGCCCGAGAAGATCACTCTGGTGGGCAGCAGCGATGCGCTGGAGTATGAATTTGTAGACTATCTGACCTTTGCGTGGGAGGATATCCCCCACTATAAGGTCACTGTCCCCGCCGGAACCAAGAAGGTCCAGCTCTACGGCACCGTCTATCTGGATAAGGCCGGCAGCTCCGGCAGCGGCTACACGCAGGAAGACGGTCTGAATGATTGGCCGCCCCCCGTGGATTACTGGTCAGCAGATGAGGTAGGCTCCTCCGCCCCCTATACCATCGAGACCCGTACCAGCGGCTACGAGAAGAACCTGTCTCTGGTCAAGACCCGGAGCTATGCAGACACCAGCTCCGCCTATATTCTGGAGTTCGTGGAGAAGGACGACTCTCCCGCCGCCCCGGCTCCCGTTCTGACGGCGGATCTGTCCACGGCGGCTGTCACCTACACCTGCGGCGATACGGCCAATGCTCTGGCGGTGCAGGCCACCGGCAGCGGCACCCTGAGCTATCAGTGGCAGGTGAGCACCACCTCCGCCGCCGACGGCTTCGAGGACATCACCGACGCCACCCAGAGCAGCTATACCCCCTCCACCGAGGCACCGGGCAGCTTCTGGTACCGTGTGGTGGTCACCAACACCGTGGCGGGCAACAAGCCCACCAGTGTCACCAGCGCCGTGGCTCCCGTGACGGTCAACGTTCCGGAGGGGATGCGCCAGGTGAAGATCATCACCTCCCAGGGCCGGGGTACCGGCATGACCCTGACCCTGAAGGATGCTGCGGGCCAGCCCGTATCCATCCCCGCAGACACCAGCGGCGACTACACCGTATATGAGTTTCTGACGGCTCCCGGCGTCTACACCTATGAGGCACGGGACACTGTGCGGGGCAGCGAATATCTCCTTGGCACAGGCACCCTCACCGTCACCGAGGGTACCGGTGAGCAGACCTTCGAGCTGTATCTGGTCTATGTCTACGCCGTCAAGAGCGGCTGGACGGCAGACGACTTCACCACCGAGGTCAAGGCCGCCGACGGCACCGTGATGACCCCCGGCCAGCCCCATCAGTTCGCCAGCTATGTGGGCTATCCCTACCTCATGGTTCCCGGCACCTACACCTGGTCCATCCAGCCCTCCGAGGCCAGAGCGGCAGAGGGCTATCAGGCCACTCAGCCTGCCCGCGAGACGCTGAAGACTGCCTCAGGCGCCGCCTTGTGGAGCGCCACCCCGACCCAGATCGTAAACACCGACTTCGTGGTCCCCAAGGGCGCTCATGTCGTTATGACCGGCATTCCCTCCACCACCTATGGGCAGGGTGCTCTCGTTGCCGCCAGCGCCGATCTCACCGGTGACGACAGCGATGTCTACACCTTCCGGCTGGTAGCCGGCAGCAGCTACATCTACCGGGCCACCGGCGATGGGCTTGTCACTAACGCCAGTATGTTCAAGTTCGACGGCAGCACCAGCCGTTATGACCTGACGAAAACCATGACCGGCGATCCCAAGGCCATTCTCCGGGACGAGAAGAGTGACGCAGCGGATATCCGTCTCAACGGTGTGGACTACACCGGCAGCGTCGCCCTGACTGTGGGCGGCATGAAGCAGCTGCGCCCCCTGCGTATGTTCCAGATCGCCAACAACAGCAGCACCGGCATGAGAGGCTCTACGCTGGAGCCTGTGTTCCACTACACGGCACTGGATGTGGACGGCACCAATGTGGTCAGCGTGGATGACAGCGGCCGCATCACCGCCAACAGCGCCGGTACGGCCATTGTTCTGGTGACCTATGACGCCATGTATGTAGCGGATTCCGGCTGGTCCATCAACAAGAACAAGACCTTTGGCGCCATCTGGCCGGAAAACACCGGCGTGGTGGTGGTGGAGGTAGGCAAGAACGCCGCCACTGGCCCGGATGCCAACATGACCATCAACAACGGTGACCGGAAGGTCGCCGGTAACAAGCTGGATGCCGAGGCAGACGTGCTGTACTACACCAATGACTCCGGCTGCCAGTACACCTTCCAGCCCGCCTCCGGCAGCACCGTTACCCTGCTGCGCCCCACCCTCACCGAGACGGCCATGACCTACACCGGCGGCTTCGGCACCGACGGCGTGACCACCAAGGGCGGCGACGTGACTCTGACTCTCACCGAGGGCAAAAACATCGTCAAAATCAGCAAGGATGGCGCCGACACCTATCAGGTCATCACCGTGAAGAAGGCCGGGGTAGTCATCACCAACAAGACCGACCCCACCCGTGATATCCTGCCCGGCGACACCGTCACCGTGCAGCTCACCGGCGTGTATCACCCCGCCAACACCATGGCGAACCTGTATAACCTCTACGCCTACGCCTCTTACACCGATCCCGGCAGCGATGATACCGTCACCGGCTATAAGAACCTCTTCCAGCGTCACCTCTTCGACCGGGCGGACGGCGACAGCTGCCGCACCGTGGAGGTGAAGATCCCCGCCGACTGGGATGCTGATGAGCCCTATGTCCTGACGGACGGCGTTCTCAACTTTTACGGCAACGGCAAGGATATCGGCTCTCACCGCAATTCCCTGCCCAATCTCTCCACCAACGTTCCCAACAGCTACAGCAGCTTTGCGCTGGGCGCCCTGCCGGATATCACCATCCCTGTGGTCAAGCCCAATACGGCGGACGTCACCTTCTCCATGAAGGATGACTCCGGAAACGCCATCGACAGCTGCACCATCCAGCTGACCAACAGCAGCAACGATACCGTCACCATCAACGCCACCGCTGCCTCCGCCACCCGCACGCTGGCCAGCGGAAAGTGGAGCTATGTAGTCACCAAGGAGGGCTATCTGCCCGCTAAGGGTACACTGACCGTGGTGGGCGGTGAGGATCAGGCCGTGAATGTGGAGCTGCCTCTGGTCACTGCCATTCAGGTCAAGACTCTGCCCAAGAAAACCGTTTATACCGAGGGCGACACGCTGAATACCGCCGGTCTGGTGGTGCAGGCTGTCACCAGAAACGGCGCTTCCACCCTGTCCGCCGACCAGTACACCCTCTCCCCCACTCTGCTGGAGACCGTGGGTCAGCAGACCATCACCGTGACCTTCGGTCAGCTCACCGCCACCTTTGAGGTGACGGTACGGGAGGATATCGTCACGCTGGAGACCACGCTGGAGGATGGCATCACCCAGCGCAACTCCCGCATGACCTTCGACGTCTTTGCCAAGGACGGCGACGGCAAGAAGCTGCCCGCCAATGAGGTAACGGTGCTCCTCAACGGTGATCCGGTGTCCGTCAACTGGGACGATGACACCAAGACCAGCTATACCCTGCACTTTACCAAGGAGGGCGAGAACACCGTCGTTGTCAAGGCCCACAAGTCCTCCCTGACCTATACCATCACCTATGTGAAGGCCGAGCCCGGTGATGTGGTGGGCAAGGCCGTGTTCACCGTGGAGGCCCTGTCTCTGGGCGGCGGCTACATCATCGAGCCCTGCTATGTGGACATCATCGAGGGCGAGAACGCTGCTCAGGCGCTGGCCCGTCTGCTGGAGGAAAGAGGCTTTACCTACAGCAACACCGGCTCTCTGGAGAGCGGCTTCTATCTGTCCCACATCCAGGGCGATGCGCTGGCGGGCATTGATCCCACCGGCGACAGCATCCCCCAGGCCCTGCGGGAGAAGCTGGAGGAGAAGAACTTCGATATCCAGACCCGGACGGACGAGACCAGTCTGGGTGAATTCGACTACACCAGCGCCTCCGGCTGGATGTACTGCCTGAAGAACGTATTCCCCAACGTGGGCTTTGCCGATTCCTATCTGTCCGAGGGCGACGTGGTGCGTGTGCAGTTCACGGTGGCCTACGGCTCCGACATCGGCGGCGGCTTTGCCATGGGCTCCG
>OLNU01001635.1_pt1 | contig 15907 bp, 9 predicted proteins | sample 1672241 | NCBI WGS metagenome assembly OLNU01 (sample SAMEA3136663, study PRJEB25190) | human gut metagenome | biome: human gut; feature: human-associated habitat; material: faeces | place: Austria | collected 2013 | reverse complement strand
GGGATTAAAATAAGGTTGCGTCCGCACGGGAAAGTGTGTATAATTTTGATGGCGGAATCGGAAGCGGACGGAAGGCCGCTCCGGTTGCCGGCATAGAATGGTGTGTGTTTCCGCTGGCGGTAAGCCGGGCGGATGGTAAAGGAGAAAGAGATGAGTAAGAAACCGGTAGTATTAATGATTCTTGACGGCTATGGATTAAACGAAAACCATAAGGGAAATGCCGTTTATGAAGCGAAAACTCCGGTTATGGACCGGTTGATGAAGGAATATCCTTTTGTAAAGGGAATCAATTTAAGCCGGAATTTCGGGCAGCACAATGCCATTATGCAATGTTCTACCATTCTCTTTCACCGTTTTATCATTGGAAGATGACACACAGCCGGCAAAGCAAGCTGCACATATAATATAATAAAATACTTTCATAATTATTCTATTTTTAATTACCATCCTGGATTATTTTTAGTGATATATGGATTACCCTCTACTTCATCAATTGGTAATGGAACCCATTCATTCTTATTTTCCTTAAACCCCATATATTGAGCCCTGCTAAACCTTTTAAACAAAGGATCAGTATTTTCCAATTCGCGAAAACGCTCTACTACTTTACCCCAACGAAGCAAGTCAAAGAATCGGAAGCCTTCATAGGTAAGTTCTAGAATACGTTCATCTTCAATAGTTCTCATATTAGCTTCTGTTACATGAGGTACTCCTACCCTATCGCGTACTTTGTTTATTGCTTCTAACGGGGTTATGTTTGCAGTGGCTTTCCCTCCCATTACTACAGCTTCAGCATACATCAGCAAAACATCCGAATAACGAATCATTCTCCAGTTTACTCCTTGTGCACGTCCATTAAAAAAATGCCCACCAGCATCATCTGTCGGAGGTAAGGTCCAATCCAACCATTTCCTACTACACATTTTATATCCCATTGCCAACTCATATTGTTCACCAAATGTTCCTTCCTTTGAACCCATTTCTGCTTCCCAATCCTTCCCTTCAAGAAAAGTAACCTTCATACCTTTCGGACGTATAATCTCCGATACATTATCATTAAAAACAAACGAACCAAACATACGTGGATCAGTTTCTCCTGTCACTGTTTTTGACGCTACAAATTTATCATATAACCAATTGTGCATAACCTGTGCAGAACTATTCGAATTTCTACTTCTATTCATTATACACATTTTACACCGGACATCATTGAACAACCCACTGTCCACAAATCCTGGGTTAAATCCTGTATTCAACACTCCGACAAATTGTACTTCAAAAATAGATTCATCATTATTTTCATGTGCCACATCAAAGTTCCATGAATAGTCATCTACCAATCTGTAGTTTCCACAATTACCATTAATGATTTCTGCAAAAGCCGCAGCAGCCTCATTATAATAAGTTGTTTGTGAAGTTCCATATTTGGGTTCAATACCGGATCTATAAAGATATGACTTACCCAAAAGTGCATAAGCAGAAGCTTTCGTCACACGTCCTTTATTTTTAGCATCCCAAAAATTCTTGTCAGGAAGTAAATCTTTAGCTTTGATCAGATCATCTATAATAAAATCCCAAGCCTCTTCAGGTGTTGCCTGAGGCTTATATTCATTAGGAGCCTTAGGCAATTCTTTAATCAAAGGAATATTCCTATAATTGATGAATAAAAAGAAATGTGTAAATGCACGAAGAAAATAAGCCTCCCCCAAATATGCATCCTGTAATTTTTTATTGCTGAATTCTATTTCAGTAAGACTTTCAATCATTTGGTTAGCTTGGGAAGCAGCTGTATACATTAACTGAAAAGGTTGAACCAATGAATAATAAGAAGGGGTAAACTCTTCATTATAAGCACCTGGTACTCCATAATCAGCTACCGAACACCCCTCATCACTACGAGTCAACATCAAACCAAATCCACAAGCTCCCAAATTACGAGGAGTCGAAATATACCCATAGATACCAAGAATTCCCTTATTACAATTTTCTAGTGTAGTATAAAATGAATTAACGTCTGATTGATTAGGATTCACCGCCAAATCATTAAAAATATCTTCACATGAGCCCATCATTCCAATAGTTACAAAACTGATAATGATAACTATAATTTTACGCAACATTATTTTCATACTTATTCTGTTTTTAGAAAGTTAAATTGACACCAAGATTATATACTCTAGAATTCATTGTTGCTTCATGAGGACTTTCCTGTGCTTGCCAGAAACCATCCACACCTCTGTCAAACAACACGTTTGAACTAACTTCGGGATCATACAAGGGATATTTTGTGATAGTGAATAAATTTTGTACCCCCGCATATATTCTAAATGATTCTATATGGAATTTTTGCAATAATTTCTTATTAAAGGAATAACCGATTTGTAGATTCTTGCATCTGAAATAAGAACCATCCTCCACATAGAATGTACTTGGAAGCGAGTTTATGCCAGAACTGTTTTTACTATTCAGTTTAGGAGCTTCTGCATTAGGATTTTGCGGAGTCCATGAATTATAGAAAGCATCCTTTAGGGTAGCACTATTAGCTCCTCCAAAATACCAATCATATTTCATTAAAGCAAAAATATCGTTACCTTGCGTTCCTTGGAAAAAAGCAGTCAAATCCCAATTCTTATAACCTACATTTATATTTAAACCATAAGTAAAATCCGGATGAGGATTACCAATATCCGTTTTATCATTCTCATCAATCTTCCCATCCGGTTTTCCTGTCAATACACCATTCACACTACCATTATTATCCTGAAAAATAAAATTACCATCATTATCAAAACCTTCCACCACATATCCCCAAAAGGTACCAATAGGCAAGCCCGGTTTAGTAATAGTAGGACGGTCATTAAAAGAACCACTCATCATCACCTCTGCCTTAATGGGTTGTACTCCCTCACCCAAACTCTTTACTTTATTTCTTAATGCCGAAATATTGGCAGTAACATCCAAACTCCAATCCTTCCAATTATTACGATAACCTACCGTAAATTCAAAACCTTTATTTTCAACAGATGCAGAATTAAAGACTGGCAAATCCCCCCCATTAGTCATAATGGTTTGCCCTGACGATGCTAATGGAAGTAATGGAGCAAGTAAGTCATTATTATCTTTCCAAAAATATTCAGCTGTAAAAGAAATTTTATTATTCAGAAAAGCCATTTCCAATGCTACGTTTTTAGATATTGATTTTTCCCAAGTCAAATTTTCCTGAGCAAATTTGGTTACATAACCATTCATCACACTACTTTGACCAATCTGATTTTCACCGAATACAGAAGGTATTGGACCATAAGCCGTAGAAAGGAAAGAATATGAATCTATAAAATTAGCTCCTAATTCACCATAACTAGCTCTAATCTTCATTTTACTTATCCATTCTATATTAAAAAAATTCTCTTCATGTATATTCCAACCCACTGAAACCGAAGGAAAGTAACCGACCCTATTTCCTTTAGCAAATTTGGAAGATTTATCACTACGAATACTTGCAGAAACAAGATAACGCTCCTTATAGTCATAGTTCAAGCGAGCAAAAAAGGAGAGTAAAGCTGAATTGTATTCTTCACTTGTTATATCTCCTTTCCCATTAAAAATAGTAATATTAGGACCACCCAAATCTGTAGAACCAGAACCAATCCCCATAGTTCTATAGTATTCTCTCATCCAACTTGTACCTACCATTGCGTCAATAGTATGACCAGCAAACATATTCTTATAAGTCAAAATGTTATCAATTGTATAACTAAATCGCTGTCCACGACTTTCAGATAGTGAATTAATCGTTCTGCTATAATCAGGATCTGCATTACCATTCTCATCCCAATTGGAGTCAAAAGCAATGGACCGAGATATATTATTTGTTGATATATAGTCACCTCCAAGTAGTAGCTTATAATCCAATCCTTTATATAAATTCAGTCCTATATTCAAACTACCAGTAACATTAACTGTTTTATTTCTTCGAACAGTATTGGAATAAGATGCAAACGGATTAGTAACTTTTCCTTCATTTACATAATAATCTTTACCTGCAGATACATACCTTCCCTCTACATCAGTCATTGGAACAGTAGGAATCCCCATCACCATCCTTACTTGAGGCTCCTTATTTGTAAAAGCAGCAGAAAGAGTTTCACTAACAGTCAAACGTCCTTTCTTAAACGTTCCATTGACACGTGCATTATATTTCTTAAAACCAGAAAATTCCATAATACCTTGCTGATCAAAATACCCCAAACTTGTATTAAAAGTTGAATATTCACCACCACCAGAAATTGAAGCATTCAAATTATACATAGGAGCATTTCTTAGATATGCATCTTGCCAGTCAGTATTAATATCAGGATTAGTAGGATGAATATTTTCTGGAGCTTGAGTCTGGTTTGTTGAATTTGCAACAATTTGCTTAGTATATTCGCGATGCTCATTTGCATCTAGAAAATCAAGATATTTAGAAGGAGTCTGCAAAGAATAGTTTGCAGAAATTTCAACTTTTGCTTTACCTTTTTGACCATGCTTGGTAGTTATCAGCACAACCCCATTTGCAGCGCGAGAGCCATAAATGGCAGCCGCCGAACCATCCTTCAGGATTTCTATTGATTCAATATCTGAAGGATTCAACGAATTTAGCCCATTATTAGAAAATGCACCATCAATAACATATAAAGGTTCAGTAGCACCAAATGTACCTGCTCCCCGAACAAGTATCTTGATATCTGCCCCAGCTTCTCCCCCCTTTTGCAATATTTCTACTCCTGGAGCCCTCCCCTGCAAAGCAACTGCAACAGAATGCCCCATCTGTTTACTCAGTTCTTTTGCAGGCACTGTCGCCACGGATGCTGTCAAACTAGATTTTTTTTGAGTTCCATAACCAACCACCACCACTTCATCTAATTGTTCCAAATCCTCTTTCAGAGTTATATTCACATTCTTTTCCCCTTCCAAATTAACAGCAAGAGTCTTATAACCGATAAAACTAATAATAAGAGTTGCATTCGCAGGAGCTTTAAGTAAAAACTTACCATCCATATCAGTAATAGTACCATTAGTAGTCCCCTTTTCCATCACATTAACTCCTACGATAGGTTCTCCCATAACATCCATCACAAGCCCTGAAATATCTTGTAATTTTTTCTCGTTCAACATGGACTGTTCTACTTCCTTCTTCCGAATAATGATATTTTTATCTTTTATCTCATAAGAAACATTTTGTCCTTCCAAGATTTGCTCAATAACTTCTTGCAGTTGCTCAGCGTCTATATCAACAATCTTTTTCGTATCTAAATCCCCAGCTATATACACAAATGAATATCCACTTTTTTCTTTTAGCTCAGTCATAGCTTTTTTCACCGATACTTTATTCATTTTCAATGGTATATTCTGTGAGAAGATATTCAAATTAAGGCAAAGCAAAGCCCCGACCAATAATATGGCCTTTCTCTTGTTTTTCATAAATTAGTAATTTATTAATTAAAAAATTAAATGAACTTAGCTTTTAAAGAGAAAAATCATTAACTTTGCATTCTCTAAAAGCGCACTCACAATCGTAAGTCGAAAAAGAGATTTCATCAAGGTGGGAAAATCCCTATATCTTCCCACCTTTTCTTTTTCATCCCTTTCGTACCCCTATTACAGTATTACAGCTCTAATTCTATTCATACTTTTAATTTTAAGGTTAAACAATTTTAATCCACTCCCTACTTAATATAAAGTTATATTGTGTCCTTCAATAATATAATGAATCTTACGGGTCGCAGATAATGCTTCCAAAACTTCCTGAATATTTTGCTCACGATGAACGAAATTTCCATAGAACCTGAAAGTATTCAAAGTATCACTAGCTATTTGTATTTTCACATTATAACTACGTTCTAACTCCTTCACAACATCCGGCAACAATTCCTCATCAAAAAATAAATATCCATTAGTCCATTGTAATGCATTGGAAACAGTAGAATACTCCACATGCATTCTGCCATTCTTTTTATTCAAAACCACCCTTTCATTGGGTAACAAAAAAGCTTCTTTTTCTTTTTTCAATAAATTATTCAATGCCACTTTTCCTTCGGACAAAGAAACAATGGCTTCTGCATCATCCGGATAATCCCGAAAATTAAATTTCGTTCCCAATACCTTTACCAGCAAACTATTCGTTTTCACAAGAAATGGAACTTCTTCATTTCGTTTAACTTCAAAATACCCTTCTCCTATCAATTCTATTTTTCTATTCCCTACTCCGAATCCTTGTGAATATGTTATACGCGATCCGGCATTCAACCACACTAATGTCCCATCCGGCAAGGTCAATTTTGTTCTGGAACCAAGAGGAGCCTCCACAATGATATCCGAAAATACCTCTTTTATACTTATTCCACCCCTCCAATAAGAAAAATAAGAAACTGAGAACAATACAACAATAACAGCTGCATAACGCCAAAATTTAGACAAACAGAAATTTTCACGTTCTCTTTTATCATTCAACCTCTGATTAGCAATTCTATTTTTAAATTGTTCAAATGCTTTGCTCTTATCATATTTAACATCCTCTTTCACACTTATGGCAGAAAACCAAATTTCTTGCCGCTGCATAAAATACTTTTCATTTTCCACAGACGCAGCTATCCACTCCTTCAGTTCATGCACAGCATTTCCATCCAACTCATTACTTAAATAGGATACTATTAATTCATCAATATGTTCTTTTTCTGCTTTCATCTTTGTTGTTTCTAAAGTGAAGACGATTTATTTTAAATACAGGGTAGTCCTAAAAGAACTTTTTTCTGTTTTAACACGAAAAAAATAAAATCAAAGCAATTAAATATTTGCTCAATTCAGTCTGAAGGAAAGATAATGCATTCTTTATATGATACTTAACCGTATTTATAGAAATACCTAATTCCTGAGAAATTTCTTCATATTTTTTCTCCTCAAATCTACTTTTTTCAAAAACACATCTACATTCAACCGGTAGTTTATCTATTGCCATACGGATTTCATGCTCCAATTCACGTTCTAATAATATTCCCAAAGGATAATTATCCGACTGCAAATACTTTTCTTCAGACATCTCTTCCGGTACTAAAACTGAAAATGAAATTTCCTTTTTTTCAGATCTAGATTTCAGATAGTCTATACAACGATTACGAACAGCCTTTATCAGATAACTTCTAATAGAAATAGTAATGTTTAAAGTTTCTCTGCTCTCCCAAAGGTGAAATATTACATCTCCAACTATAGTTTCCGATAAAAAATTATCGTTCAAATATTGATTTGCTACATGACATAAAAGAACATAATGATAATCATAGATGTATTTATAAGCATCTTCGTTGCCATTTTTCAGTTGTTCTACAATCAGTTTCTCTGTGTTTTCCATTTTATTTCTTTTGAAAAAGGAATAAAGTTAACGGGAACAAATTTAGAAATTAATTCTGAGTAACTTTATAAAAGAGCAAAAAACAAATCCGTTAATCTTATTATCACACCTCAAATGGTTACAATAAAGACTAACGGATTTCCCTATTCTAGTTTTAAAACTATATCCAACACCTCAGATAAAACGAATCTGAATCATCACTCCATAAAGATTAAAATCGAAAAGAACCTTATCAGCATCCTTCTTTAGAAAACGCTTTTTCCCATCTTGCCTAATCTCCGAAACTCTGTTTCCCACAGATTTCAATACCATAGTCAGTGGTTCTGTAAATAATTGTGCATTCATATCCAAATGAGGAGTTATGTTATAGCCGTTTTCTAGCACATTCAAGCGATTTTTTTCTCGTTCTTTTGTTATAAGCAACTACCTCTCTAAATGTACCCACCCATATTTCATTTTCCATAGCCTTTACCTATTCCCACAATATTTCAGGATTTTGAAAAGCATTATATCCCTGCGATATTCCATGTATCATTGCCAACTCCCCATCTACCGGAGCTTACCAAGCTTTCCACCCATTTATCTAAAGACGCAGGAGTCGATTTCAACTTATCTCCCCCGATGTGATATTGTTCAGTACATGTACCTACCCCTGTTCCTATCAAATGTATAACTAATAGCACACACTCTGTCACCCTTATAAGGTGCCACATAAACATCTTGTGTGAACCCGTTATCCCTGATCTCAGCCCCTGTCTGTTTCACCAATTCTATTCGAGGCGATGATTCCGGCATAGAAACATGCTCTTCATATACTCCCGGACGGACAAGTATAGATATTGTTTTCTTGCTCCCACCAACTGCCGCATTCACTGCTTCCTGAACTGTAAAGAAATCCCCACTCCCATCTTTCGCCACCACATAATCATAACGTCGCACATATTTTGCCAAAGCCGGCACTTCTTCCATCAAAGCGTCCACAACCAACCCGGCAACTATACGTCCACCATATATATTCAAGTGAGTATTGTCAATTTTCCCTTCCGGACAAAATTCATATTGTCCTGCTGGAATCCACATAAACAATTTTCTTGAATTCTCGACTCCCATACCGGTAACCAAGTCATGGGTCAATTTATTCAAATCAATAAAAGGTACATTCATTTCTCCGGCCACCCGACGGGGAGATTCCAGATATTCCCCATGGGTATCAACCAATACCGGACCTTCTTTTTCATAACTACCCTTTATCTCCGTCACACCTTTAGGAAGGAAATTACGACGAACTATAGAATTGAACAGTACAGGATTTCCTCCCTTAGCACGTGTTTCATTCACAAAACGTCTTAAATTATCATCAAAGGTACTTCCGGGCTCTGTATGTAATGTGGCTCTAGGTTTCTCATCATTATGTCCGAATTGAATAAATACATAATCACCTTTATGAATTTTAGAAAACACTACATCCCAACGTCCTTCATTGATAAAACTGAGTGAACTTCGTCCATTCATAGCGTGATTATCCACCACAACCTCTTCCGTAAAATATCCGGGAAGCATTTGTCCCCAACCACGCTCTATATTACCATTCTTCAGACTTTTATTCGCCATGGTAGAATCACCAATCATAAAAATAGTAATGGGGTCTTTTCTCTCAGCAATAAAAGCCGATAACAGGAGTAAAGCACATAAAACAAGTAATACTTTTAATTTCATGTTTTTCATATACATTTTATAAGTTAAAAGATTTAGGCAAAAGTAAATAAGAACAAGAAAAGAAACCATAAAAAATGATACAAGAATATAGAAATTTGTTCAAAATCAATAGTTCAATTACTCTTTCAGTAAATAAGAACTAATAAAAAAATGTTCAAACAACATCAATTTGCCATTTGAACATTTTTTCAATTCTTCAAGTTCATATCGAAACATTGGAGGTTCTCCTAAATAGACAAACTCTTCCAAAAAGACAAAAAAATGAATGTCCAACTGTCAGAATGATGCAGGCAAAGAAAGTAACTGATACATCAATGTATGTGCCATACGTTCTTGACCATTGGTATTAGGATGCAAACGATCATAGCCCGAATCATAGAAATAAATAAGTTGTTCTTCAATCATCGGATTCATACCTGTAACCGAATTAAAATCTATTACAGGAATTCCCCACAAATTACCTGCTTCCTTAATGCCCTGTACATAAGCATCCACATATTCTCCGCATTTATTCTGATAGCTTTCATCCGGTTGTACATTCTTTTCGCCGAATTCCGCTAAAGAACGATGCAATGGGGTCAACAAAACAATTTGTTTATCGGGAAACAATTTTTTCAAATGACTCAAACCAATATTAATACGGCCTTTATACGTATCATTCGTCATTATAGGAACACGCCTTTTACGCGTTTCCAGTTTTTTAATTTCACCACGGGCAGCCATCACCTGCTCTTCTTTCTCTGTAAACCAAGTCCCGACAGGTACACTGCTATTAAAATCATTTGTCCCCATCAAAACCACGATGGCATCAACCTCTTCTCCATGCTCCTTTTTCAATTGTTCTGCCTGACGGGGTACATCATTCCATTGACGTCCACTCACTCCATACACATAAGGAGTGATATCCAACCATTCTTTCAAAAAATCCCAATACTTTTTTATGTTATCTCCATAACAATTGGGATCAGTTATCGAGTCTCCTATATAACCAACCTTTTTTCCATACCATGGATGCCGGATATAACCTTTATTACATGATTCTTTTCCACAAAGAAACGTTTCCTGTCCGTGTAACAGCAACGGACATGCTAATAAAAGAGCAAATACAATAAACTGTCTGTTTTTCATAAGTAACTGTTATTTTTTCAATCAGTAAAGTGACATCAAAGATATAAAATAAGAAATAGAAAAACAGCTATCACATACTTTTATTTTCATTTGCCCTCTTCTATCATTCATAAGACAAAAAGTCCGAAAGGTCATAATAAACAAAACTTTACATTTTTAAATTAATTTGTTAACAAGGTGCGATATATTTATAAAGCATGTTATAAAACGGCGAAATACAGACTAAAAACTTGCTATTATAAACAAAGTCCGTATCTTTGCAGTGTGTTTTTCATAGTATTAGATTTAAGGTTAACAAAAGATTGGCTGTCTGGGATAGATAGCCTTTTTTTATGCTTTAAAACAGGAGAATTTCTTCATAAAAATTCAATATCCCAACAATAACATTCTTCAAATGCCACCCAACCAAACACAACAAAAGTGAATAAGAAAAAGCAATACGTATATCTATCCATCGAGGCAATTTATGAATTACCTAGTCTTAACTAACGTTTATCCTATATATTTTTTGATTTATTTCAATAAAAGAAGACACTCTCATCACTGAGAATGTCCCCTATATTTAAACGAAACTTTAAAGAGAATTATATACTTCAAATCTTATCTTCTATTCCACCATACTCGTTGCTCACGGCTATCATCACCATTCAAATCTGCTTTCACGGCAGCTTCATAATTTTCAAGATTACCTTGATAAATTTCGCTATCAAATTGATGGCGATAAGGGATGTGATCAATCGTTGTACAAACCGGACCGACTTCTAGTTTCGGAATATCAAAACGACGCCAGTCAGACCATGCCTCAAAACCATCAGCCATGAAGCCACTGATCCAGCGCTGAAGAGCAATTTTATTAATTTTATCAGCATCAGTACCCGTATAAGCAACTGCTTCCTGTACCAAATATTCATCAACACCTTCGGCTCCCCATTGTTCAAATGATGCCTTCACACCGGCTGCATAAAGTTGGGCAGGATCAGCCTGAATCCAGCCACGTTGAGCAGCTTCAGCCTCGATAAGTAGCATACGAGAAGCAGTAATAATAGGGAAAGTAGAGGTTACCTGTGTAAGCGAAGGATTATAAAAACAGCAGACTTTATTCCACGTGTTCACATCTGCAGACTCAATACCCAAAGGCATACCTTGGTATTTATCAAAATTCTTCAGGTCTTCATCTGTCACGCCTGTCTCTGCCTGTGTCTTGCCAAAAGGAATCAGCGAACAAGTAGAGAACAGACGGTTGTCCTTCAATTCCTTCAACTGATCTACATAATACTTATTAGGAACAAAATTATAATTATAGTTTACGCCATTATAATATAAATATCCCACAGTATTGGCCTCAAAAGTATAATTCAAATTATAGGCATTTTCTTCAATACCGCCATCAGCGTAAGCTTGAGCAAAACGCGAGCGTCCTTCGGCAGGATCCACATCTGCCAGTTTTATAGCAAGCATCATACGGGTAGAAGCATTCAGTTTCTTCCATGCACGAATGTCACCATCGAACAGGATGTCGGCTGTGCTCAACGAGCCACTTTCATTAAACTGATTATACGCTTCCCTCAAATCGGCATCTAACTTAGCATAAATAGTTTCCTGTGAATCAAATACCGGAGTAAAATTTTCCTCACCTGCCTGAAATGCTTCTGTGTAAGGAAGTGGCCCTAGAGCATCTGTAAGGTGCATATAGATGAATCCCATCAATGTACGTGCAACCGCAATCTGATTGGCATTATCACCAAACTGCACAATGGCAGGTTTACCTTTTTCAGTCTCATCACTATTAAAGTCAATAATCTTCTGGCAGTTCTTCAACGGATAAAGATAATAAGAACTTGTACTCATAGTAGGTCCGCCAAACGCACCATACTGATTATTATTTTTCTCGGACATATACCCCGGATACATTTGCGTCCACGGGTAATAATAATTTGAGTTCATAGAGAAGTATTTCACATAAGTACAAGCGTATGTAAACAACATACCAGTATTAGCCTCCGACGGTTCATTGGGATCTTTGTTAATATCGCCAAAGTCAGTCATATCACATGCTGTGAATGTTGCTGCAAAACTCAGAGATAAAAATAATAATTTAATATATTTCATAATGATTCTTCATTTTATGGTTTAAAAAGCAAGATTAACGGTAAAACCTATCGAACGGGTTGCAGCGGCATTACCACCCTCAAAATATCCCATACCAATTTCAGACACATCCACATTAGGACAAGCTGAGTAGATCAACCATGGATTGGAAGCATTAATTGCCACACTGGCACGACTCAGGCCGATATTTAGTTTCTTCAAAGTCTGTGACGGGAAAACATACGACAATGACACTTCACGAAGTTTCACGTAAGTACGGTCATACACCCATTCTTCCCATACACGGGAAGCTGTGGTATAATATAGTTTAGCATTGACATAGGTATCTACCTTATTGCCATTCTGATCCACACCAGTCATGTGGATACCACCACCTTTGCTTACCGGTTCACGAACATTGACGCCACGGTCATTAAGCTCAGCTGTTTTATCAAGAATACCGCTATTGCTACCCCACATATTAGTATAGGATACAATCTGTCCGCCTACAGAGAAATCAATATTAGCCGACAGACGGAAATTCTTAAAACTGATACTAGTATTAAAACCACCAGTGAAATCCGGATGGAAGTTACCCAGTTCATCTAGTGTATTCTGATTGTAAGTAGGTACATATTCACCACCATACAACGCCTTCTGCGAAGCACTCAATTCATGGAAGATTATATTGCCATTGTCATCACGTTCCCATGTATTACCGGTTATCACACCAAGTGATTTACCAACCATAGCATAATTATACAAACGAGTTGTGAATGAAGTCCAATAAATAGAATAAGAATCCACTCCATCAGCTAGTTCCACCAGTTTATTACTATTCTTCGCTATATTGAAATTCATTTCCCATTTCCAGTTCTTAGTGGAAACAGGCATCCCGCCCAAACTCAATTCAACACCCCGATTACGAATTAAACCAGCATTCATCTTACGAGTGGAATACCCCGATTGCGGAGCAGAGGTTACGGAGATTATCTGATCTTTGTCATCCCGGGTATAATAGTTGAAATCACCCCATAAACGATTATTGAACAAACGGAATTCCGTACCTATTTCATACGAAGTGGAAATAGACGGCTCGATATTATAATTTTTCTGAGAAGAAGGTTCATACATTGTAACATGTGAACCATAACTGGTATCCAGCGAATAAGTAGGATAAATATTGTAAGCATTGAGCGTAGTACCTACTTGAGCCGCACTAGCACGCAGTTTCCAAAAGTTCAGCCATTCTGCATTCACCCATTTGTGAGCAAGGACAGAAGCGGAAAGGCCACCATACCAATAGCTGTTATGATTAGGACTCAATGTGGAAGACATATCGTTACGAACAGAAGCGTCAAGAAAATAAGTATCATCCCAGCCCATGGTAGCTGTGGCATAAACACTACGTTCTTTGTAATGTGTTTTCTCATTATAGGCTAAAGCAATAGTACCCGATGAAGCAGCCAAATTATAGTAATCGTCCAAAGACAAATCATAATTCGTATTGGTGTATGCATATAAATTATCGTACGTATAATCACGTGCTTCTGCAAAAAGAGCTGCGTCTACCGTTAGTTTATCTTTAAAAAATGATTGTCCCCAAGTTAAACGTCCTTGTACGGTCAAATCAATCAAACTGCTTTGATCCTGACGATAATTTGACCGGAAATTAATAGATCCTGAAGGGCGTTCTCGTTCCAATTTGTAACCACGTATGTTACCATTTACGCGTACCCCTGCCTTCAAGTTATAAGGAAGGTCCACAGACACATCGCCACTGAATACATTCCATTGATAAATGGTGCGATGATTATATTCATGAAATAAAGCATACGGATTATCATGGAATGCAGCACTTTGATTATTCACACTGTTGATATTCCATGTCCTCCATGATCCGTCCGGACGTTTATAGTCCTTATAATCTTTTAAATTGACATTGGTCTGTCCCCATTGGGTATATTCCTGCAAAACGGTACGTGAACCGTTATATCCACTTTCGGCAGCATTATGATCCTGACGATAAGTATATTTATAATCCAATGACACATTCATCCACGGTGTGGGTTTGAAATTTGTCTTGAACCCTAAGAAACGGCGAATAGCATCCGAATTGGGCTGCACACCAGTACGATAGCTATTGGTGAAAGAAACACGGGTATTAAAATCTTTCACACTCTTTGAAAACGAAACGTTGGTTGTATTGGTTACACCAGTCCGATAAAGATCTCTCAAATCCAATCCATGTTGCCAAGTGGCTGGTTTTCCATAATGACCACTGGTTTCGTCTAATGACAACGGAGTGACATATTTCACAGCCGGATCGTATGCAGCTCCCCAAGAAGTGTCCTCATTATAATCGTACACATAAGCACCTTGCAAACCGGGAATATCACCACTATACAAATCATAAATATCCTGAGCCCTGTTACCTTTTTCCGTACCTCCATATCCTCCACCACCATACAGCTTCTGCATATTGAAATGATTATAGTAAGTTTCGGCCTGCAATGTATGACTTACTTCAAGCAACCCTTTCTCACTTTGTCCCGCCTTAGTAGTTATGATGATAGCACCTGCACCACCACGCGAACCATAAAGGGCAGTAGCCGCGGGACCTTTCAATACGTTTATGCTTTCCACATCATCCATATTGATAGAGTTTTTGTTAGTGATAGCACCATCTACCACATAAATAGGTTCATTGGCCGGATTATCCGACTGGGACGAAGAAGGAATGGAACCTGCACCACGCAAAATAATAGTACCTGCATCAAAACCAGAACTGGCACCACCTATAAAACGTGCTCCCGACACTTTACCGGCCATAGCATTACCCAAATCGGTCTGTCGTGAAATAGTTAGATCCTCACCTGCCACCTTTTGTGTAGAATAACCCAACGCTTTTTGTTTACGGTTCAATCCTTGAGCAGTTACAACCACTTCATCCAACACTTTTGTGTCCGACTTCATTGTTACAGTAATAGTACCACGCTGAATTCCAACTCGCTGAGTAATCATACCCAGATAAGAAACAATCAGCGCTTTGGCATCTGTAGGAATATTATTGATAGCAAACTTGCCATCCACATCCGTAATTGCTCCCATAGTAGTCCCTTCCACTAAAACAGACGCACCTATTATCGGCTCACCATCATCCGCAGAAGTTACAACTCCTGCAACTGTTTTAGGCGCTTGAGCCATAGAGAAGCCGATACCCAACCACAGACAAGCTAGTAACATTAACACTTTTTCTTTCATACTCACTCTCTTTTAATTAAACATTATCCAAGTTCTTTTGGAACTTAGTTCTATAAAAGAGGAAAGTACAAGAATTCATTTCTTATAAAAAACGCCTAAATATTAGTCGTTCCAAACGATATTCAACTGTTAAAAGAGTAATTTCACACAAAGGATAAATAGTTAAAGAAATAAAAAAAACAAGATACTTTATTTGGAACAAGATATCTGAAGAAGAAAATGATTATCTTGACAATTTTCATGTATTTCACATCATTTTATACTAAAAATAAAATAATTACCTTGCATCTAACAAATATCACAACTAAACAATACTTATGAATA
>OLNU01001631.1_pt1 | contig 15937 bp, 12 predicted proteins | sample 1672241 | NCBI WGS metagenome assembly OLNU01 (sample SAMEA3136663, study PRJEB25190) | human gut metagenome | biome: human gut; feature: human-associated habitat; material: faeces | place: Austria | collected 2013 | reverse complement strand
CTCCGGCAAGCACGACAACTGGTCCCTCTCCACCGACACGGGCAAGAACCTGTTCAAGCCCGGCTCCACCCCCCGGCAGAACGCCCAGTTCCTGCTGTTTTTGGCGGCCTTCATCAAGGGTGTGGACGACTATCAGGAGTTCCTGCGGGCCACGGTGGCCTTCCCCGGCAACGACCACCGGCTGGGCGCCCAGGAGGCACCGCCCGCCGTGCTCTCCATCTTCCTGGGAGACGAGCTCTCCGCTGTGGTGGACTCCATCATCAACGACACGGACTTCCAGAGCACCGGCAAGCGGACGCTGGAGATCGGCGTGGACGCCCTGCCTGCCATCCGCCAGGACAACACGGATCGGAACCGCACCTCCCCCATGGCCTTTACCGGCAACAAGTTCGAGTTCCGGATGTTGGGCTCCTCCCAGTCCATCGCCAGCCCCAATGTGGTGCTCAACACCATCATGGCCGACGAACTGAAGCAGTTTGCCGACCGGCTGGAGCGGGCGGAGAGCTTCCATCAGGCCCTGCAGGAGCTGCTGCGGGATACCTTCCGGGATCACCAGCGCATTATCTTCGACGGTAACGGCTACGACGACGACTGGGTACAGGAGGCCAAGCGCCGGGGGCTGAGCAATCTGCGGGACACCGTGGACTGTATGCCCGCCTACATCGACGAGAAGAATGTGGCGCTGTTTTCCCGCTTCGGCATCCTGACGCCGGAGGAGATGCACGCCCGGTATGAGATCCATCTGGAGAATTACTGCAAGGTCACGGCCATTGAGGCCGCTACCCTGCGGGATATGACCCTGCGGGGCATCCTGCCCGCCGTCACCCGCTACACCGGCGATCTGGCCAAGGGCGTTGTGAGGAAGCGGCAGGCGGAGATGGCCACTCCCTGCCGGGTGGAGAACTATCTGGTGGCGCAGCTGGACGCCCTCAGCGGCGACCTGCTGGACGCCTGCCAGGCTATGAGCCGGGCGCTGGAGGCCGCTCCCGCCGCCGATGCCGGCATCGACGCCGCCCGGTACTACCGGGATCAGGTGGCCTCCCGGCTGGAGGAGATGCGGAGCATCATCGACCGCATGGAGCCGCTGGTGGGGGCCGACTACTGGCCCTATCCCACCTATGCAGACATCCTGTTCTCCGTGTAATGATACCCGATACGAAAAGAGAGTGTGTTCCGGATGGAACACACTCTCTTTTTCGTCAACCGGCGGGGTGAGCCAGACGGCTGAGTAAACTAAACGGAGGGATCAATAGTCGGAGTTCAGCCACGGCTTCTGGCCGTAGTGAAGAAGCTGCGCCAGCTGCTGCCAAGGGCCGGTGACGGCGACGGCTCCCAGCCGCACCATGCTCTCCAATCCGCAGGAGGCCATCAGCAGGGATGCCAGATCCCCCTGCCGGCACGTCACCGTTACCTCGGCGGGTGCTTCCTCCGGGAGGGCGGACCAGCGGCCGCCGTCGAAGCGCAGCACCGTGCGGCAGTCCCGGTGGGCCAGCTCATCACGGTAGCAGAAGGCCGCTGTCAGCGTCCCCTGCGGGAGGGTGCGATAGGCGGTGGCGGTCACGAAGGCCGCCGGGTCCAGAAGCTTGAACATGGTGCCTATGGCGGAGACGTTGGTTTGCAGGAAGCCGTAGTCGATGTAGTTGCCGGAGACGTCCTGCGGATCCTCCAGCAGGTGGTGGAAGTCCTCCTCCCCGGTGCGGAGGAGCACCGTCTGGGCCAGATCCTCCTGAAGCTTCAGTGCTCCCAGCAGCGCCCGGAGGACAACGCCGTCGTCGTACACCAGCTCCTCCACCGACAAGCGGTTGCGGGTATAGTTGGTGTCGCTGGCGCTTTCAAAGCGATAGGCCACATAGCCCCGCAGCGTCCCGTCGTCGGCGCAATAGCCGATGCGGCGCACCTGAACATCCGTGCGGGCTGCCCGAACCTCCTCCTCGAACTTCTCCACCATGCCGTGGTTTTGGGCGGCGAAGCGGCTGTGACAGGCCAGCACCCGGTCAAAGTCCTCCGGCTGCAGCAGGCGCAGATGGCGGCGGGCCTCCCCGTCGGGCTTGGGCAGCACGGCGGTGGGCAGGTGGTACTCGTAGAGTTTCCCCGCAAAGCCATAGCCCATGCGGCGGTAAAAGGAGATCTGGAAGGGCAGCAGCAGCGTCAGCAGAGCGCCGTGGCGGCGGGCGTAGTCCTCGAAGTAGCGGATCATCTCCAGCGCCGCCCCCTGCTTTTTATGGAGGGGGTGTACCTCCAGCGCCATCAGGCCGCAGGCCGTCTGCATCCGGCCGAAGCAGTTCATGGAAAAGAGGATCAGCTTCATGGTGGCAATGAGTACGTCCCCTTCAAACAGGCCCACCGTCTGCACCTGACGGTCCTCCCGCAGCTCCAGACGGTGCTTCTCCCGGTAGTGCTCCCGGCACGCTTCGTCCAGCGTTTTATAGGCCGGGTAGGCGTTGAGGTAGATGTCCAGATAGGCCTCCAGATCCTGCTGGGTCAAGGGGCGGATGGTGCGGTTGGTGTGTTCCATGGCGGCGGGCTCCTTTCACATGATTAGATGAAGCTATTGTACCGTGTTTTGCCGGTTCCGTCAACGACGGGTAAGAAAAAAGCCCATCCGCTCAGACGGATAGGCTTTCAAGGGAAACTGCTTTACAGGGACAGGCTCTTTGTCCACGCAGAGACCTCCTGTGCGGAGGCATGGCTGGACAGGCGCTTGCCCTCGTTCCAGCGGGTATCGGGGGCGCAGGAGGGCCGCAGGAGCTCCACAGTCTTGCCCATGCCGCTGCCGCCGGAGGTAGCGAAGGGAATCACGGTCTTGCCGGAGAAATCGGCGCTCTCCAGAAAGGTCTGGATGATGCGGGGCGCCTGATACCACCAGATGGGAAAGCCCACGAACACCGTGTCATAACCCGCCAACCGAGGGGTCTCCGCCATGGCCGGGCGGCTCTTGGGGTCGTTCATCTCCACGCTGCTGCGGCTTTTGGCGTTGTTCCAGTCCAGATCGGCAGCGGTGTAGGCCGTCTGGGGACGAATTTCGAAGAGATCGCCGCCGGTGACACCCGCCAGCGTCTTGGCCAGACGGGCCGTTTCGCCGCTGGCAGAAAAAAAGGCAACCAGAATTTTGCTCATGTGTATGCTCCTTTCAACATTTCTCCGGGATCGCTCCAGGCGGCGGGACATCCCGCTCTTCCCCCATTGTATCAGCCGAGGGCGGCGGATGCAAGGCACTTTTCCCGGAAATGGGTGCTTATCGGACAGTGAAGCCCAGCCCCGTCAGCCAGTCCGCCACGTCGCTCCGGGCGGCGCTGCTGCCGAAGCGCTGGCCCTCCTGCCAGTCGCCGGTGCCGGCCAGCTGAGCCAGCGTCTCCCCGCTCTGGCCGAGGGCGGAGGAGGCGGAGGTACAGAAGAGGATCACCGTCTTCCCTGTGAAGTCATTTGCCTTCACAAATCCGTTGACAGGCCATGCGCTGCCGCCCCACCAGATGGGATAGCCCACAAACACCGTGCTGTATTGTTCCCAGCTCTTCACAGCTGTAGAGGTGAGGGCCACATCCTGCAGGGCGGGGTCAGCGTGCTCCCGGCAGACACGGCTCTCGCTGTTGTTGTAGTCCAGATCCGCCGCCAGATAGGGCTCCTGCGGTGTCAGCTCAAAGGTATCGGCTCCCAGTGTCTCGGCGATGTATCCCGCCACAGCCTTGGTGCTGCCGGTGGCGGAGAAATACACCACCATAGCTTGTCCTCTCGACTCCATACCTGACCGAACAGGACATCGTCATTGAGCTCTGCGAATTTCGGGGCGAACACCCCCAGGGCGTCCCGCCCCGCCGTCTGTTTGACTGCCATATGGCTCTCCTCCTTACAGTTTGCTGTATGCTTCGTCGCTGACCGGCTCCGAGAAACGGAGTCTTGACAGTAACGCTCCTACGCTGTATGATGCTCTTAAAGCTTATCTATACTCTAAAACTGAAAGTACACTTTAAGTCAAGGGGTTTTGCAAAATTTTTTCGGAGGAATTGGAAAATGGTCTATACCGTGGGTGAAATGGCGAAGCTGCTGGATATCCCGGCATCCACGCTGCGCTACTATGACAAGGAGGGGCTGCTGCCCTTTGTGGAGCGCTCCTCCGGCGGAATCCGTCTGTTCCGGGAGTCGGACTTCGAGTGGCTGCAGGTCATCGGGTGCATGAAAAAGGCCGGGATGTCCATCCGTGACATCCGGCAATACATCCAGCTGGCCATGCAGGGAGACGACACCATCGACACCCGGCTGCAGATGTTCCACCACCAGCGGCAGGTTCTGCTGGATCAGATCCGGGAGATGCAGCACACGCTGGAGACGGTGGAATACAAGTGCTGGTTTTACGAGACGGCGCAGGCCGCCGGCACCACGGACGTCCCCATCCGCATGGCGGAGGAGGAGGTCCCCCAGCGCTTCCGGGCCATCCGGCGGGAGCTTCACGGCGAGGAGCCGGTGAAGGACGATGCGTCGGCGTGAGATTTTCCCTCTTGACAAGCTCTTTACGGGATGGTATGATGTCCGTGACAAGTGAACATCAAAAGCGATGACGAAGACGGAGCTGGCAGCACGTCGCATAGAGAGCCGGGGACGGTGGAAGCCCGGCGGACAGCGCCAGAACTCTTATCCCTTCCGAGCCGAGTCCCCCAACGCATCTGTCAGTAGGAGACTCCGTGTAGGCTACGTGAGTGCATAGGGCTTGATGGAGCCTGAAGTGGCAGGACGTTTTTCGTCGTGCAATTTGAGTGGTACCGCGGGTATTGTATAGCAAGACTCGTCTCAAAGGAATTTGGGACGGGTCTTTTTTTGCGGAAATTTTGAAAAAAACAAGGAGTATCGACATGAAACTGAGTAGGAACAAAATGCTGCTGGTGAGCTTTATGCTGTTTTCCCTGTTCTTCGGAGCGGGGAATCTGATCTTCCCGCCCTTTCTGGGGCAGAACGCCGGAAGCCACACCCTGCCGGCCATGCTGGGCTTTCTGGCCACGGCGGTGGTGCTGCCGGTGCTGGGTGTGGTAGTGGTAGCCCGCTTCGACGGGCTGGACCGGTTGGGGCAACAGGTGGGCAAGCGCTTCGCCATCGTCTTTACCCTGCTGATCTATCTCTCCATCGGGCCCGGTCTGGGTATCCCCCGTGCTGCCTCTGTCCCCTTCGAGATGGCGGTGGCCCCCTATCTGCCGGAGGGCGCCAATACCACCGTGTGGATGCTGGTGTACTCGCTGGCGTTCTTTCTGGTGGCCCTATGGCTGTGCATGACGCCGGGAAAGCTGGTGAACCGCATCGGCCACTTCCTGACCCCCAGTCTGCTGGTGCTGCTGGTGTTCCTGTTCGTTTGCTTTCTGTTCCGGGGAGAGGTGAACGTGGCCCCGTCCCAGACGGCCTATGACGCCGCCCCCTTCCTGAAGGGCTTTTCCGAGGGCTACCAGACCATGGACACCATCGCCGCCCTGAACTTCGGATTGGTCATTGCTACCACGCTGGGTTCCTTCGGCATGACGGAAAAGCGCGATCGGATGCGCCACACCGTTCTGGCAGGTATCTTCGCCGGAACCATTCTGGCGCTGGTGTATGCCATGCTGTCCTACATGGGGATGTGCAGCTCCGGAGTCTATGCCATTCAGGAAAACGGCGCATGGACCCTGCGGTGCATCGTCTACCAGCTGTTCGGCGCACCGGGAGCCGTGCTGCTGGCGGCCATCTTCACGCTGGCCTGTCTCACCACCTGCGTGGGGCTTATCAACTCCATCTCCCAGTATTTCTCCACCCTTTTCGGAAAGCTCTCCTACCGCCAGTGGGTGCTGGTGATGACGGGCTTCTCCTTTTTGGTGTGCAATCTGGGACTGAACGCCATCCTCAGCATCTCCATCCCCATTCTCAACGCCATCTACCCCGTGGCCATTGTGCTGATCCTGCTGGGGCTGACCCACAGCCTGTGGGTCAAGAATCGTTGGGTCTACTCTCTGGTGGTGGCGGGCACCGGAACCGTCAGCGTCATCTATGCGTTGGATGCCGCACAGCTGTCGCTGGGCGCTGTGACGGAGCTTTGCCGGAAGCTGCCCCTGTACGATATGGGCTTCTGCTGGGTCAATGTGGCGGCGGTGATGCTGGCAGTGAGCCTGCTGCTGGGTCTTGTGCGGCGGGAACGGGCGTAAGGGGCAGAAAAAGCTTGCCCTTCTCCTCCAAGGCTGGTAGAATGAGACATATTCTCCACCGAAAGGAGTTTTTCTCATGAAACTGATGATCGCCTCCGACCTCCACGGCTCCGCCGCCTACACCCGGCGGCTGCTGGAGCTCTATCGGGATACCGGCTGCCAGCGGCTGGTGCTGCTGGGAGACCTGCTGTACCACGGCCCACGAAACCCGCTTCCGGAGGGCTATGAGCCGCCCGCCGTGGCCAAGATGCTCAACGACATGGCGGACGAGCTGCTGTGCGTGCGGGGCAACTGCGACGCCGAGGTGGACCAGATGGTTCTCCACTTCCCCATTCTCTCCGACTCCGCCCTGCTGGTGCTGGACGGCCTCACCATCCACGCCACCCATGGCCACATCCACGGGCCGGACACGCCACCGCCCCTGCGGCAGGAAGATATCCTGCTGTGCGGACATTTCCATGTGCCGGTGCGCCGGGACTGCGGCCGTTACACCTATCTGAATCCCGGCTCCGTAGCCCTGCCCAAGGAGAACAGCCCCCACAGCTGCATGGTGCTGGAGGACGGACAGTTCACATGGCTGGACGTGGTGACGGGTCAGCCCTTCCAGCCCCGTGGATGACGGTGCTGCTTGACGCTGCATAAAAAAGAGGACTCTGAGCCGATGGCTCAGAGTCCTCTTTTTTATGTCTTACTTCTGGTTGGGCATTTTCCAGCCCTCGTGATCCGTATGGAGCAGATGGTGCGAACGGCCACTGAGAGGCGCACGCAGGTACTCCCGATACAGGGTCTGAATTTCCGGGTTCTCGTGGGAGAACCGTACCGGAGACTTCTTATCGATGTTCCACAGGACATTTCCACGGGCCTCGGCCATCTCCGTGCCGTCGTGGATGGGTTGCCCGCCGCCGCCGGCACAGCCGCCGGGACAGGCCATGACCTCCACGAAATCGTAGTGGACTCTTCCCTCCTCCAGATCGGTCATCAGCTGGCGGGCGTTGGAGAGGCCGCTGACCACCGCCACGGAGAGGTCGCCCACCCCCGGAATGGTGAAGGTAGCCTCCTTCCAACCCTTCACGCCACGGATGGCGCTGAAGGCATCAGGGTCGGGATTGGAGCCGGTGACCAGATAATAGGCGCTGCGGAGGGCGGCGTCCATCACACCGCCGGAGGCACCGAAGATCACCGCCGCACCGGTACCGGTACCCAGCGGGCTGTCGAAGGGCGTCTCCTCCATGGTGGCGGGGTTGATCTGCTCGCCCCGGAACATCCGCACGATCTCACGGGTGGTCAGCACCACATCCACATCGGGATCGTCGCTGACGGTCCGCATGGTGGGCAGGGCCGCCTCGCTCTTTTTGGCGGTGCAGGGCATGATGGACACCACGAAAATGCGCTTGGGGTCCACGCCGATCTTCTCGGCAAAGTAGCTCTTGGCCAGAGCGCCGAACATCTGCTGGGGACTCTTGGCAGTGGAGAGATTGTCGGTATAATCCGGGAACTGGCCCTTCAGGAACCGCACCCAGCCGGGACAGCAGGAGGTGAACATGGGCCACGTGTACCGCTCCCGATGGGTAAAGCGGTCCACGAACTCACTGCCCTCCTCCATAATGGTGAGGTCGGCAGTAAAGTTGGTATCAAACACGTAGTCAAAGCCCATCTGCTTCAGGGCGGTGACCATGCGCTCCGCCGAGGCGAACTCCGGCGTCAGATGGTAGTACTCTGCCCAGGCCACCCGGACGGCGGGGGCCATCTGCACCACGGTGATCTTATTGGGGTCGGCCAGAGCATCGAACACCTTGCCGGTGTCATCGTGCTCCTGCAGGCCACCCACGGGACAGTGGACCACGCACTGGCCGCAGAAGGTGCAGTCGGACTCCCCCAGGGTGCGGTACTTCCCCACGCCGATGGTGGTGTGGGAGCCGGTACCCATCAGGTCCCAGACGTGCATCCCCTGCACCTTGTCGCAAATCTGGACGCAGCGCATACAGCGGACGCAGCGGTTCTCGATCCGCACCACGGGGTTGCTGAAATCCGTGGGGATATTCCGCAGGTCCTTGATGTAGTGCTCCCCCAGCAGGTTATAGTCGTTGGCCAGCTGTTGAAGACGGCAGTTGCCGCTGCGGGTACACTTGGTGCAGCGGATCTCATGCTGGCTCAGCAGCAGCCGCAGGTTCACCCGGCGGGCCTCCCGCACACGGGGAGAGTGGGTATGGATCACCATGCCCTCGGCCACCACGTTGTTGCAGGAGGGGATCAGGCGCTCCTGCCCCTCCACTTCCACGATGCACAGGCGGCAGGCACCGATTTCGTTGATCTCCTTGAGATAGCACATGGTGGGGATCTCGATGCGTGCAGTGCGGGCGGCCTCCAGAATGGTGGTACCCTCCGGCACGGTAACGATCCGATTGTCGATGGTCAATGTTACCATTTTTCGTTTCGACCTCCTCTGAAAATTCCGTAGCCGAAGTGGTCGCACCGCAGGCAGCGACCTGCCTCGGCGCAGGCCCCCTCTTGGGTCAAGCCGCACTCGATATCCTCGAAGTCGTGCTTGCGCTCACAGGCCTCCCGCTCGGTGGTATCGATGCGCCCGTGGGGGGGCGAGTTGTTCAGCTTGGGGCTGGGAATCTCCACGTCCACGGTAATCTCGTGGCGGAAGCCCAGATGCTCGTCGATGTTGGCGGCTGCCACCTTGCCGGCGGCAATGGCCCGGATGGCAGTGGCAGGGCCGGTAACGCAGTCGCCGCCGGCGAACACGCTGTCCATATCCCGCACCTGCCCCGACAGGCCCGCCACAAAGGCACCCCGCTGGATGGGGACACCGGCCTGATCGAAGCCCTGGATCTCGACGCCCTGTCCGATGGCCACCACGATGACATCCGCCGGGATGCGGACCTCCTCCAGCGCCGCCTTGCCGGGACGGGGACGCCCTGCCTTGTCCACCTCCCCGATGATCTGGGGCTGGACCCACAGGGCCTTGGCGGCGCCGTCCTCATCGGCCTCGATGCGGACGGGAGCGGCCAGCGTCATCAGCTCGGCTCCCTCCGCCAGCGCACCGGTGATCTCGTCCGGCAGCGCCGTCATGTCCGCCTGACGGCGGCGATAGACGCAGGTGACCTTGTCGGCCCCCAGTCGGATGGAGCTGCGGGTGACGTCCATGGCCACGTTGCCGCCGCCGATGACCACCACCTGCTTGCCGGTGAAATCCGGCATCTCGTTGTCGCCGATGGCACGCAGCATCTCCACGGCGGAGATGACGTTCTTACTGTTCTCGCCGGGGATGCCGGTCTTTTTATCCTGATGAGCGCCGATGGCGATGTAGATGCAGTCATACTCCTGCTCCAGCTTCTCCAGCCAGATATCCCGGCCCACGGTGACGCCGGTATGTACCTCAATGCCAAGAGACAGAATGGATTCGATCTCGGCGTCCAGCTTCTCACGGGGGAAGCGGTAGCTGGGGATGCCGTAGCGCAGCATACCGCCCAGCTGCTCCCGCTCCTCGTACACCGTGACCCCGTGACCCATAAGGGCCAGGTAGTAGGCGCAGCTGAGACCGCTGGGGCCTCCGCCGATGATGGCCACCTTTTTGCCGGTGGCGGGAGCGCACTCCGGCTGGGGTACCACCCCGGCGTGGTCCACGGCATAGCGCTTCATGCCACGGATATTGATGGCATCGTCCACCATATTCCGGCGGCAGCGGGCCTCGCAGGGATGCTCGCAGATATAGGCGCAGGCCGTGGGGAAGGGATTGTCCTTGCGGATCAGGCGCACTGCATCAGCGCAGCGATCCTCCCCTACCAGCGCCATGTAGCCGGGGATATCCACGCCGGCGGGACACAGTGCCACACAGGGAACGGGATTTTGCAGGCCCGCCAGACAGCGGTTGTGCTTCACGTGCTCCTCGTAGTCATCCCGGAAGCCCTCCAGCCCCTCCACCACCAGACGGGCGGCGTCACGGCCGATGGCACAGTCGGCGGTGTTGACGATGCTGCGGGCGGTCTTTTCGATGATGGCGATGGTCTCCATGGTAGCCTCGCCGTCCAGCACCTGATTGATCAGCAGCGTCAGCTGCCCCAGCCCGATCCGGCAGGGGACACATTTGCCGCAGGTCTGTGCATGGCACAGCTGCAGAAACGACAGGGACATATCCACCGGACACAGGCCCGGAGGGCTGGCGGCAATGCGCCGCTCCATATCCCGGTAAAGCCCTTCCACCACGGTCTGGGCCCGGCTGGGTGTCTTGATATCCAGTCTGCTCAAAGCAGGACACTCCTTTCGTCGGCACGGAGAATAGCGCCCCATTCTCCGGCGCATATGATTGAATTATGTTAAGAATGACATAATTCACAGCCAAAGTCAATGGGATAAAATCTTTTGTTGCAGTGAAAAATTATCATTAGTTTTCTGAAAAAGTCACGAAAGTGTATACAATTCCGCAAGAATTGTGAGATTTTTCCATGGAACATGGCTTTTCACCTCATGGGGGCCGGGCGTCCTGCCCTCCTGCGGCGATGTTTTTTGTGCAAAAATTTTCGTCCCACGCAGTCCCCTCCCCTCTCCGGAGGGGGCATCGGGCCGGACTTGACAGGGACAGTCCGGGGGAATATAATTTGAATACTTATGGCCATTTGCGATACGGCTATTTCCTATTATAATATTTACGGAATGTGCAAAGGACAAGTGACATGAACTTTCGTTTGATACTGAACATCATGGGCTATACCCTCTGGGTGGAAGCCGGGTGCCTGCTGCTGCCGCTGCTGGTGTCCGCAGGCTATGGTGAGGCCTGCTGGGAGCCGTTTTTGTGGACGCTGGGGCTGTGCAGCCTGTGCGGGCTGATCCTCACCCGCATCCCGGCCCGGAAGAACCGTCTGCAGGGCCGGGACGGCTATGCGGTGGTGGCCATGGCGTGGATCGTGCTGTGCCTGTTCGGGGCGGTGCCTTACGTCCTCAGCGGGGCTGTCCCCCACTATGCTGATGCCCTGTTCGAGACGGCCTCTGGCCTCACCACCACCGGAGCCACCATCCTGACGGATGTGGAGGCCATGCCAAGGGGTATCCTCTTCTGGCGGGCGCTGACCCAGTGGATGGGCGGCATGGGTGTGCTGGTGCTGTTTCTGGCCCTGATGCCCCGGACGGGGGCGGGGGCCGTACACCTGATGCGGGCCGAAAGCCCCGGTCCCATCAAGAGCAAACTGCTGCCCCATGTCAGTGACACCGCCAAGGTGCTCTATGGCATCTACATTGGTCTGACGGCGGCAGAGATCGTGGCCCTGTGTCTGGCAGGCATGGACTTTTACGAGGCTGTGCTCCACTCCTTTTCCACCATCTCCACCGGTGGCTTCTCCACCCGCAACGCCAGCATTGCCGCCTTCGGCTCCCCGGCCATCACATGGATCGTGGCCATCTTCATGTTCCTGTCGGGCATCAACTTCTCTTTGATCTTCATCTCCCTGCGGGGACACATCCGGGCGGCGCTGCACAGCGAGGAGCTGCGGCTGTATACCCTGCTGACGCTGGGATCCATCGGCCTTATCGCCGCCAGTCTCATGGTGCAGCAGAGCGTTCCGCTGGGTCGGGCGCTGAAGGATTCCGTCTTCAACGCCGTGTCCACCGTGACCACCACCGGCTTCGCCACGGCGGACTTTGCCCAGTGGCCGGTCTTTGGTCAGATGCTGCTGGTGATCCTCATGTTCACCGGCGCCTGCGCCGGGTCTACCTCCGGCGGCATCAAGGTCTCCCGCATCCTGCTGCTGGGAAAGCTGCTACACCGGGAGATCAAAAAGATCCTGCACCCCAAGCATATCTCCGTCATCACCGTGGACGGACAGCTGGTGGAGGACCGGGTGATCTCCTCGGCGGCGGCCTACATGGTGGCATATATGATCCTGCTGCTGGGTGGGGCCACCCTTCTGGCTTGGGACAACCTGGGCTTTACGGAGTCCTTTACCGCCGTGCTGACGTGTCTCGGCAACGTGGGACCGGGGCTGGGCCGTCTGGGCCCGGCAGGGAATTTCAGCCCCTTCTCCGGGTTCAGCAAGGTGGTCATGTCGCTGCTGATGCTGCTGGGGCGGCTGGAGCTGATGCCCATTCTGGTGATGCTCTCCCCACGGATGTGGCGGGAGCGGTAATAGCGCTGCCCGAAAATCTAAGGATTTTTCAAGCATCGATCTTGGCAAGCAAAAACAGCCTGCCGGTAACACCGGCAGGCTGTTTTCCGTTAAAAGACGGTTGATACGTTCTTACTTGGAGCGCAGGGCCTTGCAGATCAGGGGGGCGATGGTCACGGCCAGCACGCCGCCGATGGCGGCAGTCACCAGCTGGGGCCAAGAGAAGCTGGCAGAGATTGCCGCCACCTGCTTTTCCGCCAGTCCCAGTGTAGGCAGCACCAGCTTCACGATCAGCAGCCACAGGGCCAGAAACTTGGTCACGGCTCCTACAGCCACGGCCAGATAGCTGCGTGCGGCAATCTTGTCACGGCTTGCCAGAAGGTGCAGGATCACCACCAGCACCATGTTGCCGACGGCCACCATGGGGACAATGGGCAGAAACGCCGGGCCGATGCCCAGCAGAAAAGCGAAGAAGGGACTCACCAGCGCCACCGTCAGGCCGCACCACAGGCCACCCACCAGCGCCGATACCCCCAGCACCAGATTCACGCAGGAGCCGGTGACGAACTGTCCCAAGGGCTTGGTGGCCCACTGCAGCGCCACCAGCAGGGCGATCATCACGGCGGTCTCCGTGATCCAGAGTGTTTTCTTGTTCATGGGTTTATACCTCCAGAAGTTTTTCCCTATTTTACCACACTATCGCTGGGCTTACGTTGCCCGTGCAACGAAAGGAGCCGTCTATGCAGCCGGACATCCCTCTGTTACAACAAACCATTCTCTTCTCCGGCATCGAGGCGGAGGAGCTGCGGCACCTGCTGACGTGCCTTGGCGGCTCCGTGCGCCGCTATGGCCGGGGGGAGTTCCTCTGGCACGCCGGGGACACGGTCCTGCAGGCGGGCATCGTCCTGCAGGGGGCCGTGGACGCCGTACAGTACCGGGAGGACGGGGCCATGCAGCTGGTGGCCCGCCACACCGCCGGGGGTGTGTTCGGGGAAATGCTCATGGCAGCAGGCGAGGCAAGCCCGGTATCGGTGCTCTCCCCGGAGGGGGCGGAGGTGCTGTTTTTGCCGCTGGAGCGGATCATGGAGGGCTGTGAGCGCCACTGTGAGGGCCATGCCCGGCTGCGGATGAATCTGCTGCGGGAATCGGCCCAGAAGTTCTGGCAGATGCGGCACCGGGTCACCTATCTCTCCGAGCCAAGCCTGCGGCGGCGGGTGCTGCTGTATTTGCAAGACTGCCGCAGCCGTCAGGGATCCGACTGCTTCCGGCTCTCCCTGTCCCGTGAGGAGATGGCGGCGTATCTGGCGGTGAACCGCAGCGCCCTATCCCGTGAGCTGAGCAGGCTCCAGCAGGAGGGGTTCATCGAGTTCTACCGCAATTCCTTCCGGCTGCACTTTTCCCCGGAGCAGCTGTCGGTGACGGAAATGTAATGGATTTTTCGCCAGACGTCTGGTATACTTCTCCCCAACAAGGAGGGATGACGGATGGAAAAGCGATACTCCGGCCGCAGACGGCGGCACCTTCGATGGCTGTGGCTGCTGATGATCCCGGTGCTGGCGGCGGGCTATACCCTGTGGCGCTTCGGACCGCAGCGGTCCTATACCGCCCAGCAGCTGGGGCTGACGGACCTGCAAAGCCCCAACGACGCCGACGGCGACGGCGTGGACGACTGGACGGATATGGTGCTGGGCGCACGGGCCTACATCGCCACGGATCCCCACTATCAGAGCAAGTACTATGCCGGGGGCTATCCCGATGACGGACTGGGGGTCTGCACCGACGTCATCTGGCAGGCCCTTCAGGCGGCAGGCTATGACCTGAAGGCGCTGGTGGATGCGGACATCGCCGCCTGTCCGGAGGCGTATCCCCACATCACCACCCCCGACTCCAATATCGACTTCCGCCGGGTCAACACCTTGGATACCTTCTTCCGCCGCCATGCGCAGGTGCTGACCTGCGACCTGTCGGATGGGCAGCAGTGGCAGCCGGGGGACATCGTGGTGTTCGGTGACCGGGCCCATATCGGGCTGTGCTCGGATCGGCGGAACCGGCAGGGTATCCCCTTCCTGATCCACCACGGAAACCCCATCGACGAGGCGGTGGAGCGCAACGACATCCCCCGCATGACGGTGACAGGACATTTCCGCTGGCTGGGCTGACGGGAAAAGAACAAAATGGTAACAAAAAAGACATTGCGGAGCGAAATTTTCCGTCAGATTTTTTCGCTCTGTAATGTCTTTGTCATTGCTTTTAGAAAAAATTGTGGTATACTATGTTATGTATCCCTCGTGAAAAGCCGAGGGTATCCTTATGTTAAAACGCTTCCGGCCGCAGCCGTATGAAGCTTACCGTCTCCGGGCAAGCTACCCTTGTCCCGGCTATATGTAAAAAGAGAGGATGCCTGTTTTGAACAAGTATATCATTCACGGTGGCCGTCCCCTGTTTGGTGAGGTCACGATCAGCGGTGCCAAGAACGCCGCCGTTGCCATCATCCCTGCCGCCCTGCTGGTGGACGGCGTATGCCGCATCGAGAACATCCCCCAAATCAGCGACGTGACCCTGTTTTTCTCCATTCTGGATGAACTGGGTGCACGGGTGCGGGTGCTGAATCAGCACGCCGTGGAGATCGACTGCCGCACCGTCCGCAGCACCCATCCCTCCTATGATATGGCACGGCGCATCCGGGCGTCCTACTATCTGCTGGGCGCGCTGCTGGGTCGCTTCGGTGAGGCCACCGTGGCCATGCCCGGCGGCTGCAACTTCGGCGTGCGGCCCATTGACCAGCACGTCAAGGGCTTCCGGGCCATGGGCGCCGAGGTGACGGAGGGCAACTTCGTCCATGCCGCAGCCAGGGGCGGTCGGCTCTCCGGTGCCAACGTCTACATGGATGTGGTATCCGTGGGCGCCACTATGAACATCATGATGGCCGCCGTGCTGGCCGACGGCACCACCACCATCGAAAACGCCGCCAAGGAGCCTCACATCGTAGATCTGGCCAACTTCCTCAATTCCATGGGCGCCGACATCAAGGGCGCCGGTACAGACTCCATCCGCATCAAGGGCGTGGAGCGCCTCAGCGGCGGCACCTACTGCATCATCCCCGACCAGATCGAGGCGGGTACCTATATGGCCGCTGTGGCCGCCACAGGCGGACAGCTGCTGATCCGCAACATCATTCCCAAGCACATGGACTGCATCTCCGCCAAGCTCATGGAAATGGGCGTCACGGTGGAGGAGCAGGACGACACCATGCTCATCCGCCGCAGCGGGCCGCTGCAGCGGGCCAACGTCAAGACCCTCCCCTACCCCGGCTTCCCCACGGATATGCAGCCCCAGATCACGGTGGCGCTGTGTCTGGCCCAAGGCACCAGTCTGGTGACAGAGGGCGTATGGAACAACCGCTTCAAGTATGTGGAGGAACTGCGGCGCATGGGCGCTCAGATCCAGGTGGACGGCCGGGTGGCCGTGCTGGAGGGCGTCACGCAACTCACCGGTGCGCCGGTGCAGGCCTGTGATCTACGGGCCGGTGCGGCTCTGGTCATCGCCGGTCTGGCCGCTCAGGGCGAAACGGAGCTGACGCAGGTACAGTATATCGAGCGTGGCTACGAGGATCTGGTGGGCAAGCTCCGCCAGTTGGGCGCCGATATCCGGGTGGAGGAGATTCCGGAGCCGGAGGAG
>OLNU01001625.1_pt1 | contig 16005 bp, 10 predicted proteins | sample 1672241 | NCBI WGS metagenome assembly OLNU01 (sample SAMEA3136663, study PRJEB25190) | human gut metagenome | biome: human gut; feature: human-associated habitat; material: faeces | place: Austria | collected 2013 | reverse complement strand
CAGCCGTGACTGAGGGAGTTAGGTAGGCGCGCATCGCGCCCGTTATCGAAATTTGTGTAGAATTTCTGATTTGCTCATTCATTAAAAAACGAAAAGACGCTGTTTTAGATGGTTTTCATCATCGACAGCGTCTTTTCTGTTTATGCCGTGTAAAAAATCGTCTCAACCCGCCCTTACAGGTGATCCACAAAATAATTCTGAATTGCCGCGACGGCCGCTTCCTCGTCCGTTCCTTCGACGGTGACGGTGATTCTGTTGCCGCACTGCATATCAAGCCCCATCACATCGCGCATCTGCGCGAGCGCCGCAGTTTTCGTGCCATTTACCAGGCGCACCTTGCTGCTGAAGCGGGCAGCTTCCCGCATCAGGCTGCTCATGGGCCGAGTATGCAGCGCGTCCTGATTAGTCAAAACATAGCTGAACTGTTTCATGAGCAAAACTCCTCCTCTGCGTCCTTCTCGCCGCGAGAAAGTATTATACCCCAGTCCCCGCTGCCTTGCAAGCCTGCGCGTTTTCCCCTCCGGCCTGCATATCGGTATTCCGATGAATTAGACGCCCGGCTTTTTGTGCAAGCCTCCGTATTCTTTTCTGCCGCCGCAGACTGCAAAATGCAAACTTCCATAAACTGACGAAAAACAGGCTTCAAATTCGCCCAAGGTACTGGTTTTTGCATTTTTCATATTCAATCCGTTCTTTTATCTAAGCCGTCAGGGGCGCAAAAACGCCGAACGGGCGCGATTTTGCTCATCGCGCCCGTCCGTTCGGTTTTAGTCAAATTGCAGGTATTCCGTCATCATGTAGCCGCGCTTGCCGTTCGGCAAAACCACGCCCGTCCACTTGTTGCCGTAATCCGTCACCAGCAGCCGGTCGCCCGTGCGCGCCTTGCCGATGATCGCGCCGCTCTGGTTGTCCGCCTCGCTGCGCACGTTCACCTTATCCTTGAGGACGGAGGCCGTCAGGTGCGTGGTGCTCGCCGGGGCGTTCAGCGCCGCCAACGGCACAAAGCCCGCGCGATCGCCCGTCGTCGCCGTCACATCCAGCGAAGGCGAATCGCCCGCCAGCACATACGCCCAGTCGCCGAACTTGCCGAACATATACACGCGCGCACCGCTGGAAACCGTTTCCGCCACGGCCGCCTTGACCTCCGGCTTAAAGCGGATATCCACGTCCGTCTTAGCCGTCGCGCGCTGCGGAATCCGATCCGAAAGCGGCTCGTTCGGCGCAGTCAGCACCCGAATCTGGCTCTTTTTCACATAGCCGACCAGCGATCCGAGCGAAATCTGAACGTAATCCGTCTGCGTGTAGGATGTAATCCGCGCCTGCGCGCCGCTGCACAGCGCGCCGATGACGCTCTTTTCGTCATCCGGATCGCCCAGCACGACAACCGGCAGATCGCCGTCGTCCGCCTGCGCCACGCCGATGCTCTGGCTCGTCTGCGCCAGAGAGAGGTTGGCAATCGGCAGGAAGCCGAAGTCGCCGCAGTCATACGCGCCCGAACCGCCCTCGCTTGTGCGCACATACGCATAGCTGTCGCTTTCCGCCAGCAGCTCGACGTACATGCCCTGCCCCAGCGTCATATAGCGGCTGGCCGCGTCATCCTTCTGCTGATAGAGCAGCGTGTCGCTCTTGGTCTGCATCAGCAGCGGATAATACGGCACCACGCTGCGCATTTGGTCGCCCAGCGCATACAGGTTGCCCGTCTGCGTGTACTTGATCCAGCCGGAAACGCCGCCCACGCGGACGCGCCGCCATTCGCCCTCCTTGCGCCCGAAGAGCGTGAAGCAGGCCGTTCCGTTGCTCAGGCGCATGATTTCCTTCGCCTTGGCCGTCGGCGCGTCATACAGAATCGTCTTTTTATCGGTCTTTCCGCTGGAAATGATGCTGACCTTCAGGTTGCCCACGTCCGTCAGCACATCCAGCGGCACATAGCCGAGCTTTCGCCCGTCGTCCGTCTCCGCCCAGATGTATGCCCACGCATCCAGAATACCGAGCAGGCCGACCTTGCTGTTTGAATCAAGCGTCGCCAGCGCCGCGCTCGTGTCGTCCGTCGTTTCGCGGAGGGTCACGCTCGTCATCCACATGCCCGTCAGGTCGATCTCGGCCGTGCGGCCGTCGCCGAAGCCGGAATTTTCCCCGTAGCGCGCCGTCGCTTCCTCCTGCGGGATCAGGTAGCTCGAAGCCATGTAGCCGGTCATGCCGCCGACCTCAACCTTGTCGTATTCCTCGTTCTCCACCGCGAGCACGTTGACCTCCGTGCCCGTGTAGTAAAGCCCCAGAATCGCGCCGTTCTTCGCGGGCTGCGCGCGCAGGTTCAGCCGCTCGGGATAAATCTTATCCGTCTCCCGATTGTCCACGAACAGGCTTTCGCCAAGGCCGCATGCCGCGCTCAGCAGCAGCGCAAGGGCGATCCATGCGCACAAGAGTTTTTTCATCATGCTCACGCTCCTTTTGTGTTTCCTTCTATCTACTAAACGAAGGAACACGCCTTTTTAATCCCGTTTTGGAAAAATTTTATGCTCTTGGCTTTTTCATCCGGATGGCGCCGGGCAGAATTTTGTATTTCGCCTCGTCCACCCGCAGCAGCTTGCCGTCCAGATTGACGATCATCCCCTTCGCGCGCATCGTGACGTTTTTCGCCCGAACCACGCGCGCCAGCCCGATTTTCGTGTGCCAGCCAAGCATAAAGGCCGGCAGCAGCAGCGGAATCAGCATCCGCGGCACCTTCTTGACCACCACCACGTCGAAATAGCCGTCGTCCAGCTTTGCGTCCGGCGCAACGCGCATGCCGCCGCCGATGCTCTGCCCGTTGGCGATTTCCACAATGGTGCAGGCCTCGTGCGTTTCCGCGCCGCCGTCGATTGAAACGTCCGCCTCGAACGCCTTATACCGCCCCAGCACGGAGAGCACGGCCTTTCGGTATGCCTTCTCGCCCGGATAGACGGCTTTCAGCTCCTCGGTCTTTTGCAGCACGGCCACGTCGAACCCCGATCCGGAGACGTTGAGAAAGCTCTGACCGTTCATCCGTCCGCAGTCGATTTCGACCGGCTCGCCCGCCAACTGCGCCTCAAACGCCGCCATCGGGTTTTTCGGCAGATGAAACGCGCGCGCAAAATCGTTGCCTGTTCCGCCCGGCACGACGTAAAACGTCGCGCCCGTGTGGCAAAGCTCCCCCGCCACCTCGCAAATCGTGCCGTCCCCGCCGATGCAGACGATGCTTTGGCAGGAGAACTGGCGTTATTGGAGCCTTTCGGAACCGGGAATCCGAAGCCCCTTTTTGCACAGAAGGATCTGATACACGCAGCCCGCCGCCAGCGCGGCGCGGGTTTGGATAGCCGCATCGCCGTCGCCGCCGGTTTCAAATATACGGCTTTCCTCCCCCAGCGCGGCGATCCGCTCCGTAATCTGAACGGCCAGCCCCGCGGCCTCTCTGCCGCCGGATACAGGGTTGACAATCACGCCAAACACGGCGCATCCCTCCGTTTATCTTTGGTTCACGGTTCTTCCGTCTCGTCGTCCTCGCGCAGCTTGGCGAACGCCCCCGGCATCACCCAGCGCACGGGATCGAGCTCCACCTTGCCCGGTTTCTTGGCGAAGCGCGCGAATTTAATCGGCACGCCCAGCGCGGTGAACTTCATTTCGTGCTCGCTGACGTAGTTAGGGGTCACGCCCGCCGCGTGCAAATCGCCCGTCTGATAGCGCAGCTCAAACCCGCATGCGTCAAAATACGGCAGGGATTCCTCAAACAGCGCGTCGTCGTCCGTCTTGAACCAGATTTCGCCGCCGTCCACCAGAAACTCGCGGTATTGCATCAATTGGCGCGGGTGCGTCAGGCGGCGCTTGGCGTATTTCGGCCGCTTCGTCCACGGGTTGCAGAAATTGATGTAGATGCGTTCCACGCGATCCTCCGGCGCGAACACCTTCTCGATGTAGCTGATGTCATAGCGCGCGATCATCACGTTTTTCACCGGCTCGCCGTCAAACGCCTTTTCGATGTTGCGGCGCGTGTCGCCCAGCACGTTGCAGGTGATATCCACCGCAACGTAGTTGATCGTGGGGTTATCCTTCACCATCGCGGCGGTGGAAACGCCCTTTCCGCAGCCCAGCTCCAGATACAGCGGCTGCTCGCGTTCAAACTGCGCCCGCCAGCGGCCGCGCTTGGTTTCGGGTTCGTCAGTGAAATATGGGCAGACGGCCAGCTCGGGCTTCGCCCATTTCTTTGTGCGCATGTGCATGGGTTGCTGTTCTCCTCTTTCTTTATGGCATTCGGCTTACAGGCGCGCCGCTCAATCGGTCAGCCGCTTTTCGTAGCAGAGCCAGTGTCCTTCCCACTCATCGCACTCGCCGCAGACCTCGTAGTTCAGCTTGGCATACGAGCGCTGTGCCGGGATGTTGCAGGTCGCCACCAGAAAGCGGACGGCCTCGCAGCCGCGTTCCTTCGCCTGCTCCATCGCGTGCGCCAGCATTCTGCGGGCGATGCCGTGCCCCTGCGCGTCATGCGCCACGCCGAGCCGCCCGAGCTGCGCCCAGCGCGTCACGTCGGCATACCACGGCGCAAGGCCGTCAAACTCGTGAATATCCTGCTCGTCCACAATCGCGGAGACGATCCGCCCCGTCGCGTCGCGCATCGCATACACGATGTTTTCCTCTAAATCGTTCTGCACACACTCCAGCGACGGGTATTCCTCGTTCCACGTTCCATACGGATCATCCAGCAGAGAATGATAGAGCGCGTAGATTTCCTCTCCGTCCTTCTTTTCGGCAAGGCCGATGGTCAGCGGTTCCTGTATCATGGTTTCGTTCCTTCTTTCTTTTCGATCCTTCGCGTTGATTCTTTCGCGTTTGTTTTCTTCGCGTTTTATTTTTCCGCGCGTTCGGTCAGGCCGACGTCGATGTTCAGCCGGGTTTCGCCGGATTGCAGGCGGAATACGTCGCTCACGCCCGTTTCGGGATCGATGTCGCTGTCGATTTCGCCCAGCGGCGCGCCGAAGCGGAAGGTCAGCGTGTCGCCCGCCTCAAGCTCCACGCGCAGGCTGTAACTGCCGGGGCGCAGATTTCTGAAGTGATAGTAGCCATATTCGTCGCTGACGGTCTGCGCCGCGATATCCGTCTGTCCGTCCCCGTCCACGCGCAGGAGCGTCAAGTCAACGCCCGCGAGACCCGGCTCGCCGTAATCCTGCAAGCCGTTTCCGTTCTTGTCCAGCCAGACCGTGTCGCCGATCTGAGCCGCTTCAACTGCGCCGAGGTTGAGGCTGTCGATTTTCTGCCCGCCCTCCAGCGTCATCGGCGCGGTCGCCGCCGTGCTGCCTTCCACGGGCGCAACGCACGAGCCGCCCGCCTCGCCGCTCTGGTCAGCGAACAATTCGCCGCCGGGCAGGGTAAAGCGCAGCGAATAGCACCCGCTTCGAATCAGTCTGAAGCTGTATCGGCCGTCCTCGCCGACGGTCTGCTCCGCCGCAACGCCGCCGTTTTCATCCAGCAGCGCCACCGTCACGCCGGGGAGCGCCGGTTCCTGCGCGTCCATCACGCCGTCCGCGTTCTGATCCTGCCACGCGCGGCCGCCGACCGTCGCGGTTTCCACCGCCGTGATCGTTTCAAGCGTCAGGCGTTCGCCCATCGCGAGGTTGATTTCGCCCGTCTGCCCTTCCTGCGCGTCCGCATGCGTCAGTTCCAGCGCCGCGCCGCGCTCAAAGAGCCTGTCCTCCGGCAGCGCCATGCGCACCCGGTATTGACCCGGCCTGAGCGCCGTCAGCTCGAAATCGCCGTTTGCGTCCGTCTGCGTCGCCGCGACCACCGTGCCGCCCTGCGTCAGGGTAATCACCGCGTTCGGCGCGGTCACACGTCCGGCGATAGCCGCCGCCGCAATCGCGCCGACGTTCATGTTTTCGCGGCTTTCGCCCATCGCCACGGAGAACGCCGCGCTCTGCGCGCAGCCTGCGTCCGTCTCCGCGATGGCGCTCTCGCCGCCGCAGGTGAACATCATCCCATCCGGCAGCGTCACGCGGAGCGTATAATCGCCTGCGCGCACAAAGTCCAGCGCATACCGGCCGTTTTCGTCCGTCTCCGCATGCTTCAGGGTTTCTCCGCTGGCCGCGTCGAGCAGCTCGACCCACGCGCCGGATACGCCCGCTTCCTTTTTGCCGTATACGCCGTCGTATCGGCTGTCCTGCCAGACCGTGCCGGCCATCGTGCCGACCGCCACCACGCCGACATCCAAATCCAGATTGTTTTCGCCGCTGAGGATGTCCACGCCGTCCGTCTGCCCGTTTACGCTGTCCGCCATCGGCACGACGCTGACGCGCCGCGTCCCGCTCGCGTTTTTCGCAAACGCATAGCCGTCCGCAAGGGTGAACGACAGCTCTGCCCTTCCGGGCATCACGCCGTCAAACCGGTAGCTGCCCGAAGCATCCGTCGTTGCGTTCAGGGTCGTGCCCGCGTCCGCGCCGTCCGTGATGCGCATCTGCACCGTCACGCCCTGCACGCCCGCGTCGCCGTTCTGCCTGCGGCCGTCGTCGTCCGCGTCCATCCAGACCACGCCGCCGACGGAGGCGGGCTTCAACGCGCCGACGTTCACGCCCGAGAGTGTTTCGCCCATGTGCAATTCGCCCAGACCGATTGTGACCGCCGCTTCGTCCGTCCGCCGGGCAAGCGAATCCGCGCCGCCCACGGTATAGACATAGCCCTCCGGCAGCGTCACGCGCACGCTGTACGTGCCGGGCATCAGCCGGTCGAACGTAAATTCGCCGGTTCGGGTCGATTGGGTCTGCGCCATCTCCTCGCCGTCACCGCCGAGCAGCGCGACCGTCGCGCCGCGCAGACCCTCCGCCGTTTCGCCCATCAGGCCGTCATAATCGCCGTCCAGCCATACGCGGCCCGTGATTTTGCCCTGCGTCAGCAGACCGAAGAAAACGCCCTCGACCTTCGCGCCGCCGAGCATCGTGAACGAGGCGGAATACCCGCGCCCGTCCCGCGTGCTTTCCAGCGGGAGGACGCTGTCCTGCGCCGCGCCGGAAAAGACATAGCCCTCCGGCGCGTCCACGCGGAGTTTATAACTGCCGGGCGCGACGCGCGCAAACGCGAACCGTCCGTTTTCGTCGGTTGTCGTGCTTTCCGTGATGAAGCGCCCTGCGCCGTCCATCAGGTGCACCTCGACGCCGGAGAGCAGCTCTTCCTCCGCCTGCTGCACGCAGTCGCCGTTTCGGTCGATCCAAACGGAGCCGGTCAGCGTCCCTCTGCGCACAACGCCCGCGTTCACCTCGCTGAGCGTGTCGCCGCCGGCGAGCGTCAACACGCGCGTGGTGGAAACCGAATCGTCGCTCTGCTGCACGCCGCCCTTGGCCATGCTGCGTTCCGTCGCGGAGAAGCCGCTGTCCGCCTCCTTCGCCGTAAACCGCACGCGATAGCGCCCCGGCGCAACGCCCTCAAAGGCATAGCTTCCGTCATCGGCGGTGCTCGCGGCGGCCACCGTATCGCCCGCCGCGTTCAGCAGCTCCACCTTCACATCCCTGCAATACAGCTCGCTTGCGCCGAGCTTCGCATCCGCGTCGTCGTCATAATAGACTCTGCCGGAAATCGAGCCGGAGAGCATCGCGCCGATGTACAGCTTCACGCCGGTCTGCCCCATCGTCAGGGTGAACGGTTCGCTTCTGCCGCTGGATAGCGTCGTCTGGGGCACGCAGCTCACCGGCGCGGAGGCCGAAGCCGCGTCCGCCTGCTTCGTCGCGCGCCACTGACCCGGAAGCTGATAGGCAATCGCGTATTCGCCCGGGCTGACGCCCGCAAAGGTGACGTTGCCCTCCGCGTCCGTCCGATAGGTCACGGATTCCGCGTCCTCGCCGTTGACAAGGTGAATCAGCGTAACGCCGATCCCCTCAAACGCCTCTTCGTAAACGCCCTTGACGCCGTCCGCCTGCGTATCCTTGAACACGTTGACGGTCAACTGCGCCGGGATGGTCACGCCCGCGTCGATGTTTTTCACCTCGTCGCCGATTTGCAGCGAAATCGCCTGTGTGCTTCCGCTCTGGGTCAGCGCGCCGTATACGGCGGAATCCTGACCGTATTGGGTGAACGTCCATTCGCCGTCCAGCTCGAAGAGCACGCTGTATTCGCCCGCGTAGAGCGCGTCAAAGCGGTATCGGCCGTTTTCATCCGTCCGGGTCTCCGCGATGCTTTCGGTATGGCCGTTCTTCACGCGCAGCAGCACGACGCGCAGATCGGAAACGGGCTGCGCGCCCTCCGCAATCACGCCGTCGCCGTCGTCGTCGATGCGCACCGCGCCGGAAATGGAGGCGCTCTGGCACATCGTCACCGTGCCGAAATCCACAACGTCACCCTGCGTCAGCTCCACCGTGCGGCGAATCTCGCCGTCCTCCGCATCCGCAGAGAGATAGCCCTGCGGCAGCGTCAGCACAACGTCGTATTTGCCCGGCAGCATCCCTGCGAAATCAAACGCGCCGCTGTCGCCCGTCATCACCACGGCCGGCTCCTCTTCGCCGCTCTTTTCCATTTCGAGGTTCAGCCCGCCGAAACCGACCGTCTGCCCGTCCGCAAGCTGCTCAAGCACATTGCCGTAGACCTCGCCCGCGTAAATGCAGCCCGCGTTGACGATATAATCGCTGTGGTCGCCGTCGATCACGAGGGTTTCGCTCAGGCCGTAATGCGTATCGCGCACGGCGCTTTGCACATGGTCGGAATACAGCTCGCCGCTGGAGAAGATCACGCCGCTTCCCCCGTCAAACTGCACGGTATAGCTGCCGCCGGAGACGGGCGAAAACGCATAGCGTCCGTCCGAATCGGTGCGGCAGGCGCTGACAACCTCGCCCGCTCGGGTGAGCAGCGTCACGTTCAGCCCCGCGTAGCGCGCGGTTTCGTCCGCGTCCATCACACCGTCGGCGTCGCTGTCCAGAAACGCAATGCCGCTGATCGTGCCGTCCACGCCCGCGGAGGCCGCCGCAAACATGCCGCTGCCCGTCACGCCGAAGCTGTCCGTCCGTTCCGCGGTGCGCGCAATCGCCTGCTTCGCGCCGTCCGCCTGCGTCTGCACAAGCAGCGTCCCGTCGAAGGTCGTCCGCGCGTTCAGCGTCGCCGCGCCATCCACGCCCGTTTTCACGTTCAGCGTGATCTGCCCCGGCGTAAAGCCGCCCTCGGCCAGCTCCTCGCCGGTCTGCGCGTTCAGATAAGTGACGCGCACCGCGTCGATATCGTTGGGCACATCCGCAAAGCTCACGGCCGTCGGTCCTGTGAGCACGTCGGTCGTCTTGGCCTCGGAGGGCCGCCAGCCGCCGCCCGTCAGGCTGTATTCCACGCGCGCGCGATAGCGGCCGTCGTTTTCATCCGTCGGCGCGGTGAGCACGAGGCTCTCAATCTTCACCCGCGCGCCGCTCTGTTCCGATACGTCGATCTGTACGCGCGGCTGAATCAGCGCCTCGCCCCGGCGCACAGCGGCGGTATCCACCGTCAGCAGGGTCAGCCCCTGCGCGTTGGCGGCGTATACGTCGTCGAGCAGCCCCTCGATCGTCCCGCTTTCCGGCAGAGACAGGCAGCGCATGCCCGCGCTCGCCACGCTTCCGCCCTGCGTCAGATACGGCGGAATCTCCACCGTGATCTCGCTGTTTTCGCAGAACGCATAGCCTTCGGCCGCCTCGATCTGGCGCAGCGTGTAGGTGCCGACGGGCACGGCCATCGGGTTGCGATACGCCGAATCGCCCATTTCAAAATCGAGCACCGCTTCGCCGTCGCCGCTCAGCAGCTCAAACCGCCCGCCGGAGACATGCGCCCCGGTGGATATATCCGTCAAATCCAGCTCAAAGAAGCCCCTGTCGCTGGAAACCGCGCAATCCAGCACGCGCGTCTCGCCCGCGGTCAGCGTGACCTCGTAGATCGTCTCGTCCGCCGCGAACCCGGCCGCGCCGCTCAATTCGCGCAGATAATACGTCGTGCCCTCCGGCTCGGCCGGAAGCCTGACGCTGACGGCCTTCTTTTCGCTCGGCGCGGCGTTGGCCCACACCGTCGTCTGCTCCGACGCGGAGGGATACGGCAACAAACTGCCGTTTTCCATCGTATACACGCCGTATTCGCCCGTCAGCGGCACGACGTAGGTTTGCAGCTTGTCGTTAAACGTCAGACCCGTTTTCGAGACGGACAGCAGCGCGTATTCCTCCAGCGGAACGCGCACGCGCTGCACCTCGCCGCCCGCAACGGTCACGGTCTGCTCGCCGGAAAGCGTGTAGCCCTCGGGCATCTGCGTCTGCCGGAGCACATAGGTGCCCGCCGCAAGCTGACCCGCGTAGAACGCGCCGTCCGTCAGCGCCAAATCGGTCGTCTGCCCGTCGGAAGCCAGCAGCTCAAAGCGCACCTGCGCCATCTGCTCCTGTTCGAGCGTCCCGCCCGTCAGCGTCACGCTCACGCCGCCGAGCGCATCCATGCACGTCAGCGTCACGTCGGTCTGCTGCGCGTTTTGCATGGTAAAGCGCGCCGCCTGCGGCGCGGTCATGCCCTGCGCGAGCCCCTGCGTCTGCGCGGCGTATTCGCCGGGCGCAAGGCGGACGGAACACACGCCGTCCGCGTCGGTTTGCAGCAAAATGCCGGTGTCGTTCACGCTCTGCCCGCCGCTTTGCACGCTGTAAATCCGCACCTGCGCGCCGGAAAGCGGCTCCTCGGCGGCGTTTCCGTTCGTATCCAGCTTGCGCACCGAAACGGCGAACTGCGCCAGCCCGTAACGCGCGTGCACGAGGCTGATTTCCCCGGCTTCGCCCGCAACGGCAGCGCACGTCGTCTGCGCCGCGCGGTCATAGCCCTCCGGCGCGCTCTGCGTCGCAATCGTCGCTTCGCCCGCGGCCATCGGCGGCGTCACCGCGCGCCCCGTTTCGTCCGTCGTCACGGTATAGCTTTGACCGTCCGAATCCGTCACGTCATACGCCGCTCCGGCAATCGCGTTGCCGTCTTCATCGACGCTGTGCAGCACCAGCCGCGTCTGCGCCGCCGCAAAGGCGATCGTCTCCTCGCGGCTGGGCAGCGTGAACGGCTCGGACTGCGGCAAAACGCCCAGCCTCGCCGCGTCGCTCTTCGCCAGCCTCAGCACATATGTACCGCTCAGCGCCTCCAGCGAGACGCCGCCATCCTGAATCTGCACGTCGTCCGCCGTCAGCCGCCCATCGTCTGCCGTCAGCAGCTCAGCCGTCAGCAGCCCATTCAGCGCCGTTTCCTGCCGCGCGCCCGTATCGTCGATCTCCGCGCGCACCATCGCAAAGCGCTGATTTTCGAGCGTGAGCAGGCGCACCGAAACCTGCGCGGCCTGTCCCGCTTCAACGCAAATCGTCTCGTTATTCGTTTCGCCGAGCTGGGTGTTTTTCGGTGCGGTGATTTCCTCCACGCGGTAAACGCCCGCCGGAAGCTGGTCGGAAACCGCCAGCCCGTCCGCGTCCATCGCATACGGGCCGTAGACCTCGCCCGTCTCCTCGGAGGCGTAGCTGACCGCGCCGCCGGATACCGCGCGCCCGCTCTCGGCCTGCATCACAATGCGCCCCATGCGGCTCGCCGCCGCCAGCTCGACCTTCGTGGTCTGGCCGCCGCGCACGATCAACTGCCCCTGCGTGAAGGGCAGAAGGATATCCGCATCCCCCGCATAGGAGAGCGTCACGTCGTAGCTGCCCTCCGGCAGCGCCGCCTGCGCCATGCCGTCGCTGTCCGTCGTCACGTCGCCCTGATCGGCAATGTGCAGCGTCAGACCGGCGAGCGGCTTTTCCTCCCGCTCGCCCAGCGCGTTGACGGATACCACCGTCGCCGCCGCCTGCACCGTGCCCGGCGCGGGATGCTCAAAGACGACGCTCACGGCGGATGCAAGCGCCACCTGCGCGCTCGCACTGTCGTTTTGCGCCGGAAGAACGCCCTCCGGCAGCTCGGTTTCCGAAACGGTGTAGTTTCCCTCGCGGTCGCAGAGCAGCACCGCCTGTCCGTTTCCATCGGTCGTCAATTCCGTTTGAGCGCCCGTCTCGTCCGTCGCCGTCAGGCGAACGCCTTCGATCGCCTCGCCCCGCTGGTCGCGCACCGTGATGTTCAGCCGCCCCTGCGCCTTGTTCTGAACGACGATTTCGCCGCCCGTCACCGGGATCAGCGTCTGGCTGTCGAACGTGTAGCCCTCCGGCGCGCGCTCCTGCCTCAGGTAAAACTCCGTGCCCTGCGGCAGGCTGAAGCGCGTTTCGGTTTCGCCCGTGCGGATGCGCATCGGCTCGCTGGGCAGCAGCGGATTTGCCCACGGCGTGAGCTTTCCCTCGCTGGAATAGACGTACACGCCGAATTCCGCGCCCGCCAGCGCCTCCACGGTCTCCTTTTCGCCGTTTTCGCCGCTCTTCACGCCCTCAACGCGCAGGCTGATGGCGCCCATGCCGGCCGGGTCCGACATGGCGGGTACATAAATATAGTCGCCAAGGCGTTTTTCCTCCGCGACTGCCGCTGGGTTCCATTCAAGCATCGCCAGCGCGCACACCAGTGCCCCGGCTTTGATGATTTGATTCAAAACATTTACCTCCGCTTTTGAGAGAAAAGCTCAGTTTGTTCCTCCGCATCGCGCTTATCCGCGCGCTGAAAACACGTTCCAGAATGAACAGCGTTTTCCATTTGATTCATTTTAATCCATCCGGCGGGTCTTGTCAAGAAAAGCGAATTGCGCTATACTTTTGGGTGTTCTAAACGGAGGCGTAGCTTATGAATAAAACATATACGGAAACCTTTACCGTCCGCGCGACGGACTGCGATTTTGAGCGCCGCATGCGGCTGGACGCGCTCTTTGTCGCCATGCAGGAGGGCGGCGAGCGCCACGCGCTTGCCCTCGGCGCGGGTTATGACCAGATGATGGCGCGCGGGCTGTTTTTCGCGCTGGCGCGCATCCATGTCAGCACCCTGCGCGCGCCGCGTCAGGGCGAAACCGTGGTGCACACGACATGGCCGGGCGAAATGAACCGCTTCTTCTGCCCGCGCTACCACGTCTTCTCTCTGGAGGACGGCACCCCGCTGGCAGCCGCCGGCGCGCTCTGGGTGATGCTCGACACGAAGCAGCGCCGCATTGTCAGCCCGCAGAAGGTCGATCTCGGCTTTCCGGATAACAGCGATCTGCCCGCGCCGGTCGCTTTGCCGACGCGCCTGCCCGCGCTTCGGGGCGAAACGCCGCAGGTCTTCAATCGCACGCCGCAGTATTCCGATTTCGACGTGAACGGCCACGTCAACAACACCAAATACATCGCGTGGCTCTGCGACGCGCTCGGCTTTGACGCGCTGCGCGGCGCGTACATCGGCGACCTCGTGGCCGGGTATGAAAAGGAAATCCGCGGCCACGATGCGCTTCGGCTGACGCTCGCCCGGCAGGATAACGCTTTCTCCTTCCAGATTGCGTCCGCCGCAAACGAAAAGCACTTTGTCGCAGGCGGAACGCTGCGCCCGGAGGGTTGAGCATGAACGATATTCTGCGCGCCATGCGCGAGCGAGCGCTCGTCGATCCCTCATTCCGGCAGGCGATTTTGGCGACCCGAAACGCCGCCGATCCGCTGACCGCCCTGTGCGAGCTGGCGCAGGCCAACGGCTTTAACCTGACGCTGGCGGACATCATCTCCGACGGGGAGGAATTTTCCTGCAACCAGACGAAATCCACCAACGGCGGCAACCCCATGCCCTACGATTGCTTTGACGATTCCTACGAGATGTTTCTGCTGTCGCTGTAATTAAAACAAATATAATCATTGAGCAAAAAGCAAATTCTGCATAAAACGCAGGCGCGCACCACGCGACTTATCGCTTAGACGGAAAATAACTCGATCAAAGAGCTCCCTCTTCGAGGGAGCTGGCACGGCGTAGCCGTGACTGAAGGAGTCAGGCAGCCGCGCGCCCGTTATCCGGGATTTGTGCAAAATTTCGGATTTGTTCATTCGCTGTTCAATATGACGACAAAAAACGACGCTCCTTGAGAACGTCGTTTTTTTATCGTTATTTGCTCGGCCTTGCGGGCGGGTTGCACTTGTCGCACGGCTCCAGCTTATTATACGGGCTCTTGTTGATGTCCTTATAGGTGAAGCTGCCCGACAGCGGCAGATATTGCTTCGCTACCTTCGAGCAATCCTGCGTCGCGTGATAGTATTTTCCGCCGCTCTTGTTGTAATAGAGCTTGGTCTTCGGGCCGGGGGTCGGGGTCGGCGTGGGTTCCGGCGTCGGGGTCGGGGTCACGTTCGGGTCAGGGGTCGGCGTGGCCGCCTCCACCAGCACGCCGGTGGAAAGCGAATCCGGATCGACCGCCCATTTGCCGTCCTCGCAGAGCACGAGCGCGTCATACTGATACGTGCGCGCCTTGCCGCCGTAATTCACATCGGCCTGAATGGAGATCGTGCGCGCGTTGCTCTCGTCCGTGCCCGTCGGCGCAGCCATCTGCCGCCAATCCAGCAGCGGCTTCTGCGCGAATTTCCAGAAGAGCTGCTGGCTGGGCTGGTCGCTCAGGGAATCCTGCCAGCTCTTCGCGGTGTATTCCACCATGTCGGCCACGATGCCCTTGCGCCACTTCTCCATGAAGTTTTCCAGCGCGATCTCCGCTTCGGATTTCACCGTCGCCACGTAGGGCGCGTTTTCGTCCGTGCCGCTCTCGTCGTATAGGCCGCTGTCCCCGCTGCCGTCGTCGCTGCCGCCGGAGAAGCCGGTCTCCGTCAGGCCGTCCACGCTGCCGTCGTCAACCGTCAGGCCGCCGTAATATTCCTCGGGCACGGAGGTGCCCATCGTGCCGTATGACGCGAACGGAACATCCGTCGCCGCCGGAACGGGCGTGGGCACGAGCAGCGTCTGCGCCGGACGGATGGAAGACGTGCGGCTGGCGGTCAGCGCGTTAATCAGTGTGAACACCGTCAGCAGGCCGTAAACGGCGGTCAGAATCATGCGCCCCGGAAAAAGGAACGCATGGATGACCCACATTGCGGCCACCGCGGCCACCACCGCAAGCATAAATACCCAGCGGATCGGCTGGAAAAAGATCGCCAGCAGCCCCAAAACGGGAAGAACAATAAAAAACAGCATCAGCATCAGCTGATTGATTTCACGTTTAGAGCGCTTCGGCTTCGGCTTCTGATCGAACGCCTTGGCAGAACCGGCAGGCGTTGAAGCGTAATTCGGCCTGTTGGATCTCATGTCATCGCCTCCTGAAAAAAAGAAACTCAAGCGTACAAATTTGATTATATCATAAAAACCGCAAATAGAAAAGAGATGCGGCGAAATTGCCGCATCTCTGTGGAAGCTTATGCGATTAGAGCTGACCCTGCTTTTCCAGAATCGCAGCGTGAGCGGCCGCCAGACGGGCGATCGGCACACGGAACGGAGAGCAGGAAACGTAGTTCAGGCCAACCTTGTGGCAGAACATAACGGAGGACGGATCGCCGCCGTGCTCGCCGCAGATGCCGAGCTTGATGTCCGGGCGGGTCTGCTTGCCGAGCTTAGCAGCCATCTGAACGAGCTTGCCGACGCCGTTCTGGTCAAGGCGGGCGAACGGATCAGACTCGTAGATCTTCTTGTCGTAGTACGCGCCGAGGAACTTGGCCGCGTCGTCACGAGAGAAGCCGAAGGTCATCTGGGTCAGGTCATTGGTGCCGAAGGAGAAGAACTGCGCCTCCTTGGCGATCTCGTCGGCGGTCACGGCCGCGCGCGGGATCTCGATCATGGTGCCGACCTTCACGTCAAGCTCGACGCCCTTCTCGTCCATGACCTTCTTGGCGGTATCCAGAACGATCTTCTTCACGTAGGCCAGCTCCTTGACCTCGCCGACCAGCGGGATCATAATTTCCGGATGGATGTCGTAGCCATCCTCCTGCTTGACCTCGATGGCCGCCTCGATGACAGCGCGGGTCTGCATCTCGGCGATTTCCGGATAGCGAACCGCCAGACGGCAGCCGCGGAAGCCCATCATCGGGTTGAACTCATGCAGCTCGTCGATCTTGGCGATGATCTTATCGGTGGTGGTGCCCAGTTCCTTGGCCAGCGCCTCGA
>OLNU01001598.1_pt1 | contig 16263 bp, 19 predicted proteins | sample 1672241 | NCBI WGS metagenome assembly OLNU01 (sample SAMEA3136663, study PRJEB25190) | human gut metagenome | biome: human gut; feature: human-associated habitat; material: faeces | place: Austria | collected 2013 | reverse complement strand
CTTGCTGAACTGCGGAGCGCGACGAGCTGCTTTGAGACCGTACTTCTTTCTGCCTTACGGGCGAAAACCGTTGATTTTACTGGGTTTTCAAGGGTGTACACCACATTTCCATTATGCGCTGCTTTTTCTCCCAACTTCGGCGTTACCGTGTGCTGAATTTTCTGCCCATTGATATACCGGACATAGGTACGTTCCTTTGTTGATCTTGTGACGATATACTGCCATACTCGCTTGAACTGCGTATATGACAGCGGACCTCCATCCTCAATTTGGCGCTGTGCTTCTTCCACTTTTTCAAGAAGTTCTTCCGGAGTCCTTGCGTACGGGTATGCCGAAAGGCTCCCCGGAGCAAAGAGTAAGGGAGCGGTTAGGCTCCGATCTATATAAAAAAGCGCTTAAAGAACTGAAGCTCTCTAAGGGCTTTTGGACCCGAGGATCCCAGATATGAAATTGCTAGCAGGGCGGGGGCATACTCCCCGCCGTCCCCGTCTGTGCCTCTGTTTGTGAGAGGCAGAAGAAACAAAAAAGTGCCTGAAGATGTTCATCCTCAGGCACTGTGTTACTCATTCACTGTAATTGCTTGGTGGCAATTCTGAAACTTACATAAACATTATAGCAGGGATTCTGCCATTTCGCAAGTGAAACCTTGAGAGTTCCTGCTATAGGCTGAATGCTGTAAAGTCAATGCTCATATACGGTGAAGAAGCAGATGACAAAGATATAGTCAAAATGCCTCGCTATCGCGCCGATAGTCAGTTCCATAGCAAAACAGGCAGCTCTCGCCAACTCTCACGCAGAAATACGACTTAGGCGGAAGGCTGTCTGTTTTTGCAGGAGGCTGCGTTATTGCCCAATCATTTCCGCATCAACCAGCCGACAATATCGGTTGTCTCCTTCCCCATATAACTCAAATGTACCACTAACCGTAATCTCGCTGCCCAGCTCCGGATAATCATCCGGATAGGTATGCTTACCGGTCAGTACAAACTCCAATCCCTGTGAGCAGCAAGCCATTGCATCGCCAATGATACAGGCGAAGTATTGGGCTTTCGTATCAGGATTTTCGTAATATACAAATTGTCCCGTCATTTTAATGGTTTTTCCAATATAATCACTGGGGGCGTTCTTCATATTATAGACTTCGGAATATACCATTGTACTGCTAAGCCTTGTGAGGTCAACATCAACACCGTCTGTGCTTTGCGTTGGTTCAGAGGCTGCAGGCTTAGACTCCGATTTCTTTTCTGAGGGCTGTTTTTGTGAAACAGAAGCCTTTGGCGCTTGGTTATCGGCTGAATCAGCTGCAGCAGTCACTTTATCTTTTTCACCTCCGCAGGCGGCGAGAGGTACAAGAGTTAGGGCAATCAGCAAAACGCACAATAGTTTTTTCATCTGCGAACACCTCCCAATACCGTGCCTGCCAGCCACGACAGACCGAAAGCGCCGATCTGAACGGCGACGATGGTGGAACCTACCGGCGTACCGGCGAGAATGGACGCCAGAATGCCGAGCAGCGCACAGAAAACCGAAAGGACTGCCGCACAGATGGTCACGCTGCGAAAGCTCTTGAACATCCGCATGGCGGACAGCGCCGGGAAGATCACCAGTGCGGAGATCAGCAGGGAACCCACAAGGTTCATCGCCAGCACGATGATGACCGCAACGACGACGGCGATCAGCAGGTTGTAAAGCCCCGCCTTCGTGCCGGTCGCCCTTGCGAAGCTCTCGTCAAAAGTCACGGCGAAGATCTTATTGTAGAACAGGATGAACACCGCTACGACCAGCACCGACATTCCCACGCACAGCCATACCTCTGCGGGGGACAGCGTCAGAATGGAGGTGGAGCCGAACAGCGTGCTGCACACATCGCCCGAAAGATTGGACGAGGTGGAGAAAATGTTCATCAGAAGATACCCGATAGCCAGTGCTCCCACCGAGATCATGGCGATGGCGGCGTCGCCCTTGATCTTCGTATTCTGCCCGGTGCGCAGGAGCAGCACGGCGCTGAGGATGGTAACGACCATGACAAGCGGCATTTTGTTGGTGATCTGCAGCACGGCGGCAATCGCCATTGCGCCGAACGCCACGTGGGACAGACCATCGCCGATGAAGGAAAACCGTTTCAGCACCAGCGTCACCCCCAGCAGGGAGGAGCAAAGCGCGATCAGCACACCGACAATGAGCGCATAGCGGACAAAGGGATATGCCCAATAGAGAGTCAGCTTTTCCAAGATAGCGGTCATTGGCTGTCACCGCCTTTCTTCACGTCAAACAGCCGCCCTTGCGGGCTTTGAAGATAGTCCGCCTTTGTCCCAAAGAAAACGGTGTCGCCAATATGCAGAATATGGCTGGCGAATCGGACGGCGGCAGCCACATCGTGAGAGATCATGATCACGGTGATGCCGTCCTCACGGTTGAGCTTTTCGATGAGCGTATACATTTCCGCCGTCACCTTGGGGTCAAGCCCGGAAACAGGCTCATCCAGAAGCAGCATTTTTTGCGTGGCGCACAGCGCGCGGGCAAGCAGCACCCGCTGCTGCTGCCCACCGGACAATTCACGATAGCACCGCCTTGCCAGCCGGGTGATCTGCATCTTGTCCATCGCATCAGATGCAAGCTGCTTTTCTTCTTTGTTATAAAAAGGGCGGCTGCCGCAGCGTCCCTGGCATCCGGAGAGAACGATCTCTCTCACGGATGCCGGGAAGTCCTTTTGTACCTGCGTTTGCTGCGGCAGATAGCCGATCTCATTTTTCCTCAGCCCGTCGCCTGTCAAAATGCTGCCGCTGATGGGCGTCTGCAAGCCGAGGATCGTTTTCATAAGGGTACTCTTGCCGGAGCCATTTTCCCCTACGATGCAGAGGTAGTCGCCTGCCAGGAGCTCAAAGGTGAGGTCTTGGAGAACGGACTGCCCATCGTAGCCGACACAGAGCCTTTGACAAGTGAGCTGAGCCATAGACCTACCTCCTTACCCTAACGCTTCCTTCAGCACGGAGAGATTTTTCTCCATAACGGAAAGGTAGGTGGCGCCGTTTGCCACGTCCTTGGAGGTGGTGGACTGCATGGAATCCATGGTCAGCACCTTCTGCTTCTTCCCGGCGGTGTTCTGAACGATGGTTTCCGCGATCCTATGCTGTGCGCCCTCGATGGTCAGCACGCAGGGAAGTCCCAGCTCATCCACCTTCTTTGCAAGGAACGAAACGGTTTCAAAGCTGGCCTCGGTTTCGGCGGAGCAGCCCGCAAAGGCGGCATAGTAGCGCAGGCCGTAATCGTCCACCAGATAGCGGAACGGGAAACGATCACCGAACAGCACGGTTTTGTGCGCCGCGCCGTCCACGGCAGACTGGTACGCGCCATCCAGCGCGGAGAGCTTTTCGATGTAAGCCGCAGCGTTGGTGGCGTAGGTATCCTTGTTGTCAGGGTCAAACTCCTGCAAAGCGTTGGAGATCGCGCCCACCAGTGTTTTGGCGTTCTTCAAAGACAGCCAGACGTGCTCGTCAGCTTCCTCCCCATGGTCGTGGCCCATCAGCTCGTCAAGAATGTCCTCTACGGAAAGCGTGTCCTTCACAAAAAACGGATTGGTCTTGGCGCTCATTAAGGCATCGAAGCCATCGTTGCCGAAGTAGATATGGAAATGCTCCGCCTCGCCCGGCTCGTGGCCGTGGTCGTTGAACTGCACATATTTGGGCGCATCGGCACTGGTGGTTTCGAACTGATAACGGACGCTGCGGATCTCGCCCTCGTCATTCCGCTTCGGCTGATAACCGGCATAGGTGTATTCAGCGGAAACGGTTTTTCCGTCTCCATAAGTGAAGGTGATCGTGTTCCCGCTGATAGAAATCTTCTCGGCGTCGCATTGCCACGAGGTCTTATACTTTTCCAAATAGGTATCCTTTGTGGTCGAGCTGTCCTCGTCCTCCTCCGCCCTGTGTTGGCAGAATTTGTCCAGGTCGCCGTTCAGCAGATAGGGGTGCAGGGACTTCCACGCACCGGCGAAATCCGAGAGGGTGCGATCCTTGATGTCATCCTCCGTGAGCTGTTCATCGTGGCTGTGACCGTGACCGTCCTCCTGCATACCCTCAACGGTCTCCTCCGTTTTCACGGAATCACCCAGCACCTCCAGCAGGTTGATGACCTTCATGTTCTTGTTGGCGGCGCTTTTCAGAGCGTTTTCCACCCAGCCGTCGGACTCGCCGCCCACATAGACAAACAGGTCGCAATCGGAGATCTTGACAATATCATCGGCGGTGGGCTGATAGCTGTGCAGGTCAACGCCGTTATCCAGCAGCATGGTGATCTCGGCGTTCTCCGCCTTGTCACCCAGGATCGCCCTGACCCAATCGTATTCGGGGAAGATGGTCGTGACGACCTTCAATTTGCCGGCTTTTCCGGCATCCTTCGGCTTTCCGCAGCCGGCAAGGACGCCGGCCAGCATCATAAGCGCAAGCAGCAGCGCAGTTATCTTTTTCATAGACTATATGTACCTCCAAATTATGATAAGAACGTAAAATTGGGCGCAAAAATACAAGGGTGACGGCAACACCGCGAAAGCCTATCCGAAAACGGATAGACTACACCCTTGTAAATAGTTCTTATTTAATCCGAAAGCTTGACCTTGAGTGAAACCAGAGTAAACGTGCGGACAAGCTCCGCGCAGGAGGGAATGACCCTGCACGGGGCATACCTGACCGCCGCGGCGAAAACCGCGGCAGCACCGGCAAGGCCGATGCTCTTGAGCAGATTTTCACAGACCTGCAGCTGGTGGCAGATGGCGCAGTCCTCGCCGGAGCAGTTATGGTTGGCTTCGACCGCAATATAGACAGCGGAGGACAGCATGACAGCCGCCAGCACGGCTGCCAGCAGGCGTGTGATCAAACGAAGATTCTTTGTCATGGTCTGTCTGTCCTCCTCCCAAGTATTATTCTTCCCTGCAATCCGCGCAGGTGCCATAGAGAACTGTGTCGGCGGCGTCCAGCGTGAATTGCTCGCTCTGCGCCAGGTGCTTTGCAAACAGGGCGGCGTTGCCGCTTGCCATGTGAAAGGTCCTGCCGCACTTTACACAGCGCATATGCAGCGCACCCTTACAGCTTTCGGCGTCAAGGTACTGATAGTAGACCCCCCGCGTGCCGCTCTTGCTACTGCGCCGCACTTTTTCTTCCGTCTCTAACTGTGCAAGGTTCCGATATACGGCGCTGAGGCTGATTTTTTCATCCGCCAGTGCGTCCGCAATTTGCCGTGCGGACAGCAGCTCATCCGGGTGCCGGCTCAAATAGGCAAGCAGAGCCCTCCTCTGCTGCGTGCTGTAACTGGACAAGTCACCACGCCTCCAATTTGCAATTCATTCGCAAATTAGTATACACAAGGAAAGTAGAAAAGTCAACATGCGATTTATTCGCAAATTGAACGCTTTCAATGAACGCCGCCGTGTAAAAGGCACAGCGGAAGCATATGATAGATTTTGGACTGCGGGTTTTTATCGTCTTTGCCAGGAACCCCCGCCTGACTGCGGTAACAATGCACAGCGGCAGGTTTTTCTCAAATGCTTTATGCTAATGTGTCCCAAAAGCGTGTTTGAGATTGCACTAACAGTAGAAGCATGGCAAGCCGAGAGGGCGGTATTAGAACAATTATTTTTTCGATGCTTTCCGGAATTGCCTGCATTGTTTACGTAACCGATAATCTTGGTGAATAATACAACTTCCACCTTATCAATCAAACCCTCGAAACACGAACGGCGGGACGGGCTTTACCGTCCCTCCGCTCTGCTTTTTCAGCGGTCGAGGTCCTGCCTGTGCGTAGGCTGCTCTTTGGGGTTTTCCTCCCGCAGCATCGCGCAAACGCCCTTCTGCACCACCGTTTTATTTGACGATGGTGCGGAAGGGCCATACCTTTATTGCGGCTTCTTCAATCGCTATTGTTCCGTTCTGCCTTTTAGCTATTCTTGAAAAACGCCACCACAACGGCGCCGGGACCGAGGTGTATTCCGATCACGCTGCCCACCGTTGTGTAGCGAACCTCCCGCAAATGCCCCTCCCAAATGTGGCGGCTGTCCTCGATGTACTTCAATAAAAGCGCATCGGAAAGTCCGCCGTAGCCAAGCAGCACCGGCTTGCTGAAATCAATACCGCCCGCCTCGTCAATCTCCTGAACGAGCAGATTGTTCCCCATCTTAGAGCCGCGCGCTTTTCCAAGCAGATGTATTTCACCGTCGGTGACGGAGATCACGGGCTTGATGTTCAGTGTCCCGCCGGCAAATGCTGCTGTCTTTGAAATGCGACCGCCCCGTTTGAGGTATTCGAGGGTATCCACCAAGGCAACAATGACAATATTTTTCTTCTCTTCCTCCAGAGCCTTCGCAATTTCCTCTGCGGAGGCTCCCGCGTCCAAGAACCGGAACGCAAGCTCCACCAAGATGCCGGCACCCATCGCCGCGCTTGCGCCGTCCACAACATAAATGTTTTCATATTCCGCCGCCGCAATCACGGCGCTTTGATACGTGCCGGAGAACTTGGACGCAAGGGTGATGACAACGGCGGCCTCTCCCGCCTGCCTTGCCGTTTCAAACGCGCCGATGAAGTCGTTCGGGGTTGCCTGACTGGTGGTGGGCAGCACATCGCTCTCGACCAGCTTCTCATAGAAGGTCTTGTGGTCGATGGTCACGCCGTCAATATATTCCTCTTGACCGAAGTGAACGGTGAGGGGAACCGTATAGACACGCTCTTTGATCTTGGGGACCAGATCCGCGGTGGAATCAACAATGATCCTTGTTTCCAATTGCATCACATCTCCTTTTCTTCACTGTTTTGGACGATAGCCTCAAGGCTTCTGCTGATGGCGGATAGACAACGGTAGAATTCAATCCGTTCATTCTCCGTGAGAGCATGGCTGATCGTTTCAAGAATACCGCCGATCTTCTCTGCAATTCTTTTGCCGGCGTCCCGCCCCTTATCCGTCAGGCGCAAGGGGCTTTTGTACCGCTTGGCGCCGGTGTCGCGCAGGAGAAAGCCGTTGGTCTCCAGATAGTCCACCGCGCGGGAAATGGTTGCCTTGTCCTCCTCACAATGCTCGCACAGCTCCGCTGAGGTCACGTTTCCCAGCGAATAAACGTAGTACAGACAGGACACATGGACGCTTCTGAGGTGATAGTCGGCCATCTCCTGATTTTTGATTTTCCGTATGTCGCGGCTGATTCTATTGATCAAAACTGTAAATGTTTCAAATCTCTCCTGCATGACTATCCTCCACCTCTGTAAATGTTGAAGTTTCAACAAAAGAGCTTTAACACAGAGATGTTGAAATGTCAACATAGTCCTTGTATAGGGCTTCTATTCATTGATTGTGGTATCCCACGGCGCGAGGTGGCCTCGGCGCGGTTTTCGTGTTGCTCATCGAGAGGAAAAAGCAGGACGCCGAGAATACTGCAAAGCCCCGCCGGAATTGCTCCGGCGAGGCTTTGCTTTTGACCACATAAAATGCCATAGGCAGATGTGGAACACAAAGTGTTGGGAAAGGGATTAAAATCAAGAGGAAGCCGCTAAAAGCAGCTAAGAAGTTCGGGAAAGTGTTGCGGCAGCTCTTTGCGTATACAACTGCAATTGTTCGACCTTGAGCGTATTCTCCTCGTTACCGCCGCTTCGGAAGTTCTCCACTTCCGAGCTTCTGATACTCACAATAACCCTATCATTGACCTGTAAATCCTCAAAAGAAATCTTTGTAACCTTCTGCGTGGCAAAGTCGCAATAGACCATAGGAACGGACGAATAGTCGAGCAGACATCCTTCACCTAAAGTACTTTCATCGACATCGCCCTTTACCGTTATGGTTTGCTTTGCTGTATCGATTTCCGTGATCACTGCGTTGGCGATCAGAAGCGTGTCATCCTTCAATGAACCGCACCCGGACAGGGATAGCAAGAGCGTCAATAAGCACAGGGCATTCCGATTCCCCTTATATTTCTATGCAGCAATGTCTTATCCTCCTGTTTTTGCGCTGTGGGACTTCTCCTATCTATGAAAAAGACGCCTCTTCTGCTCCTCGCGTCAGGCGGAACAGCGCACAGACCGCGTACATATAGGCGGCAAGGATCAAAGGCGCCGGCAGTCCGTAAAGCAGCGGCGCTGGGATGATGCGCCAGAACAGCTTGAGCACACCGATCTCTGCGCCGTAAGTAAAGAAGTAGTTTGCCTCCGGGCAGAGCGTGAGGCGTAACAGGAGATTGATACAGTGCGCACCTACGGCAAGCAGGCCAAAGGTCTTGAGTATCCGCGGGATATCCTTTGGGTCGGGGCGGTAAAAGCCCAGCGTCGCCAGACTCAGACCGCAGACAACAAGGAGCGCGTGGGTCACATAGTAACCAAAGATCCGCGGCAGGAACAGCGAAAAGCCGGAGAATAGAGGCTCCGGGAAGAGCAGCGCCATCAGTGCGCCGAGGGGCGCTACAAAGAAGGCGAATCCCAGTATTGAGCGGTTGCGCTTCCATAGTCCGATGGGAATCAGGAATAGATTGATGTTGCACAGGTGCAGCGGCAGCTCATTGAAAATGTTGAAGCCGTTGGGATAGTACGCACGGACATACGCTGCGTCCATGGACAGTGAGAGCTTGTAGCCGGCAAACAGCGCAAGATTAAAAAGGCACGCGCCGATCAGAAACCGGGCGCGCCGTGCTTCCGGTTTTTTGCGCAGCAGCAAGAATATGAGCAGCGCCGCCGCTGCCGTCAGCAAAAGCAGAAGCAGATGCAGCCCGCGAAAGGGCGTTATAGAAAAATCGTTCATTTCACACGCCGGAAGTCCTTTCCGGTCTTCTCCTCAAGAAATCGTTTAAGTTCCTCCACCGTCCCGCCGGTGAGGGTGCGCTTGTCCAGAGGCTGCGCATAGCGTTTTTTCATCAGAAGGATGATGTAGTCCTGCGACTCCGCCATGGCGTCGATCAGCTCATAGCGGAACGTGGAGGTGGTGACCTCCGTAACGACGGTATAGGACTCCTCGCCGAACACAACATGATAGTCCTTTGTGCCTGCCAGCGTGTTTTTACAGGCGATCATGCCGTTGAACCGGTCCTGAAACAGCAGAACGGACAGCAGCATCACCTCTACCAGCAGGGCAGTCACCGTTGTGACATCAAGCGTAAAAGGCTCTCCGTCGAATGGGATCAGCAGCAATGCGTTGATGAAAAAGACGCTCCAGCCGAAAATGGCCCAAAGAATGTTGCGTTTTCGCCACAGCACCTTGCGCATCGCGCGGGCGGCTATGGTCATGGAATGATTCGTGATATCACTGTGAATTTCAAAAGTCATTCATTTTCTCCGTTGTAAGCAATTCTGCACCCGCAGGGCTGGCGGTGTTTCGCAGCCGCCTCCGGACAGCATAAGCTGTCGTTTATTTATTCTACCATACCGAAAATAAGGTCCATGTTAAGTTTTTCGAATTCTCAAAGGGAGGCCTCCGATGTGCCTTTGTCAAGGCGCCTGCCGAAAGGCTCTTCTGATGCACGACCTAACCACTCCAAATGCTTCCGGGCTCTGCGTGAAAATCCATTCTCGTCCGTTGGAAATGGGCTGTTGCCAGAACAGCCCATTAAAGTTCATGTATCGGCAAGCATATATTACTCGCTCTTTTCTTTGCTTTTTTCGTCCGCGAAAAGTGCATGGCCAAGCGCCATCCCTATCATCGAAGCAATCGTTCCGATAAAGAAAACGCTGAGCGTTTGCAAATCGACCCGATCAAAGATCAAGCTTTCTCTCATGCCATAGCTCGCATAGACGGAAAGCATGAACATAAGGCCAAATCCAATCGGCGCCAGCCACTTGTACTTTCCCCAATAATTGTTTTTCCCGATCAAAAGAGACAGAACGATCGTGGCGGCCGGGAGCATAATCCATTGGGCTCCACCTGCCTGTGCTTCCGTAATACTTCCCGCGGAAAAACGCCATGACGCCATAATATTGAACGCCCAAATTACCAGATAGGACAAAACTAACAGCAGCTTTGATAACCTGACTTTACTCTTTACTGTATTCGTGCTTTCTTCGATATAATCCAGATAGTCTTTCATAGGGCCTTCTCCTTTCAAGAGGTAGTCAAGGCTGACACTATACAACTCACTCATTTTAAGCACACTTACGATATCGGGGTAGGATCTCTCATTCTCCCAATTCGATATTGTCTGTCTGCTGATGCCAAGGGCTTGTGCCGCTTGTTCCTGTGTGATCTTCGCATCCGCTCTTGACTTTTTGATTTTGCTACCAATATCCATACGCTTGCCCTCCCAACATGAACTTCATCTGGATTATGCCCTATATGAAAAGCACTGTCTATCAAAACGCTTTTACAAGTCGAAATTTCTCTGTCAAAATGCTTTTACATCCTGCTGTTTTACCTGAAATACCCTGACTTATCTGCCCGCCGGAAGCGTGATCTCAAACACGGCGCCACTATCCCCGTTGTAGGCGCGGATCGTTCCCTTATGCAGGTGGATGATCTCCTTAGTCAGGGCAAGGCCAATGCCGGATTTTCCGCTTTTTCCCATGTAGAAGCGATCAAAGATGTGGGGTAGGTCTTCCTCGGCAATACCGTCCCCGTCGTCCTGTATCCGTATCGTCACATGACGCTTGTCCGCACGGCAGGTCAGGCGCAGCTGGCTGCAGGCATAGCGCACACCGTTGGATAGGATATTGGCGACCGCTCTGCGCAGCCGGGTGTCATCGCAGCTGACCATAACGGGCTCCTCGGGGAAGTCCGGCGTGATGGTGATACCGCTGGCGGCGGCTGCCGGCTCCACGGCGCGTATGCTGTCGTAGAGCAGTTCCCGAATATCCATCTCTGAAAAGGCAAGCAGCTGCCGCCCCATATCGATTTTCGAGATGTCCAGGAGCTCCTCCACCAGCTCCGTCATGCGGTCGCTCTCCGCCAGAATCACCTCCGCCGCGCTGCCTGTGTCCATTACGCCCGCCTGTATCCCCTCCGCATAGCCCTGTATCGCCATAAGCGGCGTTTTCAGCTCATGGGAGGCATTCTGGAAGAAGGTTTGCTGCCGCTCCGCCTCCTTCTCAATATCCCTGCCGAAGCGGAACCCCAGCAGGCACATGACGGAGGAGATCGCCAGCAGCACCCCAAAGAACACCCAGTTCAGCGTCACGATATAGCGGGTGATGGGGCCGATGTCTATGTACATGATATAGGAGTACGGTTTTTCCGAATTGCCGTAGTCCCCCTGCACGGGCATAAAGATCAGGTGGTGCTTGTCTGCCTTGAAGTCGTGGCATCGGTTGGGCGCAACAGACCGTTCACTGCAATACGCCAGCAGCTTTTTCTCCAGCCGATAGGTGTCCTGGCTCCATGTGTTAGGTCGGTATCCGTCATCCAGGTCCAAAAAGACGATGCTGGGGGTAAAGAAATTCCCCTCCTCCTCGCCCTCGTCATAGATCGGCTCCTCGTCGGTATAGGGGATGGTGCGGTTCTGGTACTGCGCCTCGCTGATGAGCGCCTTTTCCGCCTCGCTTACAAAGTGAGCGGGGATCACAACGTTCACCGCCAGCATGAACAGTGCAAAGAGCAGCAGTGCCGCACCGAGGATCAGATACACGATCCGCAGCTTGATGTTTTTCATGTGCGCTCCGCTCCTTTCAGCTTATAGCCAAAGCCCCATATGGTGCTTACGCTGACGGTGCTGCCCGCTTGCAGCAGCTTTTTTCGGATACGGCGCAGCGTTTCATCGGTCACGCGGGTCTCCACCTCCGAGTCAAAGCCCCACACCGCGCTGAGCAGCTCCTCTCGGGAATAGGCCTTCTCCGGCTGCTTCATCATATAGCTGAGCAGCCGTAGCTCGGTCTGGGTCAGCGCCACGATCGTGCTTCCGCAAAAGACGGCGTTTTCCGTAGCGGAATAGCGGAGATCCCCGTAGCGCAGCTCATCCTCTGCCGCCGCTGTTTTTCCTCGGTCCATCTCCACACGGCGCAACAGTGCTTTAACTTTCATCAGCAGAATAGTAGGGCGAAAGGGCTTGGTGAGATAATCGTCACTGCCCTGGCTGATGCCCATGACGTAGTCCAGCTCGCTGTCCTTGGCTGTAAGCAGGATGATGGGAATGTCGGAAACAGCGCGAATCTCCCGGCACACGGTAAGGCCGTCCGTGCCGGGCATCATAATGTCCAGTATCACCAGCTCCGCAGGCTCCTGACGGAATGCCTCCAGCAGTGCGTCACCGCTTTCAAAGGAGCGCACGGTATATCCGTCGCTTGCGAGGAAGCTGTGCAGCAGTTCCCGGATGCTCTTTTCATCGTCTGCCAAATAGATGGAATGTCCCATGGTGACCTCCTTGAAAGCAGCGCCAAATGCTGCGCACAGGCGCAGCATCGGCGTCGTATTTAGTTAATCATATCAGAAAACCTCTTTGCCGTCAAAAGGGGCAAATGCCGCTTTCGCAGCCGGTATCGCCCCAAATGGTATCGTACAGCTTGCACAGCTGGTTATCAAGCTCTACCAGACGGTTATAGTCGGCGATCAGCTCGTCCTTTTCCGCATCGGACAGGAAACTCAGGCTGCGGATAAAGGTGGCCTCGTCATAGTTGTCGAAGTCATAGTCATCCGGCAGATTGAAGTACGCTTCATCTACCTTGTCCCACAGATCGGCGTTCTTCTCGCAGAGGCGGTCATACTCCTGCTCCAGGGTGTCGATCTCATCCAGCACCTTGGGGTCGGCCTTTTCCAGTGCCTTCTCGTAAAGCGGCATATTGTCGCACTCGGGCAGCTGCCCATACAGCTTTTCCATCTGGGCATCCAGCTCGTTCAGCTCCTTGATGTCATTCAGAAGGGTCTCCTTCTCCGCTTCCGTCAGGGCGTTGGTGCTGCGGATAAGCGCTGCTTCGTCAAAGTTTGTGAAGTCGTAGTCGTCAGGCAGGGCGTTGTAGACCTCGTCCAGCTTTTCCCACAGCGCTGCGTTTCTCTGGAAGATGGCGTCGCTCTTCTCTTCCACCGTCTCGATCTGCTCCCAGATGGCGTCCTCGTTCTCGGTGGCAATTTTAGTAACAGGCTCCATTGGTGCGGGTGTGGCGGCAAAGGCGGAGGTTGCCGTACCGATAGCCGATACCACCAACGCCAGGGCCAGTGCAAAGCTCCAAATCGTTTTCTTTTTCATGGTATGTTACTCTCCTTTTTGAAGTATTCAGGTCGTGTATCAACCTTGTCTGTATCATATCAGAAGAAGCCTTTGACTTCCCCCGTAAAAGTGCGGGGAAAGTGTCACAAAAGTGCAACGAGACCAGCCCGGAAAATGAACGAAAGCCCGCTCCACGCCTCAAGGGCAGAAACGGGCGGACGTTCTTATTCTGATTTCACTTCGCGCATCAAGATGGACCTCATTCATATATTTCCCGGTCCGTTTGGAAAGGCAAGCCATTTTGCACCGTAAAAATCAAAGTAGAAGCGCTGCCCCACCTCGTTTTCCACAAAGCGTCTTTTAATATGATACCAGCCGCGAAGCTCATCCCGCAGGGCGACGTCCATGGAGATTGGCTCTACCCATACGCAGTCGTACCCGGTAAGCTCGTCCCTTTTCAACGGCATGGTTACTGCCGCGCCGGGTGTTGCAAAAGCCGGAGGCAGAACATACACTTCGGTCGCATCTGCCAGCGACAGACGCATCCCGCTTGCGAAAAGAAGCTCTCCTTCTATCGCATTCACCATTGCCCAGCCATATCAGCTTGAGAAGACGGGTGTATCATGAAAAGCCGGCAGAGCTTCCGGCGGAATCGGCTGAAGCATATCTGCCCGATGATATCGAGCTTCCGGAAGGCCCAGAAGAAAGTCCACGCTCACGCCGTAAAGCTCGGACACCTGAATCAGGGATTCCACAGAAGGGTTCTTCCTTTCGCCCTCCCACGCGCTCAATGTCGGCTGCGAAACGCCAAGTATTTTGGCCGCTGCCGTTAGCGTAATCTTTTTCTGTTTTCTTGCCAATCTATATCGCCGAGCCGTAAAAATACCCCCTTCGGCATACCGCAAAGCTTCGCAGCGCGCATTGTCGGTTATTCTTTGTCCCTATTGACATTGACGGCAACCCCGTTGAATTCCAAATGATCTTCTACCGGAACGATCAACACCTTTTGACCGTCGATGACCTTCGCTTCCACAAGATGGCTGTATTCAGGGTCAATGGAGAGTGATACCTTCTCCGTTTTCAGTTCCACTTTCTTTGCATCAATCAGGTTGGCCGGATTGAGAACGGCGCCTACGCCGAACCGTTCCCCACAGGCAGCTTGAAAAGCTTCCGCCTGTTCCTCCGAAGCACCGCAATCCAAAATAATCTTGCTCACTTCACAGGGGCTGACAGTCAGCGGCTCCGGGTCCTTCGTCTCCCGATGCTCTTCAATCATTGCGGCAAGCTGACCGTGGATTGCCTGCACGATCTCAAGGCTGCAGGCGCTGCCCAACGACTCGGAAAGAGCGGATTCAAAGGCCTCCCGCTGTTCTGCGGCCGACATGGGCAAATCGGTATGGAATACTGCGTCGATAAACTCCTGATGCAGTTCTCCCTCTTTGTGGGAATAAAACAGTGCATTGTAGATGTTGGCGCTGCGGTTATCAAAGGCCGGGAACAGGAAGCCCAGCTCCGGCGCAGCGACAGTTTGACTGGCGGCACAATGAAACTCATTGTCTCCGGAGAAGTAGCCCAATTCCGTTTTTCCCGTTTTAACCGGGCAGACCGCACACAGAATATAGGAAAAGACCTCATCCGAGCCCTCGGCTCGCAGGGCGTCGTGATTTCGACGAGGTACATCGTAGCTGTCGCTTGCCAGCAGCAACAGATAATTGCTCTCGCCCATGTCCAACGATTGAATGACTTTCTGATAAAATGCCTGCCGCACCCGAGCATCCTTCGCACCGGATGCGCGCAGTTCCATCAACATTCTGTGTTCTTCTCCCGTCATGACCTGCTGGGTGGAAAACACAATATCGATCAGGTTTTTTCCGAGTGCTCCTGACAGTGCCTTTTTCAGCAGGCTGAGGTATTTTTCGGCTTCCTCCTGCATCATCATGCCAAGCGACTCGTCCAAATCGGTTATAATCTCCTTATTGCTATTGACAAAACAGCCATAAATACGGCTGATGGCATTTTTATCCGGCTTCCAGCGGCGTCGCAGCTCGTTGAGCTCTTTTTGGTTCATTGGTTTTATCAGACCTTTCGTTATGATATTTGGTTGGTAGCATTGTGGCAGTTCAGATACATGTTCGGCTTTTCACCGTACTTGACATTCCGCATCAGCACTATGCCTGTATTTGAGCATCATTTCTTTTACGACAGGCGGCCAAGCTCTTCACAAGAGAATTCCAAATGATGCTCTTCGCAGTATCTGCGGATCACGAGAAGCATCATTTTTGTCGGAAGTGACCTTCCGTTTTCCCATCGGTTTACGGAGGTATAGCTGACACCCAATTCTTTGGCAAGCTGAGCTTGGGACAGCCTCCGTTCACTGCGCAGTTTCAGAATCGCATCTGCAAAGGTCATTTGCTCCACCTCTCTTATGTAGCACAGTATAGCATATTATGCCTTCACTAAGCAAGCCCGGAATTATAAATCCTATTCAACAAACAACGGGAGTGTTGGTTCAAAAAATTAGAGTTGACTACGTATCCTTCCATATTGCAAGACTGCCGCTCGGCAATTTTCGCTGTCGGGCGGCAGAGCACGATGAATTATTTCGATTTAGACCCAGAGGGAAAAAAGCCTGTCCGCAAATACTCACAGGAAATGAAGAAGAAACTTGGGATTATTTAAGCCATTATGGAAGACAAAAAGCTATTGGTCTTAGATGAACCCTTTAATGCTTTAGATGAAAAATCGGTAAAGTTATTTCGAGAGCTTTTGATCGAATACAAGAAACAGGAGAAGTTGATTATCCTTACATCTCATAATAAGGAAGACATTGAATCTCTCTGCGATCACACCTATCGAATACAGTCAGGGCAGATTATTGCAGAATAATGTAAAGCAAACGCCAACGCAGGATGTGGCAACCGACGATGGCTGCTGCACCCTGCGTTTTCTGCTTTAGGCATTGTCAATGCCCGCGTTTATAGCTTCGCTGATATGCTTGTCTGCCGCTTTGTTCTTGATAAAGGCTTTCAGTTACATCGGATTTTTTGTAATCATAGCAAAACCTCCATGTATCGCAGTACCTTGGGCTTTACGCGAAGTTGGTCTGCGTACTGCATCAGTTTGTGAATGTTCTTATCCTTGGATGCTGCATAGCGTTTCATAGCTTCTCCGAC
>OLNU01001597.1_pt1 | contig 16268 bp, 9 predicted proteins | sample 1672241 | NCBI WGS metagenome assembly OLNU01 (sample SAMEA3136663, study PRJEB25190) | human gut metagenome | biome: human gut; feature: human-associated habitat; material: faeces | place: Austria | collected 2013 | reverse complement strand
GGCGTAACGAGCTGCTTGATAGAAGCCCAGTACGCTGCGACATCTCCATCCTTAACGCCAGAAACCTTTGCAAAGATTGTAGGCAGAATAACGACGTCTCCCTCTACCGTGAAATTCGGCCGGAAATTCAACTCCTGATCCCACAGAATAGGAATTTCCTCATAGGTAGTCTGCAATACTATCGAGCGTGCTTTTGAATATTGCTGGTTCCGGTACAGGCCTGTACCTTGATATAGCAGAGTATCCAGATCTCGCTCGGCGTGGTATGCAACAGTGCCAGACTGAACATCCGCCGCGTCCTTGGGAAAGCGTGTTATAGGCAAGGTGTTTTTATACGAAATGACCTTTATCCCTTGACCAAAATAATTCGCTTCTGTTGCGTGGGGCGTTAAGAGAAGAACATCCACAGGAAGTCTGCAAAGCATTTCATAGAATAGCTGTTCTTTCTGGTCTTTACTTTCACCCATACGAATCAGGCACGGAACCTCTGGCGGTTTCCATCCATCGAAAAGCGGTGATTGATACTTCTGCATCCAACAAATAAGGTATACCGCAATACCTGTGAGTTTTTCCATTGATGTTGAAACCATCTCAGGAGAAGTTAAGGTATCTACAAACGCTTTTCTCATTAGGGACTGAAGTTCATGATTAGAACTTCTGAAGTTCCCTACTAAAGAAGATATCATCTGCTCTTTCGTCTGATACTTATCACGTCGAATTGCATTGATAGCTTCCACTGAAATTTCAGGGGCCTTATCAAGTACAACAATACGTCTGCCCGACGATTTGATAGTGGCATACATCTGATATAGATCAGGGACATATGTTTTCTTATTATCAACTCCGCAGATCTGGAACGCGCAGCTATGGATTTCTTGGGGCTGCGCGTTTCTATCGATAGCCTGTGTCTTTATAACTTCTATCCACGGAGTATCATCCGCGATCCATGTATTCGAACAGACATTCCACGAAGCAGGGGCTCCGTATAAGAGTCGCTTCTGTTCCTCTGCCTGCACTTCTTGACGCAGGGATTTGAGGGAGAAATTCTCCGGAAAACGGTCTGTACATGTTGGAACTGCTAAAGTAGAAAGTTTGGACGCGGGATCATATTTCAGATACTCACTATCCCCGGCATACATCAGCCAGACTATATCGCAGCCGGCTTTGTGTAAAACTGAGAGCAGAGCTAACTGATACATACCCGGTGTTGCTTCACACAATATCTTTGGGGGAACCGTAGAACCAATTCGGTTTGAAATGCGCTCGAACTTATAATAAAGCCAACACATAATTTTGATATATGCGTTTTGCAGGATACTCTCTGTCTTCCCTTTTTTTCGCAGGCTAGTAAGCACATCATATATGGCCTCTGACATTCGCGTGCGCGGAGTTGAGTTCATACGAGGAAGCCATACACGAAGACTGTCCGATATAAAACCAACATCCAGTTTAAAACCAGAAGGCATTATCTCGTTATAATACGTCAACTGTTGCGGTGTGGGATTTTGCAATTCCCCTTCTATAACTACACCAGCGTGAACAGCTTCCATATAATATTTTTTTATGGAAGCCTGAACTTCTGGATTAAAGGAAATAACGCGCAAAAATTGCGTGGTAGTTCGGTTTGGAACGAAGAAGGTATCAAACTCGCTTACATGTATATTTGAGTCCATGAAGTTTCTCCTTCCCCAGTATTGCACGTTTTATTATTCAGCGTATATTGGTATTATATCACCAATGGAATTTTTGTGCAACCTTTGACATTCCCGCTGTTTCAGCTGTGAGAGCATCATGGTTGATCCCCGCGCACGCGGGGTAAATGTATACGACATCCGCAGATAGGGCAATCACTAAGGTTGATCCCCGCGCACGCGGGGGAAATTCACACCAGTAATCTAACACGAAAGTATAACCGGGTTGATCCCCGCACACGCGGGGTAAATGCAGGCATATTAGCACGATCTGTCCCAGATGCGGGTTGATCCCCGCGCATGCGGGGTAAATCGATGCTCTGCGAGCCGGAGGCATATCGAATTGGGTTGATCCCCGCGCCTGCGGGGTAAATGCTGGTGCTTTCGATGAACCTGTCGTTCACCTGGATTGATCCCCGCGCATGCGGGGTAAATCTTCTTGGTTAACAGTGATTGTAGCTTCAACGGGGTTGATCCCCGCGCATGCGGGGTAAATGCAAAAGATACCGGCCGCCTTGCCACAACTGCGGGTTGATCCCCGCGCATGCGGGGTAAATGCAGAAAAGGACGCCACCATCACCGTTACCCTGGGTTGATCCCCGCGCATGCGGGGTAAATCCTTTTACGCCGTTACAGGAGCACTGTATCTAAGGGTAATCCCCGCGCATGCGGGGGTGAATACGCACCGGCTGTACGCCCTCTTCATCGACAAGGTTGATCCCCGCTCATGCGGGGAGAATCAAAGATATCCGGACATTTTTCTGAGATATCAGGGTTGACCCCCCGCGCATGCGGGGTAAATTCACACCAGTGATCTAACACGAAAGTATAACCGGGTTGATCCCCGCGCACGCGGGGTAAATTTGAGAACAAAACCATCGCCGAGGATCTGCATAGGTTGATCCCCGCGCATGCGGGGTAAATACGGATTAGATCAGTTCGCGATATTTTCGCGTAGGTTGATCCCCGCGCATGCGGGGTAAATCATTTGGATCCGGCCGAACTGGGGCAAGTCATGGGTTGATCCCCGCGCATGCGGGGTAAATGGTGAAGCACGAGAAAAGCTCTTGCGAAATGCGGGTTGATCCCCGCGTATGCGGGGTAAATTAAAGTTGCAAACTGAATCAAATAGTGATAGGTTGATCTCCGCGCATGCGGGGTAAATTTACGCTGGAAAGCACAGCAGTTTTCGATCGCCGGTTGATCCCCGCACATGCGGGGAAAATCACGTCCCATCGCAAGCTATATCCACTAGCTGAGGTTGATCCCCGCGCATGCGGGGTAAATCTCAGAGAGCAAAAAAGGGTCATATCGAACGGGTTGATCCCCGCGCATGCGGGGTAAATATAACGAAAAAACGAAAAATGGCAAACTAACCGGGGAGATCCCCGCGCATGCGGGGAAAATACTTAAAAATGTTATTTTTTATGCAGTATTGTTTTCAGAATCATGTTAATGGGGATGATTATGAATGCAAGAACTGCACAAATCAGCCAAGAATGCAGGCTCAGACGTTCGACGCTAAGTGCCTCTCCGCCAAAAGTGACGAAGATAAACTGCATAACCAAGATGGCCCCCATGACCAACAGGAAATTCTTATTGCGTCCAATATTCTCAAAGGGATTAAAATGGTCTGTACGTGCGTTAAAGCCGTTGAAGGTAATCGCCATCATGAAGGTTGCAAACAGTGCAGATTTGAGATATGTCACATCCACAAGGCCAAACAGATTGCGCACAGCCGGCAGGAACAGGATCGACAGACAAATACCCGTAATGTACGCTGCGCTTACACAAACTCGAATGAGCATCTGCTTGGTTACAATACTCTCCGAACGCGGTACCGGCTTATCCTTCATAAACTCCTTGAGCGCCGGCTCACTGCCAAATGCAATGGCTGCCAGTGTATCCATAGCCAGGTTGATAAGCAGTAACTGAATAACCGTCAGTACAACCTTTTCACCCAGCAGTGGGCCCACAAAACAGGTCAGGACCGCTGCAACGTTTACTGTAAGCTGAAAGATCAGGAATTTACGAATACTCTTAAACATGGTGCGACCGTACAAGATTGCCTTTTCGATAGAAGAGAAATTATCATCCAGAATGGTGATATCACCTGCGTCCTTGGCAACTTCGGTGCCACTGCCCATTGCAAAACCAACATCAGCCTTTTTCAGGGCCGGAGAATCGTTTACGCCATCACCAGTCATACCTACTACGTAATCAAGCTCCTGAGCGATGCGAACCAGTCGGCTCTTGTCTGTAGGAAGTGCGCGGGCTACAACACGGAGATTAGGCATCATGGCTTTCAGTTCGTCATCAGTCTTCTCTGCCATTTCAGCGGAGGTAATGGCAATATGTTCATTCGAAGTGAGGAGACCAGCTTCCTTTGCAATAGCTACAGCAGTTTCTTTACGGTCACCGGTAACCATTACAACCTGCACCCCGGCCACCTGGACTTCCTTGATAGCAGCAGCCGCTTCTGGGCGAACATTGTCGCGGATACTGAGTACACATAACAGTGTCAGATCGCCTTCATCCGAGTCTCCTTCGATACAAGCTACAGCAAGCATACGCATCGAGCGGGATGCCTGTTTGTCCATGTAGAAGTCCATTGCAGCATGGTCTTCAAAGGGCTTAATCTTGCCCTGTGTATCCATAAACTTTGTGCAGCGAGCGATGATTTTTTCCGGAGCACCTTTGATAAAGGTCATCTTCTTGTCGTCGGCTTCAACTACAACGCTGGAATACTTTTTTGCAGAGTCAAATGCGTTGAACTTTTCAATACAGCTCTTATCCAAGTGCTGTGCCATTTTCTCATCTACCAGATATGCCATAAGTGCACGATCGGTGGAGTTACCGCCGATAACAGTGCCATCATGTGCAGCGCTTGCACTATTGTTAATGCCAATACCGGTTGCGATGGCATTCGCATAAATATGAGATACGCTGGACAGAGATGTGAAGTGTTTAAGGTCACCAGCAGAAATCTCAACGACCGAGAGCTTGCCGCTCGTAATAGTGCCGGTCTTATCGCTAAAAAGGATGTTAAGGCTGCCAGCTGTCTCAAGGCCATTGATCTTACGTACGAGAACGTTGTCCTTTGCCATCTTGAGAGATTGGAATGACAGGAGGATGGATGTCAGCATCGGCAAGCCTTCCGGCACTGCACAGACAATCACGGTAACAGCTACCGTGATAGCATCAATCAGCAGTCGAACCCAATCATAGACGGAGCTAGGGATATCGCCAGTTACAAACGTCTTAATCAGAATACCGAGAACAATAGCGATTGCACCGATATAACCAAACTTCGAGATCTGCTGCGCCAGTTTGCCGAGCTTTACCTGAAGTGGGGTTTCACGAGTATCTTCCTGTACCTCCAGTGCCAGCTCGCCGAAAAGGGTCTTATCGCCGACAACCTTAACCTGCATATAACCTTCTCCGCCGCAGACAACTGTGCCACGGTAGATATAGTATTTGTTCAGCAGGTCCTTGATGTCATAGGACTCAATTCCGGTGCAAGGGATCTTTTCCGCTTCTTCGGTCTCACCGTTTAATGCGGCCTGATCGATTTTTAGAGAGCCCTCAACAACTTCGCCATCTGCTGGGATCTTATCACCCGCTTGGAGATAAACAATGTCGCCAACGACTACTTCGTCTACATGGATCTCTTTCAGTTCTCCATTGCGGATAACCTTAGCCATCTCCTTGGCGTTTTCGGCTGCTTTCAGTGCAGAGGCTTTCCCTTCCTGCTTGCTTTCACTGACAGAAGCAACTCCGTTGGCCACCAGAATAGCAATCAGAATGCCAACCGGCTCAAACCATTCTGCCTGTCCCATACAGCAAAGAATGACCTGCACCACCAGAGCGACCATAAGGATCATGATCATCGGGTCTTTGAAACCCTCAAGGACCTTTTTCCATAACGGATCAGGTGGAATTTGCGTAAGCGAGTTTGAGCCATGCTGTTTTCGGCTCTGCTCAACTTCTTTGTCAGATAAACCGTTTCTCATAAATGTATCCTCACTTTCTGTCCCAAAGGAACAACATCAACGAATTAGTGAATGTCCAAGTTGGACATTCTTTTTTCTTTCCCGAAGATCACAGCAATACTACTTGCTCAAAGATATCCGATAAGGCCGCAGACAGCAAATACAGCATTGCAATCATGGCTGCCAGATAACCCAGACTTCTACTTGCATTCTTCAGAGCAGGTGGCTTACATACAAAAACCCAAAGCGCAAATGGAACGCAGCATATGCTTGAGATAGAGAATGCCTGGGTTTGTGTCAGCCCCACGCTGTATAGTTCTCTGCATGCAAATGTCGCCAAACCAACATTCACAATCCATATAGGCAAGAAACACACACTTGCCATACGCGCTCGAGTTTTGCAGACCGTGCGAGTTGAAAAATACAGATCTCCGTTTTTTACTTCAATGCAGGAAATTCGGATAACCAAAGCTGTGAGCATCGGAATGAATGAGCATAACCAAGTGTAATACATGATCACAGGCTATGCCTCCTCACCATGTTTCGCTGTGTCACCCGGCAGCAAATGCGGCGCATACTTCCGGAGCATTGTAACAATTTCTTCTGCGTTGTTGTCATCCAGCGCAAAGCCGCCAAAGCACGGCACGAAATAGCGGTGCTTGCAGACGGTAAGGGCTCTTTGTAAGTAAACAGGAACTTCTTTCCCCTCACCGGAAACATGGTTCGCATACAAACTGAGGCGTTGAGCCATGGTTTGTAAACTGAGATCCATAATCAATTTGAGTTCAGGAGCGTATTTGTAATCACCGGCCACATGCATGGTATCGCATATACTCTGAGCAATGCTATTGACCACCTTTTGCTTATGCGGCGTGTACAGTACGAAATAATCTGCCGAGTGCATGTGCGCCTTTAAGAGGAAACGAGCAATCGTATCTGCATGCTTTGAGCAGAATGGCTTATTGGTCGCTATACAGCAGTATGTAGCGCCGTTTGGCTTAACAATGCTGCCTCTACTCTTTGCGAGCTGCGAATAGATTTCAGTTAAGAAGATTGTCTTATCCTCATTTTTGACAAGAAACTCATTCAGTTCCTTGCAGGTTCGAATGTTCACTATCTCCATCGGCTTGGGCGATGCATGCGTTGTGATAACATTCGTTTCACGCAGCCACTTGGCCGGCTTCAATACAGTAGGGTCGGTTGTGTTTTTGTCAATGAAATCGTCACCCCGCCAACCACTCTCGAAATGATATTCTTCTATAGGGTATCCTTGAGAGTCAGATATACGAGTAACCCACATACAAGAGTCTGTAACCTCATAGCGAATTGTATCAGGCAGCTCCTCCGGTAGTTCACTTCGGTGGATCGCAAGGAACTCTCCTTTCGAACCACAATAAATCTTTGTGGATTGCCCATAAAAAATGCCTTGCTTTCTGAATGCTTGCTTCTTCCCGTATCCGGTCAAAGGAGTTCTCGCTTCCGACTGAAGATACTCTACGAAATCAAAGTCCTCTCGGGCTTTTTCCATAACTTCTGCATCCAACTTAAATTTTCGGAGGCAGTTGGTTGCTACTCCCAGAAGCCGTGCTTTATCGAACTGAGTGCCTACACAATCTTGGAAATAATGCTCTTTACAATAGGTTACCATATTTCGCAACTGAGTGACGGGGATGCCTTCTTGGCCCGAAATAACAGGGTATTTCGTATACGGGAAAATGGCACGGAACGAAAATACTCGTAGATTAGCGTACATCTTTTTAATTTGCAGTGCCATGGTATCGGTGACCAGTTCATCCATGATTTCGTCTTCCCCGTTATAAGCAGCACCCATGGTGTCAGAAATAGCCTGTGCGATACTTGGAAGCAACGAAGGTCGCTTTTCACAGAACAGAACGATATATTCAGCCGAGTGAAAGTAAGCATTAACTACGCCGTCAATGATATTGTTCGCATCTATTTGGTTAAATACGGAATGCACTTTTACCCGATGTAGCAAGTTGCAATTCGTTCGGATGAAATAGTCTCGCTCATCCTGGGTGGAGAAGATCTCAATAATCTGGATGGTCTCGAATTCATAGTCTTCTATGAATTCGTTAACGGCATCCACATCGTGAAAGGTATAAATCGTAGGTCGTGTTGCTGGCGCTTTCGAATAAAAGACATTGGAAACATACCTATCCCTCAATACCGCAGGAGCATCTATTGTGGGCCTTAATACATCGTAGAAGATAAAGTCAATGATTTGTCTTTCTGTAGCGAAGTAATATTTTTCTGCCCAGCCCTTCCCTGTTTCATTGCGAATCGTTAAGCACCACCCTGCAGAGTAGGCGTTACAGTACGACATCGTGGCTTTTCTCGTATCTTGGTCCATACCTGTGTACCGAACTATAAAATCTGCATACCGGATACCTGATTTATTGATCTGCTCAAAAGTGTACAGACATACGGAGATTAGTTTGGATTTTTCCTCATCCGAGACCATTTCCTCGAGCAGATCATATGCCAGTGCATTCGAACACTTTAAGGTAGAAATGATTTTACGAGCTGTATATCCTGCGTAGCAGAAGGAGTCTTCCTCACTGGGTGTAAAGCCACGACACCTTCCGTAGATTGCCCTTTCGTCTGCCAATGCCATCAAATTGCATCACTCTCCTTTTCGAAAGCATCGTCTAATTCCTTATCGATTTGTTTCTCACGTTCCTGCCTGCGAATAGAAACTATCTCTCGACGTGATGAACGCCACATCATTAACAGCATAACGCTTATAGGCCGTGTTCGGTTCTTTCTTCTGGCTTTCTTGACGCAGTGCAAACTCGAGTCGTCCGGAACGTAAACGCCAACATCCCACGGGATGAGTTTCTTGACATTCTCGTAAACATCCTCGGGCATAACGTAGTAGTTAAAATCCCCGATGAAATTATGACCATTCTTCGAATGAAAGTCTTCCTCGGATGATTTCACCTCGTAGCAATAGAAATCCCCCTTTTCGATACCAGAAACAGAGTTGTTTACAGGCTTGTACCTCATAAAATCTACGCGTATCGAGTGTTCAGAGGAGTAATCGAACGTAACCTCTTTCGCCCAGTAAATACGAGGGTCATTATTGGGGTCTATATGCTTTTTAACCAAATCGGATATCCTCGCCGTGATTTGTGGTCTGCTGACAGAAACGCTCATGTGATTTCCTCCAAGCAATTTTGTGTAGTAAAGAAACTACATCCCTGCATATGCAGGGGGAAATTCCAAAGTTGTGTAAGCATCGACTATGAGATCAGGTTGACCCCCTCGCATGCGGGGGAGAATTTTCTGCGCCAAAGCCTGTCCCTCTAGTTATAGGGTTGACCCCCGCGCATGCGGGGTGAATGCATCATCATACAACCACTGCACCTGCACGTGAGGTTGGCCCCCGCGCGTGCGGGGAGAATCCTTCTGGTTCTGGATGCTGCCCGAGTCATCGGGGTTGATCCCCGCGCATGCGGGGTGAATGCGCGTAGCTACATAATAAGCGATCTGTGGGAGGGTTGACCCCCGCGCATGCGGGGTGAATCATTCCATCTGAATTGACCGTATCCGTTTCGTGGTTTGACCCCCGCACATGCGGGGAGAATTGTGCTTCAGCGAGCTTCTTCATGAAGAAAGCGGGTTGACCCCCGCGCATGCGGGGTGAATTGAGTATTTTTGCTTTTCCAACAACCGAAATTAGGGAGACCCCCGCGCATGCGGGGAGAATCCGATATCCCCTTCGAAAGGACTGGGGGTGCGGGGTTGACCCCCGCGTATGCGGGGAGAATAGGACACGCGACTGTATACTTTGTGCCCAGGGTTGACCCCCGCGCATGCGGGGAGAATTATCGCTATGAACCAAGCATCGTTAAAACATTGGGTTGACCCCCGCGCATGTGGGGAGAATCGGCATCCGGAACGAGAAATGCGAAAAGATATGGGTTGACCCCCGCGCGTGCGGGGAGAATACTTTGCGTTGTTTCATGCGTTCTTCTGCAAAAGGTTGACCCCCGCGCATGCGGGAAGAATGTTTTTTTAGCTTTTTTCGCACATTTTTCATAAGGTTGACCCCCGCGCGTGCGGGGTGAATTCAGTATATTTCTGCTCATTTTTATCGAACTCGGGTTGACCCCCGCGCATGCGGGGAGAATTTGACTTCAGTGAAGAAGTGCGTTATACTTTCAGGTTGACCCCCGCGCATGCGGGGAGAATACATAAAGATGTTGCAAAGATACAAAATCTATCGAAAAACACGGATTGTTACCCTACGATTGGTGCTACTTTTTTGATGACATTCGAAATAGCATCAACAGTCCGATCATCGTCTACAGATAAAACGAGCCGCTTATTGGTTCTGCGCAGCAATGCCAACGTAAAAGCGTCACTTGCACAACCCACTACACCTTCAACCAGTACAACATGTGTGTTGGCTTTTTCAATGCTCTCAAGCATATCCTGTGCGCAAATATCTTCGTCCGCCCGGATAACCACGGCCGCAGTGCTATTCTCCTGAGTAAGCGAAATAATATTAGCCACTTCCGCAGCATATACACCGTCGACCATAAGATGATGTCTTTTAAGCCACTCAGCCTCCCATTGATGCTTTGAAAGACTCTCCATCTCTTTTTTCTGGCGTCCCACCTCGCCCAAAATGTCTTTCGACTCTTCACCGGGCACATACATAGGCATGCTGTGGTTAGCAATACCAAGGGAAGCAGATGCCAATGCCATAAAGTCGGAATTGTACTTCTGAAAGGTGGTCTTCATCTGGACCTCGGCGTCATGGATTAGTTGCTGCTTTTGAGCCAGTTCATTTTCAGCCTCGGTAATCCTGGTTTGCAACAGAGAGTATTCTTCTCGAATAGCCTTTTGATTCTCAATGTCAGCCTTGATATCCGCAAGGACCTTCTCCTGTTCTGCGCAGGCCTGCTGGATTTCTTCAACGAATTTGGCTTTTGCCGAGTCTATGCACAAAGACTTGATAGCTTCGTTCTCCCACAAGGTTTCGCAGATTACTTTTGATGTCTCGTCCTCATGTTGGATTTGCTGTGTTAGCGTGGGCAAATACTTCTGGATGCCGGCACCAATCTTTTTCGAGATTTTAGAGTCAGAGACGCCTACTACCAAACCCACGGTTTCGATAGAGTCGGCAGCTTTAGTTGCTGCGTCCATGATGCAGGCAATGTCTCTCTTTGTTAGGCTGCGGTCCTGATGTAAAGCAACAGTAGCTTTGGACTGATCCAGATAACGACGCATAAAAATAAGCGCATATTGCGACGCGTCATATGGACAAAAAGAGCCTGTCCGTCTTGGCATTTGAGCTAGGAAGATCCGTTCCGGTTTCGAAGTGCTTCGTTCATAACAATAAGAGACTGTGCCAATGCCATAGAAGTCAACCAATGGGATTGCATGTAGCGCCCGAACACCATCTTCCGGTTTGGGAAAGACTTTTACTTTGAAGAAGGATCTCCCATCTTCGATATACTCCCAATTTTGAGTATCAGTAAGTAAAAGGCCCCTATTATCACCGTTTTCAGAAGGAACGCTGAGCACGAGCTTAGTATCTCCATGCTGGAAACAGTTTTTGAGCGCGAGCGGGAGAGTAAATCCCTTACGCAGAATGCCTTTTACGGCCTTCTCGTCCTCAAGAATGACATTCTCAAACTCTTTCGGAGTGAAGATTTCATAGACAGGCTGCTGAGAAGCCGTAACCGAGGCGGTAATCTTACCGTTTGCAAATGCCCACGAAATCATGCTTACCGCCATAGGACCAGATACAAAGTCCGTAGAAAGAAGTTCTGGCTGGCTGCCTCTCTGAACGGGATACAAAACTCTATTTGCGCCGATGTAATCGCCAATACGACGCCACAGCAATGTATTATTGTCATCATATTCACTTACGCATAACGACAGTTGTTCTTCCATTGTAAAACCTCTTTTCTCTTTTAATATTTGCTATATTTGAGCGTGTATTTTTTTGAGCCATAAGCCTTTCCTATACAAGGCATTATTACATCAGTTGTAATAACAGGAGTAGGCTCTTCATCCTGCGCGGGGAGTGCTTCATACTCATCGTCCAGAGAGTACAAATCATTAAACATGGGCCACGGAACAGACTCATCACAGAGGATAACACCATATCTTTCTGTGATATAATCGACCATTTTCACGTAATCTGGAGTATTTTTGCTATAATCGAATTTCACTGAACAAACAGAGTATTCTGCATCGGCGTCCTTTAATTTCGCCAAACCAAGTTCTTGTACCTTGACGTTATACGCTTCAAAGTTATTATTGAGGCGCTTAGTCGGATTTGTAATCTTGTCTAAGATGATATATTTCTGTTTCGATGTAATAAAGCTGCCCGTCGGGAGCTTCTCATATACTCCATTTGCGACGATACGAAACATGGCACCACTACAACTGCTTGATGCAAAGGTGTCGAGCAACTTCGGTGATAGTCCCAGAAATTCTTCGAGCGATCGAGTCTCACCGTTTTCTTTTCGAAGATAAGATGCAAATTGTGCCTTCTTTGGGACTGTGTTATGGAGATCTACAAAATCAGCTTGAGGCGAATTAAGCAATATAGAAATAGGAGCTTGAGCCTTTATCTCATTTCCACAGAGCATTTGGTATTCTACAAACTGACGATATTGTTGCTTGGCCAATTTCTTCTTTATCTTCCCTGTGAGTGCAACGGCCAAGGCGAAAGACCCTTCTTTTTTCTTGTACAAGAAAATGGGTGTTCTGGGATGTTCCTTTTGAGTGGGAGACATAATACCCGGTGATGCGTAAACTCTCTCGCTGCATTCCTGTACGATGCACTCTTTTTTCTTACGGTGTCTAAAGAATGGATTTCTGAAGAAACCGTTGCCGGCTTGTATCAGATATAATCGCTCCGTACATTCTGGGCATATGTACGGCAGCAGGTTGAGTTTTCTTTTCGATGCTGCTACTGCTGAGATCTCAACGACTTTACCCAGTTCTGCGGGTAGTCGAACATATGCTCTATCCATTAGGAATTCACCTCGCTTTTGTGGATTTTTCCCCGCATATGCAGAGATTGCTGTGGCAAATGCAAACCACTTTGGAACCCCCGCTTGCGCAGGGAAGCTCTTCTGTACTTGCCGTTTTGGTTTTCGGTTCAACCCCGTCAATGCGGGGACTATTTGTGTACTTATTGCCTATTGAAAGGCCCCTGCCAATGCAGGGCAAGTCGCGCCCCAACTGGGCATCCTTCTTCCTTACGCTTGAGCCAACTCTGCGAAAGCAGAGAAAAGGCGTGATACGTCGAAAGCGGCATCTGTTTCTGAGAGCCAACCCCGCGTACGGGGAATTCAGAACGCAGCAAATTGTTTGAATTAGGTGCGCGTCGGAACATCCCTGCCAACGCAGGGGGTAATCGGATGGAGAGATTCCCAATATCTGCGAGAATGGGGCATCCCTGCTTACGCAGGGAAAATCGTTTTACTTGCTCAGGTCAGCGGCGAAGGCTGTGGCATCCCTGCTTACGCAGGGGAATGTTCGCATACCTGCACCCGGACACGCCACCGTAGGTTGACCCCCGCGTTCGCGGGGAATATTGAATGGAATTGCCAGATAAGGGTTTGAAGCCGGGAAGACCCCCGCGTTCGCGGGGAATATACTTAGAAAAGTTAAAATTTTGCTTGCTTGAGTTGAATTTAATCCAATTCAATACCGTTTTCGTAAGCAAAACGATGTGCACGTTCCTCATCCGGGAAATTTCCGGTCCAATAACCGTTTGTGCCAACGACAACGAGGTTGTAACCCTTATCATTGGATTGTTCGATATAGGCCCGATAGCGCTGATTTGTATCAACAATGCGATGTACTGCTTCCTTATGAGATGTCTCTACATATTCCTTTTCAGAATTGCCGTCCTTTTCTTTACGCTTCCCTGCTCGTGTAACGATGAAAGGAACGGAACCGATTAAAACAAGGAGTGCAACACATCCAGCCGCAGTCTTGATATTAGCATAACGACTTGTGTCCGGTGGGGCTTTATATTTCTGATCCACTCCATATGTAACACCTTCAGGTGTCGAAGATGTTACCTTTTTGGGAGTTTCATTCGCTGCAATCGCCGTTCCCATTAACAAACAGGTTGCAGCCATGGCTATGCAGCCAGATTTTATAAGTGATTTGATACTCATATATTGAGAATCCTTCCTTCTATTGCAAGACATTTATTCAAATTCGTATAGAGCTGATTCCCTGCTCAGGCAGGGGGGGATCTTATCTGCTTTTTCTCCCTCACTACGCACAAGAACCACCCCTCGCGTATGCGGGGTAAACTAAACTCCTTAAAATAGGCGCAAAAAAGACACGGGCCCATCCCCGCGTATGCGGGGTAAACGCTGTCGATGCTTATTCCGAAAGACTCTTCTGGGGTCCATCCCCGCATATGCGGGGTAAACATTTTTCACAACTCAGCGAAAAGAAACCGGTAGGGTCCATCCCCGCATATGCGGGGTAAACTCTTAATGAGGTTGTCGATTTGCATTGTATCGTCTATTGAGACAGTAATTTATACTCAAAAAGATGTAATCGTTTTCAGATGATGCGGCAGCGAGCCGATTACTATCAACTGTCGCCGTTTATCAAGAAAGAAGTAAATCCTCAAGAGTGAAGCAGAATCATTTCTTACTTTCAAGTGCAGCTTTAACGGATGCATCTTCTCTTTCGCATTAGGCTTATCTGCATATGGGATGTGATACTGAGTTGTTGTATGCGCGATTGTACGATCCTGTATCGGCGCTACAGAAAACGGACGTTGATACTTCAAAGAACAGTTATTGAGCATATTCTCCTGTGACAGCGAACCAAATACAGTTTCCCAATAATCTGTGCCAAGAAAGTCCAGTGCATCACATAGCAGTGAAATGTCAACATCACGGGACTCTCTTTGAGAAAGCATAGACAGTGCTCTGTCGTGGAGGTGAATCCTTCCGTCAAAATGGGCAGAAACCCATTTGCCGATATCTGAATGCTTTGAAGGTCTATCTATGCAGCGACGTAAATATGAAATCTCAATCCTGTCTGCTGCTTCTTTTGCAACAAGTTCTTGACGGCAGTCATCCAGCTGCTGCAACAGCGCCGTTTTCTCTTGCTTCAAAGTATTCTGATACTGCTTGCCACGGGACACCTGTTCAGACAAAGAAACCACTGTTTTTTCCAAAGCCAAGATTTTTTCTTCCTGTTTTGGATTTGGCGATTGGGTTTGAAAAATATCGGATTCGAAAGACTCCATATGGTTATCTATCTGGGTTTTCTTGTTCATCAATTCTTCCAGAGCGACCTGATCGGCCATATAAACTGGTTCAATACTCTGATGCTTAATGGCATAATCCATACTATGTTCGAAAATACCTGTATCCTCAAAGATCTTTATAACTTCTTCTACACTTGTCACATCGGTCAGATCGCAGAATTTGCACCGTCCATGAAAAATGAGAAGGGCCCTGTTTAATCCAGGACAGCCGAATACCTTTTGAATAATTTGATAATTTTCGCAACCAGAATAGTATACCTTTGCTTGAAACCGAAGTGCCTTTGCCAATTCTCCCATATCATACATGGGATCGTCGGCAACAACAATCGACTCTGGCAGAAGATCGTGAATATCTCGAAATACCATTTCCGGCGGTGTAGGTTTGACCTTATACGGAATGTTCATGGGGAGTGGAGGGATCATCGTCTGCGGGATTTCACGAGATTGAGGCGTCAGCAAAACGATCAGCATTCCATTCGCTTCATCAGCATCCAGCTTGGCTACTTTCATTACGGCGGAGCGCGTATCAAGAGTCAGATATGAACCATCCATCAAGACATTGCTGCGGAATGTGATATGTTCCTCGTCAGCCAATCTCTTAATGAGAGCAGGAACTCCATAGAAAATCGGCAAATCCGAAGGTGGGTCTTCTTCATCCAACACATCAATCGCGAATGCGAAATAAACCTCTTTCTGAAACTCACGAATACCGACATTGAAGATTACCTGCCGAATACTTCCCCGTTTGAGATTTTTAAGACTGTCCAGAAGCGACCAATGTATACAATCGGTCAGCTTCATCGCCCACATGCCTTTTTCTTCGATAAGACTATGAATGTCTAGAGAGCAGCCCATCCCGTCTATCGAGGCAGAATGAAGCGGGTCTGTATTCTTTTGTCCATCAACCAGAGTAGGGGTTTCTTCTGTTGCCCAGCGGAAAGCAGCCTTCGCCACCGCCTTAATCAATTCGGTATTTGTAGCTGTATTAGGACGAGACATCCGAGCCGCCGAGAACTGATAAATCCGATGCCATGTGCCCTGCTGCGTTCTGTCATTTTTTAAATAAGTCGGAACAATTTGAAGTTCTGACTTATTTTTCTGCGATTTGCGTTTCTTTTTCTTCAAATTGTCCCTCCTCTCTTGTGGTACGCTTCCCCTGCAAATGCAGGGATATGTCAGAAAGGCCTATAACAAGCTTCTGTTCATCGGCTAAACCCCGCCAAATGCGGGGAGTTGTGCAATCGAAAAGCAGGGAGCTTTCTGTTGCCCCTACCCCCTACTTGCGCAGGG
>OLNU01001569.1_pt1 | contig 16454 bp, 19 predicted proteins | sample 1672241 | NCBI WGS metagenome assembly OLNU01 (sample SAMEA3136663, study PRJEB25190) | human gut metagenome | biome: human gut; feature: human-associated habitat; material: faeces | place: Austria | collected 2013 | reverse complement strand
CATTTGCGGGTACCGTTTCTGTAGTGCAACTACGGGGATGGTGCTTTTTTTGTGCATAGTCAAATAAAAAGTGCTTATATAAAGTAAATTTAATTACTTTATAAAGCACTTAATCTAATTTAAAAATATCTTATCAATATGACTAATGTGAGCACGACTATAGACTACCTGATTTGCAATATGTAAGTATCGTTTAGTGGTTTCTAAATTTTCATGACCAAGAATTGACATTAAAGCGTACACATCCATAGAACCTTTACTATAATAACTATCAATTAAAAAGTTAGTAGCAAAATTATGACGTAACTTATGGCTTGAAAATTCAAAAGGAAGTTTTAAAGAATACTTACGCATAAATAACTTAATAGTATTATCAGTAATTGAATCACCTGAACGAGTAACAAAAACATTACAGGAAGAAAAAGGACAACTATTTTTATATTCAAGTAAATAATGCTTTGAAATACTACCAAGTGGTACAATTCTATCTTTAGAACCTTTACCAGTAACGTTAATATAATTTGAATCAATAAAAATATTACTCCATGTTAATTTAGATATTTCATTTTGACGAAGTCCACTATCTAACATCAGGGCAACTATAGAGCAGTTCCTAAGTGACAACCAAGAACCATTATATATTAAAATAAATATCTGTTTAATATCAGAATCGGAATAAATATAAGGATTCTTTTTTGGAGATTTAGGAACTTTAATATTTTTAGCAGCTATATCGAAATTATAATTCTTTTCAATCCAAACAAGAAAAATTTTAACATTACGAACGTAAGTAGCATAAGTTGACTTACTAATGTTTCTTTGAAGTAATAAATCAAAATAAGAATTCACAACATTAATTGAAACATCAGAAAGCTCATCAGGAGCAAACTCTATAAAAGGAACTAAGAACTCTTTATAGTCCTTAATTGATTTGTAAGACAATCCGTTAAGTTTTTTCTCTTGGAGAAAGGAATTAAGTAAATCAATCATCTTCATAAAGTTTTACACCACCTCGATAAGACCATTGCTCAATATTATCGGTAATAAAACGATAATCCCAATTATCGGCATCAATAATTTTACCTAAAGTCGGACCAATATAAGTATCAAACCAATTCTTTACATATTCAATATCTTTAACAGCAGGCTTAACGTAAAGTTTAACTTTATCAACATTACCTGTAAAATTAGACCACACGGAATAAGTAGAGCAACGAGTTCTGCGTTCATTATCTAAGTTAATAAAACGCAAATAAGTATTTAAAAGTGAAAATACAAACGTTGGTAATGATTTAAATTTTAAAATTGAATTAATGGAATTAATAGCCATATCATTTTTAAGTTCAAATTCCCAACGTACCCACTTCATATTATTAGACACTTTTTGCTCAAGAGCTTTATCATAAACGCGAAGAAAAACATTTGATTGACGAGAACCAAAATAAATAGTTTTACCATTATAATCTAAAGAACCAATTTTCTTACTAAACTCATATTTAAAACTCTTAAATTTAGAAATACAACGACCTGACTGAACTAAGTCAAGTAAAGAATCAAGAGTAAAATAATCATCAGTATAATCATCAATAGCCAAATCAAGACGTGATACATTTTTAGCACGTTGGACTAATTGACCTATAAAATATGTAATGTGAGTAAAATCAAAAGGAATATCTAAAGCCGTACTATTGAAAGGGGTAGAAACGAGCAAAGGCTTAAAAAAACTACACATAGCAAAATAAAATCCCTTCGAAGTAATTTCACAATGTGTACCCATGTTTGGAGTACCATCATAAAGTATAGTAATATCAGCGTGTTTACATTTAAGCATTTGTTTATAGCCACGTGCTCCACGTCCTGTAGGCTCAAAATCGTTATAATTTAAATTTAAAAATAATAAAATATCAGTAAATGATAAAGAGGAAAAAGTAAATGCTAACCAATCGACGGAAACAAATAAATTATTTTGAAACTCAAACTTATTAAACTCATAATTATCCATAAATAAAACCTCCAAATAAAAAAGTTAAAAAAATAAGGGGAAACGCTACGCGTACCCCTTTAAAAATTTATTTTTTAAAAAGTGTGGTTTTTAAACCCCCCTATTAGCATAAGGGGGTCAAGCGATTTTCTCCAACTCTAAAATCGAAGAAAATTCGCAAAAATAAACCATACCATTAAGAGAAAGTACTTCAAGTCCGTTATCTGAATAACCAACTAAAGTACCAACAACAACATCAAAATCAATATGATGAAGCTGGACACAACATCCTAAACTTAAAAAATTATCATTAAATTTTAAAAAAATAACATTCTTCATAAAAACACCATACAATCAGGTTAATGGCAATTGTTTCCATAACCAGTTAAAAATCGAAAAAACAACTTTAAAAGTATAAAAAGAAATAACAGAAGTTATAATAGCATAAAACAACGGAGCACCAAGAACATGAACGCCATAGCTCCATACTTCTAAACCTGTTAAATAAGAATTATAATCAACAACAACATCAAACTTATCCAAAATAAAATCGACAAAATCCAAAAGGATAGAAATAAAATTAAAAATAAGCATTAACGAGACCCCCTATCAAAATCAGATAAATGACCAGTAATAACAGAAGATTTATCAAACAAAGATAAAACTTGATTAGCAAACCAAATAATCCAAATAAATACAAAAGAAGCTTGAATATAAACCCTAAAATTATCAACAAATTTATTAAAATAAGAAAAGGGAATAACAACATACTCTTTACCACCAACTTTATACTTAACGTCTGGAACTTCCTTACCTTCAACCATAAATTTCTTAAATGCATCAGCTGGCATATTAAAATGATTTTTAAAAATATCAGAACCTTTATCAAATATATTAGCAAGACAAGAAGCACCAGGCGAAAACATAGTAGAAATAACATCAGAGATAGCCTGAGGAATAGCCTTAATAGCTGCCATAGGATCAGTAAGAGCAGATGAAACAGTTGAAGCAGCTTCCCTAATATAATGGCCTATATCAATAACACCCTGCATTATTGAATTAATAGGATTAGGAATTGATAAATTATTAATTGCATCATAAATTTGTCCCATACTAGAAGTTAATGGAATAATTAAATCACTAAAGTTTTTTACATTAACAGAAAGTAAAGACCCTAATTTATTAGCCACATCTTTAAGTCCATCAACCATATTGTTAAATCCAGTTTTAGCAAATCGCAATTGATTCTTTGTATTATTCACAATCTGTTGCAGAAGACCCGTCTGGCTAGCAGTTTCAGTTGATATATCTAAAAGAGTTTCGCCATTTGTTTTATTAATAGCATTAGCTTTTTTTACATTATCAAGAATATCTTTATTACCATTTGCTATACTTTCAATCTGTGCCTCTGTAAGTAAATCATTATCAACTTCAGATGCAAAATTAGAAGAAGGATCAGAAACCTTAACACCAGTATCATCACAAAACTCAACATCTTTAAAACTAATACCATTATCCTGAATCATATCCCACAGAGAATTATTGATTTTATTAAATGTAAAAGAAGACATACGGTCAAGATCATATAATAAAGCTGAACCATCTTCATAAATACGCATATACATATTAGTATAAATTCTGATATTCTTACCAATTTTAGAGCCCATAGCATCAACAACATAAGAATCACCAGAAACATTACGTTGCTGAAAACCACGAGAACCTCCAGAAGAACCAAGGTAACGCAAACCAAAGCAAACGCCACTATTTGAAAAATAATTTAAAAAAGAAGATGAATCAAAATAATAAAATGCATCATCATTTTTCGGAATAGCACGAACAGTAACATAAGAACCATTTTGAAACTCAAGACCCTGTTCAAATGAAAAAGAAGTAAAATTAGAATCAATTAAATTAATAGAATCATTCAAAGACAAAGGAAAAACCTCATTATTAGACAAATAAGGTTTTTCATCAGAATTACCAAGCTGCCAACTATAACGCTCCGTCTTAGAAGGTCTAACTTCATATTTTACAGATTGATCACCTAAAAGCTTTTCAACTTCTTTAAGTTTTTCCTGAGTCATTCCAGTACTCTGAAATCCTAAACTATCAGAATAAACACCAGCCAACAAATCATCAACAAACTGAGGAAAAGCCTGAGAAATTCTTGTAATCTTTTCTAAATTTGGACAAGCCTGAAGTTCTTTCCATTCATTAGAATTAGAACCATTACCCTTACCAGGATCAGTACCACCATTTTGTACAATCATAGAACGAAGTAAACAATCAACTAAAGCCTGCCTTTGAGCTTGACCATTTAATTGATTAGGAAGTACAACACCGACCTTACTAAGCAATGTAACTATAACACGATATATATAAGCAGAACCGGACTCAACAGCAATTGCATCAGCCTGTACAGGTGTACTTAATATTGGAAACACAAAAGCAGTACTTATAACAGACACCAAACATATAACAGCTATTAAACTATTAAAAACTCGTTTCATAAATACACCTCTCTACATCAACCAAAATCTTCTTTACAAGAATCATAAAATTCACAAAACAAACAGCACCTCGAACAATTTTCACGAATAAAAAGCCAATATTTAAACCTACGAAATATATAAACAATTTTTTTATACATAAAAAACCTCAACATTATCTTCAAAATATAAATTTATAAATCCAAAAATTACACCTTATAATCAAGTCACGAACAAGCAAAACGACGTTCGAAAATTTAAAGTTACAAATTCAATAATTAAACATTAAATCCGCGAAGTTTTGACTAGTTAGGACAGACAACGCTACGCGTTACGCTCCACCTACGTATCGCGTTAGTGGTGTTGCGCTCCACGCCGTTCGGCTATTCTGGAGCGTCAACAACACCTGAACGAATACGCGCTAATTCTTCCCTATCCATATACTTATCAAGATCGACATTATTCTTTGCAGTCTTAAGCATTTTATAAGAGTTGTAAGACTCTCTTAATTTTTTTGTTTGAATAAAAGTAATGTATCTATGCGAGTTATAAGAATGTTTAATCGCTACTTTTTTTTCTGAACAAAAAGAATCATACGTATCAGTATCAAAACAACGCGCCCAGGTAAAACGACCTAAGAAAGTTCTACATTGCCAGCATTTAACAGACAACTCTCTAAATACTTTATCGACACGCGCCCAACGTTGGGCAGAGTATAAAAGTAAAATACCATTATCTTTACGAACCTGAGTAAGTTGAGTAAGCAACTCGATAGGAAAAGACTTAAAAGCCCTTGAATTAAATTCGTTTTGCACCTCGTCCCATGCAACAACCAACGGTTTATCCCAATCGGCAAAAAGCATATGCCAATCAGTAAATGAAAAATCTTCCTGAACAAAACCATAATTTGTACAAATATATATCTTATTGCCATATTTTTTACGAAGTCTTAAAAGTCGACGAGTCATGCAAATAGTCTTACCTTGACCCATAAGTCCAAAATATCCTTCAATGCCAAACAAATGGCAACGCTTATTTTTTAATCTGTCATAAATATAAAGCGGTATTATAACTGGTAACAGAATAATTAATTGCAGAATTATTAACATATAAACACCTCAATTTTAAAGTAAAAAAAAAGGGGCAACGACACGCGCCACCCCAAAAAGCTGAAATTAAAGGAATGAACGAATCACTCTAGGGATGATTGTTATACCAAGAATTGCAGCCATAATAGCAATACCAGCAGGCAAAGCAGCCTGAGCATTAGAAGTAATTGCTTCAGTAATTTTTGAAAAATCAACAGTTAAAGCTTCTGCTACCATAGGGTTCATAGTCGTATACCTCCTTAAATTTTATTTTTATTAAAAAAGCGTAAAGCTTTTAAAAACTATGTACAAAAACACGCATAAACAAATAAAACAAATAAGTATTATTAAATACAAAAGTTCATTTGATATACTTTCCAAATGCGCCCGAACTTCTGAATCATTACCAGCACTATTTACATTACTATCATCAACTAAAGTTGTTTCTTCCCGGGTAGAAGATTCAGGAAGTTCATCAGCGTAAACATTTGGAGAAAAAATAATTATGCAGTTTAACAGTAAAAAACTAATTACTAAAATCTTCTTTAACATTTTTTAAATCCTTTAAAAATTCCACATCATCCTTGACAGTATGAATGTTTTTTCGAGCCTTTTTCGGATAGAAAAAGCGATAAACTCGATAAGAGAAAAACAAATTAAAAGAACAAATTCCTAAATATAAAAATCCCATTTTACACCTCTACTTATTATTTGAAATTGAATCTACTTTAATGCCAACTATCTTAGGACGCTTACCATTAAAAATATTACATATAAAAACAGCAGTATCAAAACGCTTTAATATATTTAAATCAACATTTTTATCAACGCCACAACTTAATGTATAATTTGAATCCTCTTCCAAAAGTGTTACAGTCTTATATTTAATTGAATCACCATTAGAATTGTCAAAAGATGATTCTGTTACTCCGTTAAATATTCCTTTTATTTCAGCACGCATATAAATTACTCCTTTAAAAAAAAACAAATTTAAAAAGTTAATATTTAGTTGTCAATGTACAAAAAATACTTAATTTGTTATAATTAAATATTAAATAAATGAATTAAAAATAATTTCAAATATGAAACTATATATATAAAATAGTACAATAGATGAAACTTGTCAAGTAAAAAGTTTCATATTTGAAAAAAAGGAGGAAAATTGTTTATAGATAATTTAATGAAAATACTAAAAGAAAGGAATATAAAACAAAGTGAATTATGCGAAAAAGCAAACATACCAAAATCAAATATAAACCATTGGAAAAACGGAACACAACCAACAATAGATAAAGTAATAAAAATAGCAGAAATATTAAACGTAAGTATAGACTATTTAATATATGGAGAAGAAAAAGAAAGCAGATTAGAAAAATTATACAACATGGCAACAAAAGACGAGCAAAAAATAATAGATATAATGCTAGAGAAATACGAAAATCAGGGAACATCATCAAATTACAAGATTGGGTAAGGGGAAACAAATGAACGATAAAGAATATATAGAAGCATGTTGGAATGAAATAGAAAAAAACAAAACAAGAAATGACGAAATATATTGGGGAGCAAGACATCCAAAACAACAAAACCAAACATATTACAATAAAAAAGGAACATATACAAAAAGAAAAAGACACATATTCAACAAACTAATAATGACAATATTGATAATTGAAGAAATACTAATAATATTAGCAGTACTCGAATTAATCGGAGAAAGCAGAAAAGAATTAGAAATGTTAGTATATACAATTGTAATAATATTATCAATAATAAAAATAGTATTTATATACAGAGGAAGAAAGAAAACAGAGTACATAAAATATAACTCTTAATCAGGGTGTCCAGGGTTCGAGCCCCTGATCGCGCATTTGCGGGTACCGTTTCTGTAGTGCAACTACGGGGATGGTGCTTTTTTTGTGCGTAAGCAATGAGTCCACATACACCAAAAAAGGAACAGGTTCTAGAGAAAGCTTGCTTTCAGAAAGAACCTGTTCCTTTTTTGGTGATGCGGCGAATGCCGCATCAGTGAGATGTAGCGAAGCGGAATCGAACTGTATGTGAACTCATTGCGTTAGAAAAGAAGCGAATGCCGCATCAGTGAGATGTAGCGAAGCGGAATGGAACTGTATGTGGACTCATTGCGTTAGAAAAGAAGCGAATGCCGCATCAGATTCTCCCATACTTAGCAAGAATACCCAGCAATTTATTGATAGCAATCGGTTTAGACATATAATCATTCATTCTGACATCAATACTTCCATTCATTAGATTAACTAATTCCTTACCAATAGAAAGTCCTAATCCATATCCGTATTTAATAAATCAGCGTAATACACAGAAGTATAGTCTCTGCAAAGAACTTCTAAAAATTGACGTTCCTGTTCTAGAGCAGAGATACTTTAATTTAAGGTAGTTTGTAAGTTTTTTTCTGCCATAAGGGTAAAAATCACTTCCTAAAACACTATTTTTATACGTTTCATAAATTTATATGTATATTAAAATATATAATATTTAAATAAATTTATATGATAATACTGCAAAAATGGCATGTCAATTAAGTTATGGGAGGGTTTAAATAAAAAAATAACTTCAAAATGTACAATTGAAGTTGAATTTGTTATAATAAAAAATTGAGTAAAATAATTGGAGGATAAAATTATGGATATGAACATTGTTTGTTTGGATTTAGAGGGAGTTTTAGTTCCTGAAATATGGATTGCATTTGCAGAGGAGACAGGAATTCCTGAACTTAAGAGAACAACAAGAGATGAGCCTGATTACGATAAACTTATGAAATATAGAATTAACATTCTTAAAGAACATGGATTAGGTCTTAAAGAAATACAGGATACAATTGCAAAGATTGATCCTATGCCAGGTGCTAAGGAATTTTTAGATGAACTTAGAGCAATGACTCAGGTAATTATTATAAGTGATACATTTACACAGTTTGCAGGTCCTTTAATGAAAAAATTAGGATATCCTACAATTTTCTGTAATTCATTAGAAGTTGCTGAAGATGGTGAAATCACAGGATTTAAGATGAGAATTGAAAATTCAAAACTTACAACAGTTAAAGCGTTACAGTCAATCGGATATCAGACAATTGCCAGCGGTGATAGTCACAACGACCTTGGAATGATTAAAGCAAGTAAAGCGGGATTTTTATTTAGAAGTACAGAGGAAATAAAGAAAGAATATCCTGAACTTCCTGCATTTGAAACATATGATGAATTAATGGATGCAATTAAGAAGGCATTATAGACAAACAAAAACCACATCAATTTGATGTGGTTTTTGTTTGTCTATATAATATTTAGTTAAAAGATTTATAGTAAATTGAAATTCCTGAGTCCTGATACAAAAATGAAATTAATACATCTTTAGTTCTCCACCAGGATTCTTTGTATCCATTTGAATATTCTCTGCTGTAAGTAGCAGGACCAAATTGGGACGAAGCATCAGCGATAATTGAATCATAAGCTGAAGCATCTAACTTTCCATATTGCCAGCGAACTTCTATAAGTTTGTTATCTTTAAATACATAAACTAAAGATGCGGAAGCGTCGGAAACATTAGCTACAGTTCCGAATGCTGTAGGGTCATTTTTACCATTAAATGAATATGTAAGATAAGTATATCCATCAACTGATGATGAATCATCTGGATTATCTAAAGTATCATCGGACTTACTCTCTAATGCTTTGATTTCATCCATGGATGATGCAAAACTAATGTTTCTAAAATTAATTTCTGAATCCGCAATTTCTGTCTGGTCACCGCTTTCATTCTGAACAACAACAGGTGGAACAGTAGTGCCGGAGTAACTTGAACTTGCAGCGATTGTTCCTGAAGTTGATGATGACTCGTTTTTATTTCGGGAACATTGAACAACAAAGAAAATTAAAACTATAGCTAAAAGTGCAATAGTAATAATTTCAGCAATATGCTTGTTAGAAGAAGTGTTATTGTTAGAATTGTTTGTTGAAATATTGTCAGATGAAACATCTGAATATTTATTATCGTTGTTATTATTATCGGACATAAAACCCTCCTTAAGTAAAAAAATCTATTTTAATAATAGTAAATAAATTAAAAAATCACAATAGAAAATTAATATCTCATATGATTATTTACAAAAATATACATAAAATCGCTTAATAAAAGAAAAATATTAATAAATATCAATAAAAACATTGAAAATATACTTTATATATTTTAGAAATTTGATATAATTTAACACGTAGTACCTAATACTTGATTTTACGAAGAATCGTAAAATAGAACCACTCCTAGGGTTCATAAGTATACTAACATATTTTTCAGTCCGGAACGGTTAAGGCAAGGGGGCCCTAACCGTTCTTTACGTTTATAAGAAAAAAGATATAATAGTACAAAATTATAATTAAGAGGTGGTGGACAAAATGAAGGGATGGCTTGTAGTTAACGGATATTTAAATAGTGATAAATTTAATGAAATATACCAATGGCTTGTAATTGCAGCAAAAAAACAGAATTGTGAATTGAAAATAATGACTAATGACAGGTTGCTATCAATTCTTGGAATAGAAAGTGGGAAAGTAGATTGGAATAACAAGCCGGATTTTGTAATATTTTGGGATAAGGATTACAAATTAGCAAGATTATTGGAAAAAACAGGATTAAAAGTATTCAATAATGCAAGGGCAATTGAGGTTTGCGACGATAAAGCATTAACATTTATTGCTTTAAAAAATGAAGAGATAAAGATGCCAAAAACATTCATGTCACCAATGACATTTGAAAAAGAATATTCAGATTATGCATTTTTAATGCAGGTTGAAGGAAGCCTAGGATTTCCGTTCATAATAAAAGCAAATAAAGGCTCGTTTGGAGCACAGGTGTATAAAGTTAACAATCATCAGGAAGCCATAGATACAATAAAAAAAATAGATGGAAATGAATTCATAATGCAGGAATTTGTAAAAAGTTCAGTAGGTAAGGATTTGAGATTAAATGTAGTTGGAAATAAAGTAGTCGCGACAATGAAGCGTTTAAACGAGGATGATTTTAGAGCGAATATAACCAATGGTGGAAAAATGGAACAGTATAATCCAACACAAAAACAACAGGATATGGCATTAAACGTGTGCAGGGCACTGGGATTAGATTTTGCAGGAGTTGATTTGATGTTTGGAGAAAATGATGAACCGATTTTTTGCGAAGTGAATTCCAATGCACACTTTAAGAATATATGTGATTGCACAGGCATAAATGTTGCTGATACAATTATTGAATATGTTATAGATAAGTGCAAATTATAATACAAAGTCTGGTTTGGAGTTGTTAATTATGACAGGTTACATGATTTATGAAAAAAACGATGCACAGAAAAATAAAATGTATGTTGAAATGCATAAAGAAGCCTTTGCAGATTTTGGTGTAGATATAAAACTAGTACTGACAGATAAAATTTATAAAGAACATAAAATGGAGTTAGGAAAACCTGATTTTGTAATAAACAGAAGCAGGGATTATATAATTTCAAAAGAGTATGAAAAAATCGGAATCAGGGTATTCAATTCGTCTGAAGTAACAAGAATTGCAAACAATAAAGGCTTAACATATAAATTCCTAAAGGGAAAAGTACCATTTATGCCAACGGAATATGAAAAACTAATGTTAATAAGTGGTGTAAATGTTAATAACAATTTGATTTCATATCCTTATGTGTTAAAAAGTTGTAGTGGTCATGGTGGAAGTCAGGTATTTATGATTAATTCAAATGACGATGAAGAGATTGCAATTAAAAAAATTGAAAATGATAAATTTGTAAAACAACAATGCTGTACAGATTTAGGAAAAGATGTAAGAGTATATATAATAGGGAATAAAGTGGTGGCAGCAGTTTTAAGAACCTCAGAAAAAAGCTTTAAAAGTAATTATAGCCTGGGCGGAAATGTTTCTTTATATGATTTAAATGAGACTGAAAGAAAATATGTAGACACAATTACACAAATGTTACCAATGGATTTTGCTGCAATAGATTTTATATTTAACAATGGGCAGGCTGCATTTAATGAAATAGAAGATGCAGCCGGTGCCAGAATGTTATATAGCATATCTGATATAGATATCGTAAAAATGCAGGTTGAATATATGATGAAAGAATTAAAGAAGTCATGCATTGCCAAAAATTAATATGGCAAATCAGCTTTTCCTTTCATAAATTTAATAACTTTTTTCTTTTGTGCCTTATTAGTTATAATGTCAGGCTGCCAGTTATTTGTGTCGCCTGTGTATACATAACAGGGAATAATTTTACCGGACTGATTAGATAAAACTCCATCGGTTATTGTAAGCTTATGTGTGTAAATAATTGTCCTGTTTTCAGGATGCCTGTTACCACCGAAAATAAAATTACCAAGAGAGTAAATAATTGTAACTCCTTTATATTTTTCCATTGGCTGCAACACGTGAGGATGGTCGCCCATTATCAAATCAGCTCCGGCATTGATTAAATCGTGGCAGGCCTGTTTTTTCCATGATTCAGGTACATGTATAGCTTCTTCTCCTCCGTGAAAATATATAATCTGGTAATCAGAATTTTCTGATGCTTCTGTAAGCAGTTCTTTAATTGAATCTACAGCGTAAGAGTTGTACATAGATACACAAAGAATTGCAATATTAAATCCATTTTTTGAAAAATAAATATTAGAGCCTTCTTCGCCCCATTTTACATTGGCTGCATCAAGTGCGGCCTTAGTATCAGAATGTCCCTGCTCGCCATAGTCATTAATGTGATTATTTGAAATCGAAACACCGTCAATTCCGCCGGCAGAAAGAATTGCGGCATTTTTTGCAGCAGATTTAAACCAAAAAGCTCTCATTCCGGGGTCAGCATATTGTCCCTTATCACGTACTTTTAAATTCTTGCTATCTGAATAAACATTTTCGCAATCAGCCATTGTAAAATCGTCATTAAGGAAAATGTTACTGACTTTAGAAAGAAAATATTTAGGCTTCTTTTCATCAGCAACGTCATTAAAACAATTTGCATAATATGTATTTTCATCTGTTGCGCAAAGACAATCTCCAATAAAACTTAAATCAATTGTAAAAGTATTGGTTGTTGTTGGCTCTTCAGTAGTAGATTCGGCTAAATTATTAGAAGGTTCATTGGAAACATCAGTGCTATAAGCAGGTTCTGTATGTTTAGGTTCCAGTAATTTTACAGTGCCAGATATTACTGCAACAATAATTAATATTGAAAGTGCACAACCTAAAATAAATTGCTTTTTATTCATAAATCCTCCGTATTTATAGTGTAAAATAAAATATAACATATTAAAATCTTCTGATTTTGAACAAATGAAAACGATAGTATTATATTTTATTTTAAATTTTATGTTTACACGTTAAATATAAACGAATACATATTATTTTACAACTTAACATTTCCTTAAGAAATATTCGTTTTAATGACAAAAGATAGCCTGTGTGCTATAATCACGAATGATAAAAATCATTTCAAACGGAGGGATAACGAAATGGAAAAAGAAGTTAAAGTATCGGTAATTGTGCCGGTGTATAATTCAGAAGCCTTTATTAGACAGACTGCAGAATATATTTTAGGACAATCTCTTAAAGATATAGAAATAATATTTGTAGATGATGGTTCTACTGACAAAACAAGAGAGATTCTTGAAGAAATAAGTAAGACAGATGATAGAGTTAAAGTATTGCATCAGCAAAACAGTTTTGCAGGTGCTGCAAGAAATTACGGATTCAGAGAATCATCAGGAAAATATTTAGTATTTTGGGATGCAGATGATATTTTTCTTCCGGAAGCGTTGGAAAAAATGTATGACAAAATAGTAGAAGACGATGCGGATATATGTATTTGCCCGGCTGATTACTATGATAATGAAACCAGCAAGATTTTGAAGAATAATGTATACATTAAATATGATATGATTCCTGAAAAAACTCCGTTTTTTAAAGAGGATGTTGAAGATGTATTGTTTAATTTTTCAACAAATGTTCCATGGAATAAAATGTTTAAAAGGGAATTAATTACTGATAATAATCTTGAATTTCAGCAGATACAAAGGGCGAATGATAACTATTTTGTAATGACAGCTTTTTTCTATGCAAACACATTTACTTACATTAAAGAAAGCGTAATTCAGTATAGAATTAATTTATCAACAAGCCTTATTGGTGGAAATTCTAAGACCCCATTATGTGTATATGAGGCTTATAAAAAAACTTATGATAGAATTAAAGATGAAGCAGGATTTGATAAAGTAAGACAGAGTTTTCTTAACAAGGCAATGCGTGCATGCTTTTATTTCTTAAGTGTTCAGACTAAATTTGAATCATATGAAGTACTTTACAATAAGTATAAAAATGAAGTGTTTAAGGAATGGAATTATCCTGAAGATAAAGAGTTTTATTATAATGAAAAAGATTATAACAGATATCAGAGAATGAAGGAAAGTACAGCAATAGAATTTATGGTGTGCGAGTATCAGGGGGCAATAAATGAAGTTAGAAAATTAAAGAATTCAAGATATCAGCTAAGATTGAAAAATGACAGACTTAAAGATAAAAATGACAGACTAAGGGAAAAGAATGAAAAATTAAAGATTGCAAAAGAAAATTTGAAAGCTCAGGTTTCAAGACTCAAAGCTAGAATTGCAGAAATTGAAAATAGTACGAGTTTTAAAATTGGAAAAGCAATTACTTATTTACCAGGCTTAATAAAGAAAGCCATAAAAGGTAAAAAGTAAAATATAAAATAATAAAAAATAAGAGAGTGAATAAATGTCAAAAAAGAAAGATAAAACTAAGAAAAATGGAATAACTGTTTTAATAGGTCTTATCGTAGTTGCTATTATAGTGATTGCTGTGGTAGCTGTTATTCAGTCGACCACAAGTTTAAGTACTCATAAACCAACAAACGCTGCAAAGAACTATGTAAAGAGTCTTTTAAAGGAGATGGATTATGATCTCGTGGTTAAAGGCGCAGAAGTAAAATATCATGGAGATCTGGATAAAGCTAAGGAACTGTATGGAAGTGAAGTAGATAATAAAAATTCCATAGAAGATTATTGCGTAGTTAATGTAAAATTAATGACAAGCACAGGAGATGAAAAGAAGTATATAGTTGATTGCATAAAATACAATGGCAAATGGAAGGCTATGGGTGTACATTCTGATTATAAAGAGTCAGAAAATAGTAGTAACAGTGCAATCGATAATCTGCCTAAAATTAATCTTGATGGAGAATCTAAATAATGAGCGTGGTTAACAATTTTTTTGGACATTTAAGAACAATAACGAAACATAGGCATATGGTTATAAAACATTGTAAGAAAGCAGGGATACTTTGGCAGGGGTTAAGACATGACTTGTCAAAATATTCACCAACAGAATTTATACCTGGAGTTAAATACTATACAGGTACAAAAAGCCCTAATGAAGGTGAACGAATTGATAAAGGGTATTCTGTCGCATGGTTACATCATAAAGGAAGAAATAAACATCATTTTGAGTATTGGATGGACTATAGCAATGTTACTCATAGAAATGATCCGGTAGAAATGCCTTATAATTATGTAGTGGAAATGTTTTGTGACAGAGTTGCTGCAAGTAAGATTTATAATGGAAGTTTATATAAGGAAACTGATCCTATAGATTACTTTAATGCAAAACATGGTCAAAGAACAATCCATCCAAAAACATCGGATGAGATTGAAAAACTTTTGAAAATGCTTGCCAGTGAAGGTGAGGATGCTACATTTGCCTACATTAGGGAGCAAATGAAAAAATTTAGAATTGAAAAGAAAAAACATATTAAATTGAAACGAAGCCTGCGAAATTATTAACATTTTTAAGTAGATAATAAATAAACATGGGCTATCAAATGCTTAACAAAGAGTAAAAAAAGAGCACCATAATGTGTATTAGATTAAATTTGTGATGCCAAGGTCAAAAGGTTTAAGCCCACATGAGCTTGATCATGAGTGGGTGAAAGACCTTTTGACCCTGCCATCAAATTATTATAAAATACACTTTTGATGCTCATTTTTATATGTATTTAATTTTCAACTTCTTTCTTAAAGATTACAAGTTTGCTTAAAACGTAATTTAAGACAATAACTACAACACTTATTGTAACTTTGCTAACCATTCCCTTTATACCGAAAATTGTTCCGTTTACACCTAATTTTACAAGGAGAGGTGTTCCAAAAACCTCAATTATACCGGTGAAAATTCTAGCGGAAATAAATTTGCCAAATTCAGCAATGACAAAAGAAGGTTTCCAGCTGTAACTTTCAAAAACCCATATTTTATTAGTGAAATATGCAAAAGAAAGAAATGTAAAAATTATATTATGGCTTCCTTGGTTGACTGTAGAAAATAATTGGGAACTTTTTAAAACCTTTTCAGATTGGGGTATTGCTGGAGTAAAAATTGATTTTATGAATAGAAGTGATCAATGGATGGTGAACTTTTATGAGAAAGTGGCAAAAGAGGCTGCCAAGAATAAATTGATAGTTGATTTTCATGGCTCATTTAAACCTGCAGGTCTTGAACGTAGATATCCTAATGTACTTTCTTATGAAGGAGTCTTAGGTTTGGAAATGGGAGCTAGATGCACTCCTTCTAATAGTATTTTTTATCCTTTTATCAGAAACGCTGTAGGTGCAATGGATTTTACTCCAGGTTCTATGATTTCTGCACAACCTGAGGATAACAAGTACACAAGAGCAAATGCTATGGGATCTGGTACTAGAGCATATCAGATGGCTTTGTATGTAGTATTTAAAAGTGGTTTACAAATGTTAGCTGATAATCCTGTTTATTATTATAGGGAGAATGATTGTACTGAGTTTATCACTG
>OLNU01001545.1_pt1 | contig 16630 bp, 18 predicted proteins | sample 1672241 | NCBI WGS metagenome assembly OLNU01 (sample SAMEA3136663, study PRJEB25190) | human gut metagenome | biome: human gut; feature: human-associated habitat; material: faeces | place: Austria | collected 2013 | reverse complement strand
TGCAGATAAGCGCCACATCGTCCTTTGACCATGGGTATACGGCTTGCATATCCCCGCCGACAAGCCGCTGAAAGTGAGCGTCACGCTGACCAACACGGGCGATCGCGAGGGCGCGGAGGTCGTGCAGCTCTACGTGCGCGATCTGCTGTCCGGTGTGACGCGTCCGGTTCGTGAACTGAAAGGTTTCCGGAAGGTCATGCTTCGCGCCGGGGAGAGCCGCGAGGTGACCTTCACACTGACGCCCGACGACCTTTCGTTCTGGCGTCTCGACAAAAAGTGGGGCCAGGAGCCGGGCGACTACCATGTCTGGGTAGGGCACGACTCCGACTGCACGCTCGGCGGCCACGCGCTGATGACCTATCTGCTCGGCTTTGTGAGCGCAGACGTGGTCTCCTTCGCGCTGCTGGCCGAACCGATTGGCGCGGCGGTCTGGGCGCTGCTGCTGTTCCACGAAAAGGTGACGCCGCCGCTGATGATCGGCGGCCTGACGGTCATCGTCGGGCTGATGCTCTACACCTATGGCGAAATGAAGGCGGGCAAGCGATAACCCTTGCCTTTTCCGGGCGTTTTTGCTATCATATAGCGGTATAGACAGAAAGAAACGCGGGCGTTTTGCCTGCGGAAAAGAGGAAATCATATGGCGAATCAGAATGTGCTCGACCTGCGGGATGTGGCCGCGAAGAGCCGCGAGCTCGAAGGTCAGGTTGTGACGGTGGAAGGCTGGGTGCGCAACCACCGCAAGCAGAAGAGCATCGGCTTCATCGAGTTCTACGACGGAACGGTGCTCGCGCCGATGCAGATCGTTTATGACGATCAGGTGAAGGACTTTGCCGCGGTGCAGGCCATCCGCAACGGCGCGGCCGTGCGCGCGACGGGCAAGCTCGTCCCCGGCCGCAACGGCGCGCTGGAGATGCAGGCGGCGGAGATCATCCTCGAGGGCGACTGCACGGAGGATTATCCGCTCCAGCCCAAGCGCCACACGCTCGAGTTTCTGCGCGACATCGCGTATCTGCGCCCGCGCACGCGCCTGTTTCAGGCGGTATTCCGCGTCCGCTCCATCGCGGCGCAGGCGGTGCACAACTACTTCCAGAGCCGCGGCTATGTGTATGTGCACACCCCGCTGATCACCGCGAACGACGCGGAGGGCGCGGGCAACACCTTCACCGTGACCAATCAGGAGATGGGCAAGCCCTACAAGGCGGAGAACGATTTCTTCGGCCGGGCGACCGCGCTGGCCGTGACGGGTCAGCTTGAGGCGGAGACGTATGCGCTGGCCTACAAGCGCGTGTACACCTTCGGCCCGACCTTCCGCGCGGAGAACTCCAACACGAAGACCCACGCGGCCGAGTTTTGGATGATCGAGCCGGAAATCTGCTTCTGCGACCTGAACGGCCTGATGGACATCGAGGAGGATTTCCTCAAGTCCGTCGTGCAGGAGGTGCTGGACAAGGCCATGCCGGAGCTGGAGTTCCTGCAGGGCTACGCGAAGAGCAACCTGATTGAAAAATTGCAGACGCTCACGCAGTCGCACGTCGCGCGCGTGACGCACGCGGAGGCCATCGACATCCTGCAGCACGCGACGCATCCGTTCGAGCATCCGGCGGTGCAGGGCGAGGATCTGTTCAAGGAGCACGAGAAATATCTGACGGAGGAGCACTTCAAATCCCCCGTGTTCGTCTACGATTGGCCGAAGGAGATCAAGGCGTTCTACATGTATCAGAACGACGACGGCAAGACTGTGCGCGGCGTCGATCTGCTGGTGCCGGGCTCCGGCGAGCTGATGGGCGGCAGCGAGCGCGAGACGCGCCTTGATCTGCTGACCGGGCGCATGGACGAGCTGAACATCTCCAAGGAGCAGATGGATTGGTACGTCAACCTGCGGCGCTTCGGCGGCTGCACCCATTCCGGCTTCGGCATGGGCTTTGAGCGCCTGATTATGTATTTGACGGATATCGAGAATATCCGCGACGTGATTCCGTATCCCCGCACGCCGGGCAACTGCGAGTTCTAAAAGACGCTGTAAACGCTCGGAAAGCCCATTATCGGAATTTGTGCAAAATTCGGATGGGCTCATTTGCTGGAAGAAAGATTGTTTCATCATGGACGATAGATTTGTAAGAACGGCGCTCATCTTCGGCGAGGACGGCATGCGGCGGCTCAGCGATGCGCGCGTCGCGGTATTCGGCGTCGGCGGCGTCGGCGGGCATTTGGTGCAGGCGCTGGCGCGCGCGGGCGTGGGGCATATCACCGTGATCGACGACGACGTGGTGAGCGTGTCCAACATCAACCGTCAGGCCGTTGCGATGGATTCCACCGTCGGCCGCCCGAAGGTCGAGGTGATCGCCGAGCAGGTGCGGGACATCAACCCGGCCTGCGAGGTGACGCCGCTGCGCCTGTTTTATACGCCGGAGAACGCCGGGACGCTCGACTTGGCGCGGTTTGACGTGATTGCGGATTGCATCGACACGGTGAAGGCGAAGGTCACGCTGATCTGCCGCGCCAAGGAGGCGGGCGTGTACGCCATCAGCGCGATGGGCGCGGGCAACAAGCTCGACCCAGCGCGGTTCGAGGTGGCGGATATCGCCAAAACCAGCGTCTGCCCGCTCTGCCGCGTGATGCGCACCCAGCTCAAAAAGCGCGGCGTGGCGCACCACACGGTCGTCTACTCCACCGAGGAGCCGCTGAAGATCGTCGCGGACGAGCAAAACGGCCGCCATGCGCCCGGAAGCGTCAGCTTTGTGCCGCCGGTCGTCGGGCTGATTATGGCGGGCGAAATCATCAAAACCATCGCAAGGGGGAACGCTTGATGCAGGGAGCGGTAGCGCGCGAGGAGATCGAACTGTCGTTTAAGCGGTATATCCTCGAAAAGACGGAGGCGTTTGCCCACGAGCCGATGGAGGACGTATACCGCGTGAATCTGCTCGGGCAGATGCTCGACCGATACGACGAATTGCGCCAAAAGGGGCTGAGCGGCGACGCGGCCTTGCAGCGGACGACGGCGGATTACGCCGACATCCCCGCGCGGATGCGCCGCGAGGGCTTTGAAGAGGCGGGCGCGCACCGGACGGAGGCGCGCTGGCCGCAGATGACCGAGGAGGAAGCCGCCGACTACGTGAAGCAGAGCGACGCCTACGCGCGCAAAATCGCGATGGGCACGGCGCTTTGCAGCGCCTGCGTCGCGCCGATGATGCTGCTGGTCGCGCTGATGTCGGCGTTCGGCAGGCCGGATGTGGGCGGCATGCTCGGCTGCGTGAACATGTTCGTGATGATCGGCATGGGCGTTTACTGTCTGGTGACAGCGAAAAAGCCGGAGAACCGCAGCCGGATTCGAAGCGGAAAATTCTCCCTGAGCGCGTCCCTGCGCAAAAAGCTGATGGCGCGCAAAGCGCGCGCCGACGAGAAGGCGCGGCACAAAAAAGGCCTCGGCTGCGCGCTGCTGGCGACGTGCGTTTTGCCGATCTTCGCCGGCGCGGCGCTGGACAGCGTATGGCGCTTGTACAGCAGCAACCCGTTCGCGATTCTCGGCGTGGGCGCAATGTTTCTGATGATCGGCGCGGGAGTTTACGAGCTGACCGCCGCCAACGGAGAAAAGAAGCCGATCAAGGATTTGCTGAAGGAATGATTCCCGGCGCGTGCGCGTGTACGGCGCATGGCGCAGAAAGGAAAGAAAAATGGCATCACCCGTAACGTTTGACCTTGTCAAAAAGGACGCGAAAACCCATGCGCGGCGCGGCGTTGTGCATACCCCGCACGGCGACATCCAGACCCCGATCTTCATGCCGGTGGGCACGCAGGCGACCGTCAAGGGGACGACCCCGCGCGAGCTGAACGAGGTCGGCGCGCAGATCATCCTCTCCAACACCTATCACCTGCACATCCGCCCCGGCGAGGAGCTGGTCAAGGAGGCGGGCGGGCTGCACAAGTTTATGAGCTGGGATAAGCCGATCCTCACCGATTCCGGCGGATTTCAGGTCTTCTCGCTCGCCAGCCTGCGCAAGATCAAGGAGGAAGGCGTGCATTTCCGCAGCCACCTCGACGGCAGCAAGATGTTTATCGGCCCGGAGACCAGCATGGCCATTCAGGAGGCGCTGGGCAGCGACATCGCCATGGCGTTTGACGTGTGCTCGCCGTATCCCTGCGACCACAAGACCGCACAGGAGGCCATGCTCCGCACGCACCGCTGGGCGAAGCGCTGCAAGGAATACCACACGCGCGAGGATCAGGCCGTGTTCGGCATTGTGCAGGGCGCGTTTTACGAGGATCTGCGCATCGAGAGCGCGAAGGCGCTGAGCGATATGGATTTCCCCGGCTACGGCATCGGCGGCCTTTCCGTCGGCGAGCCGAAGCCCATCATGTATGGCATGCTCGAGGCGATGATGCCCTATATGCCGGTGAACAAGCCGCGCTATCTGATGGGCGTGGGCAGCCCGGATTGCCTCGTGGAGGGTGTGTATCGCGGCATTGATATGTTCGACTGCGTGCTCGCCACCCGCATCGCGCGCAACGGCACCTGCTTCACCGATCAGGGGCGGCTGGTCATCCGCAACGCGCAATACGCCCACGATTTCGGCCCGATTGAAGAGGGCTGCGACTGCTACGCCTGCCGGAACTTCTCCCGCGCGTACATCCGCCACCTCATCAAGGCGGGCGAGATCACCGGCGGACGGCTGGCGACGATCCACAACCTGCGCTATCTGCTCAGGCTGATGGAGCGTATCCGCAAGGCCATCGAGGAGGATCGCTACGAGGAATTCCGCCGCGATTTCTTCAATCATTACGACATGAGCCGGAATTTCTGATGTAATCCCGCTGCGGTCAGTCGATGAATTTGCCCGCAACAGTTGCAGAACAAGGAAAAACAGGCTATAATAATGAAGTTACCCAATGAATGAAAGGATGTGTCTTTCCCCATGAAGTATGCCCTTATGAACCTGCTGGCTGACGCCGCCGCCACCACCGCGACGACCGACGCGGCCGCCGCGACCGAGACCATGGGCACCGGCGCGACCATCATCTACTATGCCGTGCAGTTTGTGCCGATGATCCTGATCTTCGTCGTGTTCTACTTCCTGCTGATCCGTCCGCAGCGCAAGAAGGACAAGGAAGCCAAGACGATGCTCGACAACCTCAAGGTTGGCGACCGCATCTGCACCATCGGCGGCATTTACGCGACCATCGTCCGCATCAAGGACGACGTGCTGACCGTCGAGGTCGGCGACCAGAAGACCCAGATGATGATCGCCCGCTGGGCCGTGCGCAACGTGGAGCAGCTCTCCGTGACCAACGATTCCGAGCAGCTCATCTGATTTCCCGCATAAGATAAACCGCCCCGTCATAGTTTTGGCTGTGACAGGGCGGTTTTTTCGTGGGAAAGAGAGGGGAAGAGCGTGGAAAATCAAACCTTTGCTTCGTCAAGGGGCGTCGGCTCGTTCAAGCGGACGACGCGGAGAAGCGCGCGCAGAACGGAGAAAAACGCGATGTTTGCCGTGCTGCGCGGGGTGCTCGTCGCGGCGGCGATCACCGTCATCGGCGTGGCGGTCTTCGCGCTGATTCTGAATTGGTGGAACGCCAGCGACCGCGCCATCACGGCCGTCAATCAGGTGGTGAAGTTCGTGTCCATCCTCGCGGGCGTGACGACCGCCATGCGCGCGGGGGAGAGCGGCGGCGCCATGCGCGGCGCTTGCGTCGGGCTGCTGTATATGGCGCTGGGGATCGTCTGCTATGCGCTGATGATGGGGCAAAGCCCGAGGCTGACCGCCTATCTCGCCGATTTGGGCATGGGGCTGGCCGCGGGCGGCTTGTTCGGGATGATTTTGACGGCGCGGAAGACGGGCTGAGAGACATAAAAGGAGCTGTCAGTTCGCTTGACAGCTCCTTGAGGTTACTTTCTCATGGCCTTGCGGAAATTATACCGCGTTTTCCAGTAGCGCGATTCGCGGCGGATGGTGTTGATGATGTCCCCGCCGAGAAACAGGAAGACGTTGAGCAGACAGAGCACGATCGTCACCCGCGTGGACGCGCCGCCGACGATGAAATAATACAGGTACAGCGCCGCGTCGGCCAGCGCAAGATACTTCATCTTGATCGGCAGGAACATGAACAGCAGCACCTGCTCGTCGGGATACAGCGCGGCGTAGGCGAAGAACAGAGACAGATTGAGGAACATGTTGTTGCCATAGCCGGTAATCAGCGCGGCAATGATCGAGCCGAGCATGCCGACCCCATAATACAGGTTGAACTTGACCTTGCCCCACTGGTTTTCCAGCCCGAGGCCGATCATGTAGTAAAAATACAGCGCGAACAGGATGAAAATCGGCGAGCTGGACGGCGGCGTGAACACGAACGTCACCAGCCGCCAGATTTGCCCGCGCATGAGCCCCGCGCGGGTCAGCGAGATGAGAGAATAAAGCCGGTAGCCCAGCGTCGGCCAGATATACATCAGCGCGAAGACGATGCCCTGACCGATGACGATGTATTTCATCAGATTGCCGATGGCATAGCGGCGCAGTTTGCGCTCCAAATCATAATGGATGCGGTTGTCCTTCAAGCGGCAGACCTCCTTTTGATGTAGTATACCATATTTGCGCGCGGGGGAAAACAGTGAAAACCGCTTTTTCTGGCTGACCGACAGAATTTTCAAAAACAGGTGAAAAAAGAATAAAAAATGTATTGACAAGAAGCGCGGATTCTGATATAATCTCTTCTTGTCAGGCGGATGCGTGATCTTGCGAGACTAAACGCCAATGTGGCTCAGTCGGTAGAGCAGCGGTTTCGTAAACCGCAGGTCAAGGGTTCGAGTCCCTTCATTGGCTCCATTTTCGAGGTGTAGCGCAGTTTGGTAGCGCGTTTGGTTCGGGACCAAAAGGTCGCAGGTTCAAATCCTGTCACCTCGACCATATTAAGTACCAGCTTTTGATACAAAGGCTGGTACTTTTCTTTTACCCCATGGCGGCTCAAAAGCCCTGATGGCAAAGGGTTTTTCAGGCATTTTCTTGAAAAGGTATCCCGAGACAATCATCATTTCTATCATGCAAACAGGCGTGGAAGGCAAAATCGCTTTCCGCGCCTGTATTTTTTTACCCCGTTGCAGTCAAAAGGGCGCGTTTTTAAGTTTTGTCAAATCATTTACTGCTTCTTAATAGCATCCTTTTATGATAAACCTGGCGTTCCGCTCGCCATACTACAGGGGCATTCTCATTTTCCGGGTTCGGAACTCTACCGGAGAACAATGAAAGTACTGTCCGAATACGTGAGTAAAATGTTTGGCAGAAGGAAAGCCAACAGCCTGTGCGATCTCTCGAACCTTGAGTTGAGTATCGGAGAGCAGTTTTGCGGCGTTTTCCATACGAATCCGTAAAAGGGTTTGAGAATAGCTGGAACCCATTTCCCGGTGAAAAACCGTGCTCAGATAGGCGGCGGTCACCCCTAATTCTTCAGCCACAGAAGTCAGGCTAATCGGCTAGGCATTGTCAATACGCCAGCTGATGCACGACATGTGTTGGATCATGCTTTGCTTTTTTAGCGGGGGTCTATTCTAAGGCGTCGCCATAGTGAGTTGTAAAATACTTTTTAAAATGCTGCAAATAGACTCTGTAATTTTCCAAATGATCTGCTTCGTGGGTATAAAAAAGCTGAGTGAGATATCGGTAAGGGGATCCATCTGGTTTAAAAATAGGCAGATAGTATAGAGAATCGGAGTCGATCAGACGGGATTTGGAGATGATAGTCCATCCAAATCCATTTTTGACCAGTTCAACCATAATCCGGGAGTCACCGGAGATTTGGACGGGAGAGGAAACGGGAGGTTTATCGAAAGTGTGAGAAAACCATTCGCTAATCAAATCATCAATGGGTAGGTGCGTTTCGGAAGAGTTTTGGATGAAAGGATGAGTCTTAAGATAATCCATGGTGATTGGTTCGCGGGCAATGATTAAAAGGGGCTCTGTAAAAATCGGATAGCTATGCTGATCCTTTGTTAAAAACCGGTTGCCCCGAATGGAAGCGACCATTAGTTCGCCGGAATTGAACATATTAAATAACGTAATGGATGGAAAAAGCGCGACATCTACCTTGATATTTTGGTAAATGCTGCAAAAATCATGAAGCTGCTTACACAGAAAATAGCTGGTAAAGGATGCGGTTGCGCCAATGCAGATCCGACCGGAATATTCCGAAGGATCGGACTGTACGACGGAGGTGATCTCCGCATCGTATAGGAGCATTCGATAAGCATATTTGTGTAGACGAAGGCCAGCCTCCGTAAATTGTACGCCTTTTGTTGTTCTGATAAATAGAGAACGTTGGAACTCGCTTTCCATTTTTTGCAGACGATAAGAAATGGCGGGCTGAGAAACAAATAGTTTATCTGCTACTTTGGAAATGCTCTTTTCCTTGAAAATTTCCTGAAGAATCAGCCAATCGGTTTTATCCATACGAAATAAATCTCCTTTAAAGGAAGGCAATATAAAAACTCTTTATACCGATAAAAGAATTATAAACTTCCTTTCCTCTAAAGTCAATGCTATAATTGAGGCATAAGATACAGGAACGACAAGAAAAAGGCGAAAAAATTGTAAGGAGGATCGGCAGTGAAACCTGAAAAAAGAGATGAAGTATGTGTGCTTGCTGCGGCAGGCATGTTGGGATCGTCGTTTGATAAAAAAGGTTTTTATGCAGCGCTGGAAAAAAATCCGGATGTAATTGGGTGCGATTCGGGCACGTCAGATTCCGGTCCTTTTTTCCCAGGCGCCGGGTTGCCACGCATGAATCGCAAGGCTGCCAAACGCGATTTGGAGTTGATGATTACTGAAGGAGTTAAACGCGGTATCCCTGTTTTGATTGGATCGGCAGGAACAGCTGGTGCGGATCCGAACGTGGATTGGATGATCGACATTGTTAAAAAGATTGCATCTGAGCAGAAAATTCATTTTAAATTGGCAGAAATAAAAACAGAAATTACCAGGGAACAGCTCGAGCATTACATGAATGCCGGAAAGTTGCATCCGTTAGAAAATGCGCCGGACTTCACCGAAAAGGAACTGGCTGAGTTGACGCGTTGCATTTCCGTCATTGGTGCAGAACCATATATTAAGGCGATCGAAGAAGGCGCGCAGGTCATTATTGCCGGTCGCTCATCTGATACAGCGATTTACGCTGCTGTACCCAAGTATTATGGGTTGGATAACGGTTTCGCGTGGCATGCGGGCAAAGTGCTGGAATGTGGTACGCTGTCTACGGTGTTTGAAACCCGCCACGGTAGTATTTTGGCATGGGTTCGCGATGACTCGGTCAGCATCGAGCCGGGTGATTCGGAAATGGCAGTTTCGCCGGTGTCTATCGTTTCGCACACGTTGTATGAGAACTCCAATCCGTTCCGTTTGGTGGAACCGGGGTGTGTAATGCTCACGGATGAATCGCATTATGAGGCGGAAACGGAGCGCAGAGTAAAAATCACGGGCACGAAAATGATTAGAACGCCGTATACGATCAAGCTGGAAGGCGTTAAGTTTGAAGGCTATCGTCGGGTGGCTATCGCAGGCGTATCGGATCCGTTAATTCTTCGTTCGTTTGATACGTGGCTGGATGATGTGAAGAAACAGGCTCAGGAAAAGATTGAACGTGGTATGGCGCTGAGCCCAGACAGTTACCGCTTTAGAACAGTTGTATATGGAAATCCGAAAGATCCAAACACTGAAACGGTGGGTGTACTGTTTGATATTGTGGCGTCCAATCCGGCCGATGCGGACGGTATTATCTCTAATGTTTGGCATACAGCGCTCCATGTACCGATTCCTGAATGGACGGGCGCACAGAGTCAAACGGCGTTTCCCTTCTCACCGCCGGATCTGCAAACCAGACATAATGGCGAAACATATAGCTTCTGCCTAAATCATGTGATCGAAGTAGATGATCCATTGGAAACGTGCCGATTTACATATTATGATCTTTAAGGAGGGGAAACATGTCGGATATGAAAAAACTATATGAATTGGCTAAGCTGATCCGTTCCAAAAATGCCGGACCATTTGTGGTGACGATGGATATTCTTTTTCCGGATCATGATATGTATCAGAGAGTGCTGGAAAGCGGAGCGTTGGATCGAGCGCGAGTTGCGGCGTTATATCATATAGATGAGAGTCGACTCCAACGCTATGATTTGCCTTTGGCCAATGCGGTTAAATTCTCTATGCCGCGCAAGGCGCCATCTGGCGATTTTTTGGATGAAGATTTGTATGGGTGCCAGCAGCACCGGCCACTGGTTTTAATGGATGTTCAGGTGTAACCAATGTCTTACGAGACATAATAAATAAAGAAAAGAGGAGTATGTATGAAAAAGTATCTGGGAATCTTTGCATTGATGATGGCGATGTTGCTGCTCACTTCCATGACTTGCGGTGCGTTAGCGGAAGATTGGAAATGGGATCAACGAGTCGAAATCATGGTGCCTGCCGGTGAAGGCGGTGGACTGGATACAACGATCCGCAAGTTTGCAACTTATCTGGAAAAGGAACTGGGCACGACGATCACTATCCTCAACAAAAGCGGTACTGCAGGCGTAACCGGTTATACATGGAGTTACAATTCCACCAACAAAGGCTATTCCTATCAGTTCACTGCACCGACTGTCATTATTTCTGCGGCGCAAGGTCTGTTTACGGGTTTTGATCCGATGAAGGTTATCAAGCCGGTTTCTGGTCTGGTCAATGCGGAAGGCATGATTATCAGCCGCCTTAATGCACCGTGGAAGGATGCGCAGGAGCTGATTGACTATGCCAAGGCGCATCCGGGTGAAGTTAGCATTGCAGTTGACTCTCCGAACGGCATCTCTGGTGCAATTGTCAGCGAGTTTGAGGCTGGTGCGGGCATCAAGTTCAACTGGATTACTTCCGATTCTTCCGAAGGTTATGTTTCTGTTATCTCTGGAGACATCGATCTTTGTGTGAACACGTGGAGCGATGTTGGCGCTTATGTGCAGTCTGGCGATCTGGATGCGACTGTGGTGATGGCAGATCAGCGCAATGCTGCTTATCCCGATGTACCGTGCACCAAGGAGCTTGGCATCGAGTCTACGCTGGGTTATTACCGCGTATTCACCGCGCTTGAAGGAACTCCGCAAGAGGCTATTGACTCGATGGAAGCGGCAATCAAGCGCGCTTCTCAGAATCCGGAATGGGTCGAATGGTTGACTACCAATGGCATGACCAATGATTATGTGTGGTCGCAGGAAGAGCTGGCCAGCGTTATCGAGGCAACGTATGAGTCTGCACTGAAGTTGGCGACTGCAAAGTAAAAATACGATTTCGGGTCATCTGTTCGGCGGGCAGTTGCCCGTTGAGCGGATGACCTCTGTTTATACATGAAAACATGGGCATGGAGGGAGTTTATCAATATGGGAGAATTGGCATTTAACGGATTTCTGTTGCTGTCATTTGTCGGTTTAGCGGTGTATTCTTCCCAGATTCCGATTCAAGGCAACGATTTTTTGGCTCGGTATTGGCCAATGGGTATCTTGATTGGATTGATCGTTTTGATGTCAATCAAGATCTGTAATCTTTGGAAGAATATGAAGCCGGAAGAGAGACAATTCAAAATAAATTTGAGTTTTTTGAAGCAGAAAGCTGTCCTGCGGCTTTTGGCTGCGTGCGCATGGCTGGTGATTTACTCGTGGATGCTGCCATATGTTGGCTATTTGATTGCGACATTTGTTTTTTGCGTGGGCATCGCTTATCTGCTTAAAGCCAGAAATCCGCTGAAGACGATTTTGGCGGCACTGTGTATCACGCTGGTGCTCTTTGCCGTATTCACGTGGGGATTAGGCGTCAGCCTTCCCCGTGGCTATGGGCCGATTGAAGAGTTTAGCAAATGGCTTGAGTATCTGCTCTAAAAAAGGAGGAAAAGCGTATGGATTTGCTGTTATCGGGTATTCAGACTGTGTTTTCGCCGGTTGCGCTGGGCTGGATCATGCTGGGCGTTACGCTCGGCGTTGTCTTTGGCGCGCTTCCGGGTATCAGCGCAACGATGGCCATCGTTTTGTGCATCAGCTTTACCTATTCTATGGGCCCGATTATCGCCATTGCGTTTCTTTCGGCCGTATATTGTGCCTCGATTACGGGCGGAAGTATTACGGCAATTCTATTTAAGATTCCGGGAACGCCATCCAGTGCGGCGACAGTACTTGATGGTTATCCGATGGTACAGCGCGGTGAAGCTGGCCGCGCGCTGAGTATTGCGTTGATTTCCTCGGCAGTCGGCGGCCTGTTCTCTGCAATTATCATGTTTGTCATGACTCAACCGCTGATGAAGTTGGCACTCAAATTCAATGCGGCCGAACAGTTTGCGGTCTGCTTCCTCGGATTGAGTATTCTGGCGTTCATAGATAACAAGAATCGAATTAACACATTCATCTCTGGCCTGATCGGTTTAGCAATGGGATGCGTGGGTATGGATCGTTTCTCTTTTGTGCCGCGCTTTACCTTTGGTTCGACCCGAATGCTCGACGGCATCACCGTGCTTCCGTTTATGTTAGGTATGTTTGCCATTGCAGAAATCTTGAGCAATATTCATACGCCGGTGGATTTCTCTGCATACAGCAAAGATAAGCAGGCTAACATCAGCAAAATGGTTTCTATGAAGGAACTTTGGTCGCTGAAATGGACTGCGATTCGTGCAGGTATCTTGGGCACGTTTGTAGGCATCGTTCCTGGCGCAGGCGCGACAATTGCCTCTTGGATGTCTTATTCAATCGAAGCAAAGGTCAGCAAGAATCCGGAAATGCTGGGTAACGGTGATCCGCATGGTATTTGCGCATCTGAAACGGCAAACAACGCGGCGACTGGTGGTGCGATGGTTCCGTTGCTGGCTATGGGCATTCCGGGCAGTAACGCGGCGGCCATGATGATGACGGCGCTTTCGATTCATGGTGTTGTGATGGGGCCGTTGCTGCTAAAATCTCAGCCGCTGTATTTGTCTACCACGTTTACCGCGATGATTGTGGCGAATATCGCCATGATCTTCATCTCCTTGTTGATTGCCCGCGTCTTTGCGCAGGTGCTTCGTGTGCCATATTATGTCTTGGGTACGTTGATTATGATGTTGGCCATTACTGGATGCTATGCCTATCAGGCAAGTCTGTTTGACATAACCGTGATGATCGTCGGCGGCATCTTTGGTTATTTCTTTAAGAAGTACAAGTTTAATACTACAGCGTTGATTCTGGGATTGGTGCTTGGTTCGGATACGGAATATTATCTACGCCGTGGATTGATGATGAAGGGATCGTTTATAAAGTTCTTTGAACGTCCGATTTTCTGCGTGCTCTTTGCGGTTTTTATTATTCTGTACGGCTATACGCTGATTCAGTATCTGCGCGGCAGAAAAAAACAGCAGATTAAGCAATGAGATGGCGAGGGTGAAACTATGAAAATCAAACAATCTGCGGTTGCAGGAACATTGGAATCCAGTGATGCGCTGGTTACAGTTGAACCACACGAAGGATCCGTTGAGTTGGATATCTCCAGTTCAGTTATTAATCAATATGGCAGGCAGATTCGTGCGACTGTTGTGGAGACGCTTAAGCGGCTTGATGTAGACGAAGCACGGGTGACGATAGTAGATAAAGGTGCACTGGACTGTACGCTCAAGGCGCGCGTGGAATGTGCGATATTCCGCGCCTGTGGACAGAGCGAAAAAAACATTCCATGGGGAGGGACTATCCGATGAGCGAGAAATTTCGTCTGCGTCGGACAATGATGTTCGCTAACGCGCAAAAACCGAGCCTTGTTAAGGATGCCTATATCTATAAACCGGACAGCCTGATTATTGATCTGGAAGATGCTGTTTCGGAGAATCAGAAAGATTCTGCTCGTTTCTCTCTGTATCATATTCTGAAAACGGTGAATTTTCGCGGGGTGGAACGTCTGGTGCGTATTAACGCGCTAGATACGCCGCACTGGCAAGAGGATATCCGTGTATGCGTTGCGGGCGGGGCGGACGGCATTCGTTTGGCCAAATGTGAATCTGCGCAGGATGTCATTCAGGTAGAAAAGGCTGTGGAAGAGGCTGAAGAAGAATTTGGAATGGAAAAAGGAAAAACGTTGCTTATGGCGGCGTTGGAAAGCCCGGGGGCGGTGCTGAACGCGGTCGAAATCTGCAAAGCTTCGCCACGTCTTTTTGGCATTGCGCTTTCCGGCGGGGATTATAGACGCTGTATGCATACGCGTCCGACGATCAGCGGCAGTGATATTCAGGCGGCTCGCGGCTATATGGTGATGGCAGCGCGAGCGACGGGTGTGCAGTGTTTTGATACGGTTTTTACTGATTTGGATGATATGGACGGTTTTCGTCGAGATGTCATTCTGGATAAAGAAATGGGTTTTGATGGAAAATCTATTGTCAATCCGCGTCAGATCAAGGTTGTTCACCAGATCTTTGCCCCGACGCCAAAGGAAATTACGGAGGCAGAGCGCGTCGTGTCTGCTGTTCGGGAGAATGCAGAAAAAGGTATCGGCGTATTTATGCTTAACGGCAAGATGCTGGATATCGCCTTCGTGGAGGGTGCGCAGCGCACGATAGCTTTGGCCAAAGCATCCGGCGTGTATAAGGGGGAACTGTAAGATGAAAAATGCAGTAGGTAGAGAGATTCCAGAAGAACTGATCAAAAAAGGATGGGAGCCTTTTCAAGGTAATCAGTATCGAGAGGGTTGTACCTATCAGCGAGTTGGTCCTATGGTGAAGGCAAGGGTGATGCCACAAGGCGGAAAAGTTGTTTCCAGTCTGCGCGAAGCCATTGAAAAAACAGGTCTTTGCGACGGCATGACGATTTCCTTTCACCATCATTTTCGCGATGGTGATTACATTGTGGATAAGGTGATGCGCGAAATTGCCGACATGGGGTTGAAAGATATTCATTTGGCGACCACATCTATTGGCGGTGCAGCGGATGTTGTTGCAGATTACATCGAACAGGGAATTGTAACCGGTTTAACAACGAGTGGTATTCGTGCGCGCATTGGCGAGGTGGTTTCGCAAGGAAAATTGAAAGAACCGGCAATCATTCGAACGCATGGCGGCCGCATTCGAGCCATTGAGACGGGTAAAATACATATTGACGTCGCCTTTATTGGCGCTTCTTCAAGCGATGAATTTGGTAACGCAAGTGGTAAAGGCGGAAAGAATAATTGCGGTGGTTTGGCATATTCGGTTACGGATGCACGCTATGCCGATAAAGTGGTTGTGATTACGGATACGTTGGTTCCCTTCCCTAATAAGCCCTGTTCTATTCAGGGTATTGACGTGGACTATGTAGCGTTGGTTGATTCGATCGGAAATGCAAAGAAGATTGCCAGTGCTGCTGCCCGCATTACTTCTGATCCGCGGGAATTGGCTATTGCGGAAAGTTGCGTGGAAGTGATGGCAGCAACGCCGTTTTTCAAGGATGGTTTCAATTATCAGACAGGTGTTGGCGGCCCCTCAATTGCAACGCTGCTCTTTTTGAAAGAAAAGCTGAAAGAGGCGGACATTTCAATCAACTCCGTCATTGGAGGTATTTCTACCCCGATGGTGAATATGATGAAAGAAGGATATATTCGTCATATTGCCGATACACAGGATTTCGATACGGGCGCGATTGAATCACTCAACAGTACGCCGAATCATTTTGAAATCAGCTGTGACGAATATGCCAATCCGTTGAACAAGGGCGCTTTTGTCAACAATTTGGATTTTGTCGTGCTTTCTGCGCTGGAAGTCGATACAGATTTCAATGTCAACGTTATTACCGGATCTGACGGGATTTTAAGAGGAGCGCCCGGAGGCCATCCGGATACTGCGGCAGGAGCCAAGTGCTGCATTATTGTTACGCCGCTTGTTCGAGGAAGAATGCCCACGATCTGCGAGCGTGTGGTGACGGTGACGACGCCGGGGGATTCGGTTGATGTTGTTGTGACAGACTACGGTGTTGCAGTAAATCCAAAACGGCAGGATATCCAGCAGTCGCTTCATGCAGCAGGTATTGAAACGTTGACGATTCACGAACTTTGTAAGATTGCGTACGATATCGTAGGCGCACCGGATCCTGTGGAGTTTGAAGATAAGATTGTTGCGATCATTGAAGCACGAGACGGCACGGTGATGGATGTTGTTAAGCAAATTAAGCCATACCATTTTGAAGAGTGAATATAAAATGAAAAAGAAGCGAAAGCATTTCGATACTCAAGAATAACGACCTCTCAGATATAAGAATATGATATGGCATCTTTCAGAACCGTCTCGGATTCTATGAAAAAAGCCAAGGATTTGACAGGATGAACTCCAGAAGTATTTATAAAACAGTAAATGAGAAATCAGGGGGTCTATCCCGAATTGTGTGTAAACGCTCTCTATGAGAGCAAACAGCAGAAACTGGTATGAGGCGGTAGCGGTCTGACCGATGCCGCCTTTTCTCTACCATAACGCCGACGGAACCGGATGTCAAGGGTGGAGAAGCCGGGCTGCTTGTAGCCTTTATTGACTGACCACCGGGGAGAACGCCACCACTAAGGCCGGAGATAAGGTACAATAAATTGCGCAAAAAGAAAGAGACATAGTTTACAAACTCTGGTAGAATGAAAGTTGCTACACACCATTCAAAAAG
>OLNU01001533.1_pt1 | contig 16742 bp, 9 predicted proteins | sample 1672241 | NCBI WGS metagenome assembly OLNU01 (sample SAMEA3136663, study PRJEB25190) | human gut metagenome | biome: human gut; feature: human-associated habitat; material: faeces | place: Austria | collected 2013 | reverse complement strand
TGACCCTGCAAGGGGCAATTGCCCCTTGACCCCTTTTCGCGATTGAGTTGGTCGCACTTTCATACACCTTCCGCGTGCAGCTTTTTGGTGCTTCGCCTAAGCCCTTGTTTGCTTCCCTACCTTTCCGTGAAGCACCGAAAAAGGGCGGCATACCCGCAGGTACACCGCCCCTTGACGCCTTGGATTACACCTTCTGGAAGGTGAACACCACTTCGCCGCCCGCTTCGGGAGCAATTTCTTCCACCGTCTTGTCGAACTCGTAGCCTTCCGGCACAATCAGCACATGCAGCACATAGGGGTACGCAGGCATGGTGAATTCCAGCACGCCATTCTCATCCACAGGCATGGGCGTGCACGTTTCATCCGTGCAGACGTTAATCATCGTGCCGGTCACGGGGTTGCCGTCCTGATCGACGCACTTAATCGTGTAGCTCGCCATGCCCTCCATCGGCAGCTGCGGCGCTTCCGCCACTTCATCCGTGGAAGGCAGGGTGCCATCGGCGTACTTCCAGCCGGGGACATTGATGCCATACTGCTGCAGCATGGCGACAAACGCATTGGCGTTGGGTTCATCAGCAATTGCAATGGCGGATGCTTCCACGTTTTCCGCGCCAGCCTTCACCACAAAATAGGTGGTATACGGGAAGCCGCTTGCCTGATTGGTGTCAATCGGCTGATTCGGGATGACGTAGCCGTCCTCCGTCATGTAGTCCGTCAGCGCATAGTTTTCGGGGGCAGCCTCGCAGCCAAAGGCGTACATTTCCGGGTCGAGCCCCTTCGCCAGCGTCACCTTCACCGTCGCGCTTTCCGTGTTGTCAATCACATAATAGTTGGTCATGCCAAAGGTGGACATCAGCGCAAATTTCGGGTCGGTGAAGAAAACCTGCTTCACGTTGTCGCCCACAAAGGAGATGGTCGTCATCTTCGTGCCTTCCGGATAGACCGGGTTGTTCGCCAGCACAGCGGCGGCTTCTTCTCCGTCCACCACGCGCGCGTTGTCCAGCCAGATCATGTCCTCATTCGCGGCCTGAAAGGAATCCTTGATATAAGACAGGGCAATTTCGTAAGTACCGTCCGCCGGGAATTCATAGCCGTAGGTCGCCCATTCCTTTACGCCGCCGAACGCCTTCACCGTCTGCCCGTTGACAGACAGGTAGAACAGGTCGCAGCCGGCTTCGGTGGACGTCTTGTAGTCGAACGCGAACACATCGCCCGCCTTCGCTTCCACCGTAGTCAGCACGGAAGCGGAAGAAGTATCCTTGCCCGTGTTCGTGCTGACCAGAACCGTGCGGTCATCCTTTTCCGCAACCGCCATCGGCCAGGTGTATTCATCCGTAGAATTGGTGAAGGACAGCGGCGCCGCCGTGCCTTCCACATTCAGCGCACGGTTCAGTTCCGCTTCATCCGTCGGCGGAATCGAGGGCTTTTCGCCCGGCAGGAACGCCAGCACATTCGTCTGCGTGTACTCATCGCCGAGGAAGAGACCGAACAGGCGGACAAACGCGTCCGTAGAGGTCTGAGAACCCGTTGCGAGGAAAGCCACATTGCCGAAGCGGTCAACCACAATCGAGGTCGGGACGCCATTGAGCCCGAAACCCGCAAAGAGGTTGAACGTTTCATGACCGACCGGGAACGTCAAACCATGCGACGCCACATATTCCGTCAGCTTCGCATCATCATCGTTTTCATCGATGCTCAGCGCAAAGACTTCCACCTTGTCCTTGTACTGCTCATAGGCTTCCTCCAGGAAGGGGAACTCCGATTCACACGGGCCGCACCACGTTGCCCAGAGGTTAATCAGCACCATTTCCTTCTCCTTCAAGGTTTCGGAGAGGGTATGGGAAACGCCGTTAATGTCCGTAAAGGTAAAATCGGGCATGGGCGCGCCAAGCGCGTACACCAAGGCAGTTTCTTCCGCCAGTGCAGCGCAGCCGAGGCACATCGCCAGTGCCAGAACCAGTGCCAGCATCTTCTTCATGAGGATTGCTCCTTTCACGTTCTGCGGCTTCCACCGCAGTCTTACAAAAATTATAAGGCGAGAAATGCCTGATGTCAACCGAAAAAACTTCATAAATACAATTGGCGTGCGCAACGCCCCTTTTTCGGCTCCAGCAGCAGCGAAGAAGCGCAAAATTGTTTGGTATTTCCATAACCAAAAAGCCCTGCCGCATTCACGACAGAGCCTTTTTGTGCCTTGATTACGCCTTGCCAGCGCAGCCCAGCACATCCACAATCTTGTGGGCGACCATCGCCTTCACCGCAGCGCGGGCAGGCTTCAGGTACTGACGGGGATCAAAGTGATCCGGATGCTCCGCAAAGTACTTGCGGATGCTCGCGGTCATCGCCAGACGAATGTCGGAGTCGATGTTGATCTTGCAGACCGCCATCTTCGCCGCCTTCGCCAGCTGCTCTTCCGGAATGCCAATTGCGTCGGGCATATTGCCGCCGAACTGGTTGATTTCCTTCACGAACTCCTGCGGGACAGAAGAAGCGCCGTGCAGGACGATCGGGAAGCCGGGCAGACGCTTGGAGCATTCTTCCAGCACCTCGAAGTGCAGCTGGGGCTTCTGACCGGGCTTGAACTTGTATGCGCCGTGGGACGTGCCGATGGCAATCGCCAGCGAGTCGCAGCCCGTGCGGGTCACAAACTCTTCGACTTCTTCCGGATGGGTGTACATTTCCTGACCATGCTCCACCTTCACGTCGTCTTCGACGCCGGCGAGCGTGCCGAGTTCCGCCTCGACGACCACGCCGTGGTCATGGGCATACTCGACGACCTTGCGGGTCAGGGCGATATTGTCCTCAAAGGACTTGGAGGAAGCGTCAATCATGACGGACGTGAAGCCGCCGTCGATGCAGCTCTTGCACAGCTCAAAGCTGTCGCCGTGGTCAAGGTGCAGCGCAATCGGGATTTCGGGGTTCTCGATAACCGCCGCTTCCACCAGCTTCACCAGATAGGTGTGGTTGGCATACGCGCGCGCGCCCTTGGACACCTGCAGGATGACGGGAGCCTTCAGCTCACCCGCCGCCTCGGTGATGCCCTGAATGATTTCCATGTTGTTGACGTTGAAAGCGCCGACCGCATAGCCGCCGTCATACGCCTTCTTGAACATTTCCTTCGTCGTAACAAGCGCCATTGGATTTTCCCTCCTGATGCAATTATGTAGGGGTTTTCCACCGAACCTATTATAGCACATTCTGCCGAAATAGAAAAGGGGGTTTTTTCACAAGTTGTATTTTCTTTCACAAAGTTTTGGAGAAAAAAACGACCTCATCCCCCGTTTCGGCGGATGAAGCCGTATCAGCACGCAAAAGCAGCCTGAAAAAGTCGCCAACTCAATCGCGCGAAAGGGTCAAGCGTAGGGATTTCATCCCGTTTCATTCGCCCTTGGGTTTCCCCCAATTAACACGCGGAAGCAGCCTGAAAAAGAAGCCCACTCAATCGCGCAAAAGGGTCAAGGGAGGAACTCCCTTGCAGGGTGCAGGGGCAGCGCCCCTGCTGGAGTCCAGAGGCAAAGCCTCTGGTCACTGCCCCTCTTCCGTCCGCTCCACCGTGCCGACATAGATGATTTCGCTCTTTGCCTTGTAGGTGTCGGTGTACATCAGCTTGCGCTCGGTTTCCGCGCCGCCCACATACTTCACCAGGTAGCTTTCCACCACACAGCCGTCGGTTGCCTTGCGGTAGGTGTACTCTTGGTCAACATAGGTGGCATAGGTGTGGTTCGTGTCCTTGCGGTATTCCGGCTCGGTCGGGGCGGGCAGGGTCTGCACCGTCACCGTTTCCAGCTCGTACTTCACGCCCTTGCCGAGGCTCTCGCCGTAAATCGACACCACGCACACCTTGTGCGACTTGTCGTAGCGGCTGTCCTTCATCACCGTCGCGACGATGAAAATCGTGCTGTTCGTGTCGTTGCGGAACTTGAAGTCAATGCGGTTGTCGGATACCGTCGCGTCCTTGCCGTAGTCGGTGTAGCCCACCGCGTCGGAGTGCGGCTCGCGCTTGAGAATCGTCATGTTCGCCTTCGCCGCCGCGAGGTACATCGTCGTGCTCGCCTGACACACGCCGCCGCCGTAGCCCATGCGCTGATCGCCATACGCGTACTCAATCGCCTGATAGAAGCCGTTTGCCTTCGTGCGCTTGCCCACAACCGTATTGAAGGAGAATGTTTCGCCCGCTGCAAGCATCTTGCCGTTGATGCGCTCGAACGCCACCTGAATGTTCAGGTTGCGCTCTTCCGTGCTGGTGGTCGAAATCGGGGTGTACGCCGTCGCGCGCAGCTGAATCTGCGGCTCCAGCATGGCTTTGGTCGTGGTCGGCTGAAGCTCGCGCGTCGTCAGCTCCACCTCGCCGCTGACCAGGGACGACATCATCTGGTACACCTGATTTTTCGCCTCAGTCGTGTCCATATAGCGCCCGACCGTTTCCGGCTGAATCGTCAGCGGATTGTTGAAATTGTTGGAATCGAAGATAATATGCGCATCCACCGGCTGGATGTACGCCTGCTGCGCGATGCTGAGCAGGATGTTGTCAATCACCACATTGTCGCCGCTGGGCGTGGCGGAATAGCCCTCGTATGGATTTTCTGCCAGCGTGTCCATCGTGGCTTTGCGCGCGTCAATGCCGCCTTCTGTGTGCCCCGGCTGCCACGCCGCGTCGAGGGCTTCCCGCACATCGACGGTCATGTTCAGGTCGGCGCTCGTGATTTCCCTCACCAGCTGACCGGCGTACATCAGGCGCACCTTCCACGCGTCGCGCTGCTGATTCGCGTGCGCCGTGACCGCTTCTTCCGCCTCCGCGCGGGTCATGCCGCCGAGGTGGATGCCGTCCACATACACGTTCGGGACGTACTTGTCGTCATACGCCGTGACCGACGCGACCAGTGCTTCCCGCTCGTTCTGCTCCTGGATGGCATTGCTGATGGCGCCGCCCGCCGCGACCAGTCCGCAAATTACTGCCACCGCGCACGCGCAGAACAGGATGCGCTTGAGCAGCTTTTGCCCCGACGGCTTGCGGCGGACAGGCTCGTTCTTCGGCTCGCGATGCTCCGGGTTGAAGCCCCCCAGCCCCGCCGGCGGATGATTGCCGCCGCCATTGCCGCCGTTTCCGCCATTGCCGTTCGCCGGATACTGCGGAAAATTCGCCGGATACATCGGCTGCTGCCATCCGCCATAATTCTGCTGCGGATACGGCGGATTCTGCGGGCGCTGCGGGTTCATCGGCTGATTGGGCATCATCTGCCCGCCGCGAATCGGCTGATTGCGCCCGGTGTTCATGCTTGTCGGGTTCTGTCCCCACGAGAACTGCTCCAATTGGTGCGCCGCATCGAGCGGCTGCACGCCGTTGTTCCAGCCCTGCTGCGGCTGCATGGGCGTCCCCTGTACGCCGCGGAAGCCGCACATTTTCCCGCTTTGCGCATATTGGCTCCCCTGCCCCGGCTGATTCATCCCCTGCGGGCGCATCGGCTGAGCCGCACCCATCGGCTGAGCCGCGCTCATCGGCTGAGCCGCGCTCATCGGCTGAGCCGCACCCATCGGCTGAGCCGCACTCATCGGCTGAGCCGCGCTCATCGGCTGAGCCGCGCTCATCGGCTGCATGGGCGGATTGGCGCTCTGCTGCGCGGGGGGCGGCTGTGGATTCCGGCGCGGCGGATTTGTCGGCTGCATGGGCGCGTCTTCCGTGCGGATAAGGGGGATGCTGTTGTCCAGCGTCTGCTGCCCGGCATACTGCGCCGCGTTCAGCTGCGTGCGGCGGCGGCGCGGCTGCCTGTTGTCGTTGAATTCGGACATGGTTTCAGCACCCCTTTCTGATGGCAATTCGGTATTTCTTCATCTTATATCTATCACATGATTTGAGCATCTTCCACTGCTTGCAGCAATTTCTCCACATCATCGGCCGCCCTCGCCCACATCGGCGCGGTGCAGCCGACCATGCCGTGGCGGTCGCCATCGCCATGGAAGTCGCTGCCGCCGGTGACCAGAAAGCCCATGCGCCGCGCGGTCAAATCCAGCAGGGGCATGGCGCGCCCCGCGGACGGGTGGTAGACCTCAACGCCCCGCAAGCCCTGCTCCTGCCAAACGCCGAGCAGGTGGCGCAGCAGCGCGCCGGTTTTCTCCAGCTCCATCGGGTGCGCCAGAACAGGCACGAAGCCGCTTTCCCGCATCAGCGGCAGCGCCTCCGCCATGCTCAGGCGCTCCCCCGCCACATACGCCGGTGCGCCATCCGCCAGAAAGCGGTCAAACGCCTCGTGCGTATCCACCACATAGCCGCTGCTGACCATCGCGCGGGCGATATGCGGCCGACCGACGCTGCCCTTGGCTTCGCGGGCGATTTCGTCGTAATCCAGCGGATAGCCCAGCGCGTTCAGCTTCTCCACCATCTGCCGCGCGCGTCCGAGCCGCAGTTGGGACAGCGCCCGAACCTTGCGGTGCAGGGGCGTATCCGTCCCGCGCCCGTAGCCGAGCAGGTGCAGGCCGCTCATATCCCGCAGGGACAATTCAACACCTTGCAGAATCGGCATCGGGGCGGGTTTTCCCAGCAGCTGCGCCGCGCCGTCAAACGTGTCATGGTCGGTCACGGCAAGGAGCGTCACGCGGTGCTTGTCCGCCAGCGCCACCAGCTCCGCGGGCGTAAGCAGCCCGTCGGAAGCAGTGGTGTGGGTGTGCAAATCAGGCTTCATGGGGGTCGTCCGGGTGATTTTCGGGCGCATCCGCCGTCTTTTCTGAGGCTTCCGCGCTCTTTTCAGCCGTTTCAGCGGACTTTTCGGAATTTTCTTTCTTCTTTTCGTCCGCCATATCCTGCATCATCACGTCGCCCGTGGTGCGGGTGTCGGCATCCTGAATATCCGGCAGCGCGCCCGTTTCCATCAAGGTGACGAACTCGCGGCGGCTGATGGTGTCGTACTTGAGCAGCGCTTCCACCAGCTTTTCCATGCGGTCGCGGTTGGCGCTCAGGGCATCCACCGCCTTCTGGTAGCATTCCTCCAGCAGGCGCTTGACCTCCGCGTCGATGCGCGCCGCCAGTTCTTCGCTGTACCCGCGGCTCTGCCCAAACTCCATGCCGACGAACACTTCCTGATCGCCGTCAAGATAGACCGGGCCCAGCTTTTCGCTCATGCCGAACTGCGTCACCATGCGGCGGCAGACCTCCGTCGCCTTTTTCAGGTCGCTCGTTGCGCCGGTGGTGAATTCGCCCAGATAAAGCTGCTCCGCGGCATGACCGCCCAGCCCCATCGCCACGAAGTCCATCAGCTGGCTGTAAGTCTGCAAATCGTCCTCTTCCGTCGGCAGGGACAGCGTGTAGCCGCCCGCCTGCCCGCGCGGGACGATGGTAATCAGGTGCACCTCGTCGCAGTTGGGCAGGACGTGCCCGACGATGGCGTGACCCGCCTCGTGGATGGCGACCATGCGCTTGTCGCGCTGCGTCACCTTGTGGCTGCGCTTCTCCGGGCCCATCTGCACGCGGGAGATTGCCTCCACCAGCGTCTGCTGATTGATGGCCTTCAAGCGCCCGCGCGCCGCCAGAATCGCGGCTTCGTTCATGATGTTTTCCAGCTCCGCGCCGGTGGAGAAAGGCACACGCTTGGCGATATTCTCCAAATCCACATCATCCGCAAGGGGCTTGCCCTTGGCGTGCACCTTCAGGATGGCAACACGCCCCGCCATATCGGGGTAATTGACGAGAATCGTGCGGTCAAAGCGGCCGGGACGCAGCAGCGCGGGGTCGAGAATGTCGCGGCGGTTCGTCGCCGCCATGACAATAACGCCCTCGTTGATTGCGAAGCCGTCCATCTCGACCAGCAGCTGGTTGAGCGTCTGCTCGCGTTCGTCGTGTCCGCCGCCCAGACCCGCGCCGCGATGGCGACCCACCGCGTCAATCTCATCAATAAAGATGATGGACGGGGCAGCGCGCTTGGCTTGGTCAAACAGGTCACGGACGCGGCTCGCGCCCACGCCCACGAACATCTCCACAAAGTCAGAGCCGGAAATGGAGAAGAACGGCACGCCCGCCTCGCCCGCAACCGCCTTTGCCAGCAGGGTTTTGCCCGTGCCGGGCGGGCCGATGAGCAGCACGCCCTTGGGGATGCGCGCGCCCATGTCAATGTACGCCTTGGGGTTGCGCAGGAAGTCCACCATTTCCTTGAGTTCTTCCTTCTCTTCCTCCGCGCCCGCGACGTCGGCGAACGTCACCTTGTTCTTGTTCGGGTCATGGATGCGCGCCCGGCTTCTGCCGAAGTTCATCACCTTGCCGTTGCCGCCGGTCTGCGCGCGCATAATCAGCCAGAACATCACGCCGCAGAGCACCAGCGAAATTGCCAGCGGAATCAAATCATACCACCACGGGGTGGTCAGCGGCTGACGGTAGATGATGGTGAATGGCAAATCCTTGACGGACACCTCATCCAGCGGCTTATTAAGCTTCGCCGCCTGCATTTGCCGCGCGGTGACGATGAAATCAGCGCCGATGGTGGTTTCAAAATCGTAGTTCTTGTCGGGGAAATCCGCGTCGGCGACCGTTGTTGTTGTCGTCACGCCCACCAGCGACGTGCCGCGGATGGCGACGGAGCGAACCTGCCCCTCCTCAATCATCGTCAGCAGCTGGGGATAGGTGATGCGGCGGTCACGGGTATTGCTGCCAAAGCCGTTGGTGAACAGCATCGAAATGGTGAGCACCATCAGCAGCAGAACCGCGACGTAGCCGAACATCCCGCGAGACTTCTTCAATGCGAGCATCCTCCTTCCGTTCCAGCGCCATCCGCCTGTTGCGGCGTATACCCATATAGACGAATGACGTGTGCGGAAAAATCCATCTTTACAAAAATTTTATCTTTTTTCGGGGAAAAATCGGCTGATTTATTCGTGCGCCGCGCCGTACACGCGGCTGTCCAGCACGCCGATGTCCGGCAGATTGCGGTACTTCTCGGCGAAATCCAGCCCGTAGCCGACGACGAACTCATCCGGAATCTTGAAGCAGTGGTAATCCACCGTCAGGTTGTGTTCGGGATTGCGGCGGTCGGGCTTGTCCAGCAGCGTCGCAATGCGGATGGAGGACGCGCCGCGGCCCATCAAATACTTGCCGAGGTAGAACAGCGTGTTGCCGCTGTCCACAATGTCCTCCACAATCAGCACGTCGCGCCCCTTAATGGACACGGACAGGTCTTTCTCCAGATTGACCACGCCGGAGGACTTGGTGGAGTTGCGATAGCTCGAAAGCGCCATGAAATCCAGCGTTACGGGCAAATCGACCTCGCGGATGAGGTCGGAGAAGAAGACGCTCGCGCCCTTCAAAATGCAGACCATCACCAGATCGCGTCCCTGATAGTCGTGGGTGATTTCCCGTCCCAGCTGGGCAACGGCTTTCTGGATGTCCTCGCGCTTGACGAGAATCTTCGTCATGTCTTGATACAGCTTGGCATTGGTGTCCATCGTGTTGTCCTCCTAATATTATATGTGAGTATCAGTTGCTCTTGTCTTCGCGCAGGGGTGCGCCGCACACCTTGCACTGCTCCAGGTTTTTGTACGGTTCGTCGTCAATCTGCGTCCACTTGAAGGATGCCGTCAGCGGGCGATACCGCTGATTGATGGACGCGCAGTTCGGGTCGATGTGGTAATACGTTCCGCCGTTTTGGTTGTAGTAGAGAATCAAGTCCGGATGGCTGGTGTTCAGCACGGGCTGGGTGGCAAGGGCGTTGGTCGGGGTGGCGGTGCTTTCCTGCTCGTTGCTTTGCAGCGTCGCGGGGTCAACGTACCACACGCCGTCCTCCTTGACCATGCGCACCTTCCACAGGTAGACGCTTTCGCCCAGGGTGTTGTTCTTGTTGATGACGGCGCGCACGGTGACCATGCGGGCGATGTCGTTCGATGTGCCCGTGATAGCCGTGAAATCCCAGCTGACGGGCGTGCGGTTGGTCAGCACCTCGCCGAAGAGCTTCTGCGTCACCGCGTCCGTGCCGCCCTTGATGCTGCTGCGCCACGACGGGGCCGTCAGGTTGACCATTTGGCTGATGGCGTTGTTCTTCCACAGCGTGAAGAAGGAATGCAGCTGCGCGTAGCACTCCTCGGAGTCATCCACAGGCGTCGCGGTGGGCGTGGGCGCGGGATTGGGCGTGTCCGTCGCGGTCAGGTTGACATCGAGGTTATTGCCCGATGTACTCCCCTGCTGCATCTGACCGGACTGATTCGGCTGCGCGGGGGTTTGGTTATCCGCCGCGTTCGTCGCCAGTGCGCTAACGAGGCAGACGACCGCCGCCGACGCCAGCAAAAGCGACAGCACCAGCCGCGCGTTGGGCGTGACCAGCTCGCGGAGCCACATCGCGGCGATGCTCGCCACCGCGCCGACGAGGACGACCCACTTCACCGCTGTCCACGCGAACACCATGCTCAAGATGAAAAGAATCGGCAGCACGCCGAACATCAATACTTTTGCAATCGTATCCCACGGAATTTCCCTGCGCGCCGCCGGCTGCACCCGGAAGCCGCTGCGCCCCGACGTGGGGTACACGCGCTGACCGTCGGGGGTGTACTGCGCGTACTGCTGCTCCGGCGGCAAATCCGTTTCCTGCGGATTCTGCTGGCTGTACCCCTGCTGATACCCCTGCTGCTCGTAGGGCTGCTGATACCCGCCGGGCTGCACAAACCCCTGCTGGTCATACGGCCGCTGCTGATAAGGCTGCTGGGCATACGGCTGCTGATATCCCTGCTGCTCATAGCTCTGCCCATACGGCTGCTGATAACCTTGCTGACCGTATGGCTGCTGATATTCCTGCTGACCATAGGGCTGCTGGTATCCCTGCTGACCATAGGGCTGCTGATAATCCGCATACCCCTGCTGACCATATTGCGGCTGCCCATAGCCGTTTTGCGGCGCGTAGCCCTGACCATAGGCATCATTGGGCGCGTAGCCGCCATTCGGGGCATAGCCCTGCGCCGGCGGATAATTGCCCTGCGAAAAACCGGGCTGCTGAGGATTCTGTCCGGCGTCCCCGGCGCCATCATAGGGTGGACGGCTGTTGCTCATCCGGCTTCCTTTCCTTTCTTCCGCGCGTTTGTGCGCGAAGTTCCCTGCCGCGCCTTGTGCGGAGGGCATTTTGTCCCTCCCTCGCGCGGACTTTCACGCAAGCGCCTGAATCGCGCTTTACATGATAACGCATTTTACAGTATAGCACAAAAAAATGGCTTGTAAATAAGAAATCGGAAAAATTCATGGTTTGTTCGCCTGTAAGATGGAAAGATTTTTACTTCGGTGCGCGTTTCCGTCCTCCATTCCGCATTATTTTCGCTTTTCCGCTTGCAAAAGTCGTTCGGCTATGGTAAGATAGAGCGTGCCGACGAAAGTCAGCGAAATATTGGAAGCGATGACCGGGAAACAGTAGCGCGTGCAAGTCCCCTTCCTATTTCCAAATGAGAATGTGCCAAGATGCGAAGCGAATTTTTTCTGCTGGCTAACGGGAGTGAAACGCAGCGTAGCAGCGCTACGCTAAGTGGAACGAGCGGACGCCAGAAGGAAAAAGGCGCGAGCAGATGGCACAGGCGAATGCAGGAAATAGGATATCAGAGAGCCGCCGGGTGGTGCGAGGCGGCAGGGCGCACGGCGTGAACCTTCATCCCGTGAGTTTTTGGGCGTGGGCAGCCTTATCGCCCATCAAGCGGCGGCAGCGGGATTTTTTCCTTTGCCGCAAGACGAGTGGTACCGCGGATTCAGTCCGTCTCATCAAACGATGGGACGGGCTTTTTTCATCCAACTGTAAGGAGGAACATCCGGAATGAACGAGAAGATCGAAGCCCTGAAAAGCAGCTTTGATTCCGAGCTGAAGAAGATCGCCAACATGGTGGATCTGGAAGCCCTGCGCGTGAATTACCTCGGCCGCAAGGGCAAAGTGACCGACGCGCTCAAGGGCATGGGCAGCTTGACCGACGAGCAGAAAAAGACCGTCGGGCGCGAGACGAACGAGCTGAAAACCGCCATCACCGTCGCCTTGGCGGAAAAGCTGGAGGCGCTCAAGGCACAGGAATTGCAGCGCGAAATCAACGCCCTGCCCGAATTTGACATCTCCATGCCGCCGGACATGACCCGCGGGTCGTATCACCCGATTACGCTGGTGCAGCGCCAGTGCGAGCAGGTGTTCAAGTCGATGGGCTTCACGGTGGAGGATTACGCCGAGGTGGTGACGGACTACGAGTGCTTCGAGAGCCTGAACATTCCGAAGTTCCACCCCGCGCGCGACATGCAGGACACCTATTATCTGGACAACGGGCAGCTGCTCAAAACGCAGACCTCCGCCGCCCAGAACGCCATCTACCGCCGCTACCGCGACGCGCTGGTCGACGGTGGCGTGCCGATCAAGGCGATTTTCCCCGGCCGCTGCTTCCGCAACGAGGCGACCGACGCCTGCCATGAGAACACGTTCTTCCAGATGGAAGGCATCATGGTGGACAAGGATATTTCCATCGCGAACCTGATTTACTTCATGAAAACGATGCTGAGCGAGGTGTTCCGCAAAGACATCAAAGTCCGCCTGCGTCCGGGCTTCTTCCCGTTCGTTGAGCCGGGCTTTGAGCTGGATATTTCCTGCCTCATCTGCGGCGGCACGGGCTGCCCGTCGTGCAAGCATTCCGGCTGGCTGGAGCTGTGCCCCTGCGGCATGATTCACCCCGAAGTATTGAAGGCCGGCGGCATCGACCCGGAGCAGTACACCGGCTTCGCGTTCGGCTTGGGCATGACGCGCCTTGCCATGATGAAGTACGGCGTGAAGGACATTCGCGACCTGAACAGCGGCAGCCTGACGCGCTTGGCGCAGTTCACGGACGACGAGTAATGCGGAGGAAAGACGAACATGCTGATCTCAATGAACTGGATTTCCGACTTCGTTGACCTGACGGGTCTTGACAAAATGGCGCTGATTCGCCAGTTCTCCCTGTCCACGGCGGAAGTTGAGAATGAAATTTTCCACAAGGGCGCGGATTTGTCCGGCGTTGTCGCCGCGCAGATCGTCAGCGTAGAAAATCACCCCGAATCCCACAAGCTGCACCTGCTGAAGGTGGACGCGGGCGACGGGCAGCTGACCGACGTGGTCTGCGGCGCGCCGAACGTGCAGCTGGGCATGAAAACCGCGTTCGCCAAGGTGGGCGCGCAACTGGGCGACATCACCATCAGCCCGCGCAAGCTCGCCGGGTACACGTCCTACGGCATGTGCTGCTCGGAGAAGGAAATCGGCATCAGCGACGACAATTCCGGCATCATGGTCATCCCGGAGGATGTTCCCTGCGGCACGGACTTGAAGGCGCTCTACCCCATTGACGATATTATCTTCGAGGTGGACAACAAGTCCCTGACGAACCGCCCCGACCTGTGGGGGCACTACGGCATGGCGCGCGAATTCTCCACCCTGTCCGGCCGTCCGCTGAAAGCCCTGCCCGTGGCGGATTTGGCGACGTACAGCAATCTGCCCGCCATCGACATGAAGATTGAAGACCCGCTGTGCCAGCGCTACTCCTGCCTGCGGGTGGAGAACATCAACCGCCACGTCAGCCCGATGGCGATGCGTATCCGCCTGAACTACTGCGGTATGCGCGACATCAACTTTCTTGCCGACCTGACGAACTACCTGATGCTGGAAATGGGTCAGCCGATGCACGCCTTCGACAGCCGCAAGGTGGAGAAAATCCGCATCCGCCGCTTCCCGGAGAGCTTCACCTTCCAGACGCTGGACAAGGTGGAGCGCACCATCGACCCGAACACGCTGATGATCTGCAACGGCGACAAGCCGGTTGCCATCGCGGGCATCATGGGCGGTCTGGACAGCGAAATCGTCGATGACACGACGAGCCTGACGCTGGAATCCGCCACGTTCGACGCGGCGTCCGTCCGCAAGAGCAGTGTCCGCCTCGCCCACCGCACCGACGCCTCCGCCCGCTACGAAAAGAGCCTTGACCCGGAAATGACGACCGTCGCCATCGCCCGCTTCGTCAAGCTTTTGCAGGAATACGACCCGGAAATGCGCGTCACCTCCCGCCTGACCGACGAGTACGCCTTCCACTATCCGAAGGTGCAATTGTCCTTTGACAAGGCGTTTGTTGACCGCTACACCGGCATCAACATCTCCTCCGACGAAATCATGCACACGCTGACCGCGCTGGGCTTCGGCATGACGCGGGACGGCGATTCCTTCACCGCGGACGTGCCCTCCTGGCGCGCGACGAAGGACGTAACCATCAAGGCGGATATCATCGAGGAAATCACCCGCATTTACGGCTACGACAACTTTGACCTGCACACGGCGGAATCCCCGCTCTACCCGGTTCGCATGTCCACCGAAAAGACGGTGGAGGACAAATTGAAGGACATCCTCGTCAAGCGCTATTCGCTGCACGAGGTGCATTCCTACATCTGGCAGTACGCCGACGACTACAAGAAGCTCGGCATCGCCGTCGAGGACAACGTGAAGCTGCTCAACGCCTCCAACCCCAACATCGAGACGCTGCGCCGCTCCATGATTCCCACCCAGCTGTGCCAGGTGAAGGGCAACACGGGCTATGCGCCGTCGTTCGGCATCTTTGAAATCGGTCACGTTATCGACGGCGTGGACGAGAACAAGCTGGCGAAGGAACACAAGAAGCTGTGCGTGACGCTCTTCAGCAAGGTCGATAACGTGGAAACGCTGTATTTCCGCCTGCGCGACATGCTGTGCGTCGCCGTGAGCGACATCCTGCACAAGGATTTGTCCTTCCACGCAATGACCGCGACCCACTCCTATGAGCATCCGAAGAACCTGAACGCCATCGTGCTGGACGGCGTTGACCTCGGCGAAATCGGCGTGGCGCACCCGGTTGTCGGCAAGAACATCGACAAGAAGGCGGCGATTGTGTTTGCCGAAATCGACACGGAAGCGCTTGCGTCCATCGCGCCCGCGCCCATCGTCTACCGCGAGCCGTCCCGCTTCCCCGGCATGGAGCAGGATTTGACCTTCGTGGTCAATCGCTGCCAGCCGATTCTGGACGCGGTGAAGGCGGAGAACTCCCCGCTGGTGCAGAAAGTGACTGTGCTGGGCACATACAGTGACATCACCGGCAAGACCATCACGATTCGCCTCTCCTTCTCGCACCCGGAGCGCACGCTCACCCGTGACGAAGTGCAGGCGGTTGTTGACGGCGTGGTTGCGCGGCTGAAGGGGCAAGGGATTGAACTGAAGAAGTAACTTCCTCTATATATACATCGTTCTTCCTCCGAAACGCGGCTGTGTTTCGGAGGTTTTTTCGGTTCTTCACGGAATCTTGGGGGAAGAGCAGCTTGGGGGCGCGTCTGCGGACGCGCAAAGTTACTGGCAGGGACGCTTCGCTGCCTGCACCTTTGTTGGCGACTTTCTTGGGATTGGTCGGACGATGGACACAACCCCTGTGAAAATCGGCAGCTACGAAATCGACATCAAATCCGGCTGGAAAAGCTACGAGCCAAGCGAAGAAGGATACGAATACTACCATTACGGCAGCGGCGCGACGTTCCTGATGCTGGGCGCTTATCCTGTGGAAGATATGCCCAGTTCCAGTATTCTCCAGCGTGCAATGCTAAAGCAGGTATTGGCATCCGTCAGTTCCGGCATTCTCAGCAGCGGAAACTCCTTGAGCGACGACGATTATATCTCTCTGGACAACGACCGCGGTACCGGCATCTACTGCGTTGCGCCCATGCTGGGGCACGATGTTGTAATTTGGACGTACTATTCGGCAGACGCTCCGACGGAAATTCTCTGCGCCATCTATGCCGATTTTAATGACCTTGGCGATGGTGTTGACCTGCTGACCGTGATTGCACGCAGCGCGCACACGGCCGCCTCCGCCGCGCCGGCTGCCTCTGCCGCGCCGACTCAGTCCTCCGATTCCTACACCATTGATTACAAAACCGCGGCGGCTTTTGAGGCTGCGCTGAACAGCGGCAAAAACGTCGTCGGCAAAGTCGTGCGCTTTTCCATCCACGCCGTACATCCTGATTCCGCTCTTGGCTTTAACTGCTGGGCGGGCGAACACTTGAATTTCATCAGCGATGCCCCGTTCGATGTCAAAGCGGGCGACATTTTGACCGTCCGCATCACAAAATTCAACACAATCCTCGGTTCTTAGGAGCTGCACTACGAGCTTTTGAAGCAGGAATAATCTTCCTTCCCCTGCCCCCTCTGCTTTTGTCGGCGGAGGGGCGTTTTTTGTGCTTCCGCGAAATTCGAGATTGACAACTTCCCCCGATGGTGGTAAACTGGAAAAAACGGAAAGTTTCCGCCCATTTTCGTCGCTTGTTAGGAGGATTGCTATGAGTCCCATTGCCGCCCGGAAAAAGACCATCATCTGGATGATTGCCGCCATCGTGCTGGCAGTCTCTTCCATCGCACTTGGCGCCGGTCTCATCGTCAGCCACAATTCGCTGACGGACACCCGGAATCAGCTGACGGACACGCAGAGCGCGCTGTCCTCCACCCAATCCACCTTAGCGGACACCGAAAACAGCCTGTCCGCCGCGAAGGACACCCTTGCATCCACCGAAGCGACCCTCGCAGAAACGCAGGGCACGCTGGACACGACCGCCGCCGCCTTGACGGATACCCAGACCACCCTCGCGTCTACCGAAGCCACCCTCGCCGAAACGCAGGGCACGCTTGCTGACCGCGAAACCGAGCTGTCCGCCACAAAGGACACCCTCGCGTCCACCGAAGCCACCCTCGCCGAAACGCAGGGCACGCTTGCTGACCGCGAAACCGAGC
>OLNU01001527.1_pt1 | contig 16819 bp, 10 predicted proteins | sample 1672241 | NCBI WGS metagenome assembly OLNU01 (sample SAMEA3136663, study PRJEB25190) | human gut metagenome | biome: human gut; feature: human-associated habitat; material: faeces | place: Austria | collected 2013 | reverse complement strand
TCTTTAACCCGCTTGTAGTTGCGGTTTTTCTGCCAGTTTTTCATTTTTAAGCTCCAATCTCAAAATTTTTGTTTGAGATTGGAACTTATGGATAGCGGGCAATGCAGGCTTGCCAGCAGTCTGAAAAAGAGCGAAATGCCCTGCGCTTTTTGATTTTAAGGCAAAAAATAAAGCCTTTCGCATGGCTGTCAGACCATGTAAAAAGCTCTATTGCAGCAAGCGAAAATACTGTTATGCCCTGTTGTTTTTTATTCCATAAAGTGAAAGGCGGTTCAATCGAACCGCCTTTTCTGAATTTATTACTCCGCGTACCCGTCCGGGAACACGACGGTCAGCACCCATTTGAACGCTTCCTCGCCGTATACCGCGTGCGGCACGTTGGCAGGCATAACCAGCGTTTCGCCTGTCTTGACGATGTGCGGCTTGCCGCCTACCGTAAAGCGACCCACGCCCTCGAGCACCGTCACCATCGCGTCACCGATGGATTCATGCGTGCTGATTTCCTCGCCCTTGTCGAACGCGAACAGCGTCACGCTGACGGCCTTGTTCTGCGCAAGGGTCTTGCTCACCACCTGTCCCGGCTGCACCGAAACGAGGTCGGTCAGCTTGAGTACGGTTTCGTGGTCGATGTTTTTGATAAACTGCATTTTTCTGTCCTCCTATTATATAAATCAGCAGTAGTAAAGGAACGAGCGCAGACGCGACCAGCCTGCTTCATCCCAGTCGCCGTCCAGCGACAGCTCAAATAGCGGCGCCGGACAATTCTGCGCCATGCCGCGCAGACTGAGCACCATTTCGGTGTTCTCGTAGCGCGGAGAGAGCGTCAGCACCGCCGCGGCGTGCTCGCCCATTTCCAGTGTCTTTGCGTAGCGATAGCGGCCGTTTGCACCTGCAAAACCGTCCAAGTGCGCTTCTGCGACCTCGAACAGCCGGTCCGGCGTGTGCGAAAACGTACTGCCCTCACCCATCGCGGCGGAAACCTCATTGAGCAGTGTGCGGTCGGCTTTTTTGCCGTTGTCGCGCCACAGGAACCACAGCATTTCGCTGAGCGGCATACGGCGCACGGTCTTGCCCTCGTGCTCGAGCGCGGACAGGATTCCCTCGTCCAAACCGGTCAGGCACATCGGCGTACCGACTGCCGCCAGCGCATGACTGTCCGCTGGAACCTGCTTTGCCAGCGCAAGCAGTTCTTCCCTGCTGAGAATGTGCTGCGGTGCAAGCCGTTCGCGCTGAGTTGCGGGCAGCGCGTACACCAGATCGCCGGTCAGCACAGCGCGGAGCAGCAGCTCCGGGTCATCCGCAGTTTCCGACAGCTCCTCCAGCATGGGCGCTGCAATGCCGCATTTTGTGTATCCTCTGCGGTCGAGAATCGAGCGTACCACGCGCGCATACTGGCCGTCTGCATCCGCGCCGTAGCCATACGGAATGAGGAATTGCAAGCCCTCGTCGCCGCCGTTTTTCTCGATTGCCTGCAGGCACGCGCCCACCAGCATCGGCAACGGCAGATACTCCTTGGAGTTCATTTCCGCGCGACCAATCTCCAGTGTTTCACGGGTGAACGGCGGCATTGCTTCCGCGTTCACACCCTGCCGCTCAAAATACTCCACCAGATACGGCGTATACGCGCCGAGGTTCGGCACCAGCAGCTTACGTCCGTCCGTTTTTGCCTGAATGTTGGTCGGGTGCATTGCCACATCCAGAATGTTGAACTTCTGCGGCATTTCCACAGGCGGACGGTGCGACAGGCTGTTCAGAAACGCTTCAATGCGCGTGATAACACCCACCTTGGAATAGTGCTCGTCCACCTCAATTTGCAAATACGGCTTATCACCCATTTCCTCGCGGAACAGGTGCGAAATGAGCGTATCAGGACCGCAGCCGTGGTTGGTCAGGTACACAGCGTACAGATTCGGGTGGTGCGCGATCAGCTTTGCGCCGGACAGCACATGATCGCCGAACGGCCAGTACATATGCGGATAATCACCCGAAACATCTAAATCCATGCCCGGCAGGTGGCCGAGCGTGAGGACCTTGTAGCCGCGCGACAGCAGCATCTCCGGGATACCCATGTTGAGCACCGAGTCGGAAATGCCGTAGTTGCGCGTGATGAGCACGAGTACCTTGTCCTCCGGTTTGAGGCTTGCCAGCATTTCACGGCCGAGCGCTTCCACGCCGTCGCTGTACTTCTTGACCGCCATCGCGCCTTTCAGCAGACCGGGCAGACAGCGCGGCTTGGCGAATCCCAGCGACTTGCCGACATCCAGCATGGCCATGCCCATCATCTGCGCACCGAGATCAAGGTCGAGGATTGGGCTGAGCAGCTTGATACCGCGCTTTTCCAGTCCGAGCGTGTCAAACACGGCCTTGGCCGCCATCTGCATATACGGGCAGGCGTAGTTGTGGACCGCGTGCGAGTGTGGGTGACGGATGGTGTGAATGGACGGCAGGAAAATATAGTCCACGCCCTGATCGGCAAGCTGCGCCATATGACCGTAGATCAGCTTGACCGGATAGCAGGTTTCGCCCTGTGCGTACTGCTGGGACAGTCGAACGGTGTCCTCGTTGGTCGCGTGCGACAGAACCACATTGTAGCCGAGATTCTTGAAGAACGCATTGACCAGCGGGAAAAACTTGAACATGATGAGTGTTAACGGCACGCCGATGGTCTTTTTGCGCGGGTCGATGGTGCCGTCGTAGTCCTCAACAGCAAGCTGACCGGCCTTTCGGTAAAACGCCTTGTTGCGGCGAATCTCCTCGCTGGTCGCGGTAATTTTGCGTTCCTCACATGGGAAATCAAAGCCGAGGAACGTGCTCTGTGCCGAGCCAACGGTTTCCTTTGCCAGCAGCGCCGCGCCGAACGCGCCCGAGATGGAGAACACCGGCGATACACGCACGCTGTCGCCGTAAGCGCTCTGGAACGCCGCAACGATACCCGGATTATAGTCCACGCCGCCCTGCAGGACGATGTGTTCACCGACCCTTTTGCCGCCGACAACCTTGTGCAGATAGTTCTTGACGATAGAGTGGCACAAACCTGCCGCAATGTCCGCCTGTGACGCGCCCTGTGCTTCCGCCTGTGCGATAGAGGTTTCAATGAATACCGTACAGCGCTCACCGAGGTCACAGGGATGCTCGCCGGTCAGCGCCAGCGGACCGAACTTCGCAATCGGGATTCCCATGCGCGCCGCCTGCTCCTCGACAAACGAGCCGGTACCGGCCGCACAGATCTTGTTCATCTGGAAGTCCGCGACCTCGCCGTTTTTGAGCGAGATATACTTGCTGTCCTGACCGCCGATTTCAAATACGGTGTCCGCCTCCGGCACCCAGTACGTCGCCGCACGCGCCTGTGCGGTGATTTCGTCACGGATGGCATCCGCGCCCATCATGCGGCCCATGCGTTCACGCCCCGAGCCGGTCACGCCGACACCGCGCACGGTGAAATCGCCGTATTTGCTCTGAATCTGCGCCAGTCCGCGGCGGACAACACCCTCCGGGTCACCGGCCGTGCGGAGATACTGGAAGTCGATGAGTGTGCCGTCCTGCGCCATGAGCACGAGGTCGGTGCTGGTCGAGCCAATATCAATGCCGATGAACGCGCCGTCCTCCGGCATGACCTGCGTGCAGCTTGGCTCGGAGAGGTCGGTTCCCTTGCCCAGTGTCAGCTGTGGCAGACTGATTTCCTGTGTGCGGCGCACTTCGCCCTGTGCAAGTGCTGACAGCAGCGTTTCGGTTGCCATCTCCTGCTCTGCGCCCTGTGCCGCGCCAACAGCCGCCGCGAAACGGGCGTATTCCGGCACAATAAGTTCGTTCTCCTGCAGACCGAAAATATCACGAATCGCACGGATAACACCGCTGTTGAGCATCACACCACCGCAGAACGCCACCGGCTTCTCAACCGGCAGATTCTTGACGATGGTCGCCTTGTAGTTGCGAATCATCGCGTAGCAAAGGCCGAGCAGAATGTCCTGCTTGGGCACACCCTCCTGCTGACGATGAATAATGTCGGTCTTGGCGAATACCGCACATCGGCCGGACAGGTTAGGTATCTCACTCGCCTGTGCGACCAGCTTGGAATAATCTTCAATCTGCAATCCCAGCCGCGACATCTGATCTTCAAAGAACGAACCCGTGCCGCCTGCACAGTGCTCGTTGACCGAAAAGCGCGGCGCTTTGCCATGCAGTTCGGTGATAAAGCGTGCGCTCTGACTGCCGATTTCAATCACACTGCCCGCGTCCGGCGCGAGCGTCCGCACACCCGAAACGATGGCCGGAATATCCTCCATCTGGGCAAGCTGCGGACACAGCGCCAATACCGCATGACGGTTGCCACCGGTTACGCACACGGCGGTTTTCTCCGGCAGGTTCAGGCTCCGCAGACCGTCCAGCAGGGTTTGTGCCACCCTGCCGTGGTGCGGCGCACACCAAACCTCCGGCGCACCCGAACCGGTCAGCGCCAGCTTGACCGTGGATGTGCCGAGGTCGATTCCTAATTTGTTCATAATTACTCCTTGTTTTTGTCCCGAAAGAGCGAAAACGGAGATTTTCACTCTCCGTTTTCGCTGTTTTTCTTAACTCATCCCATGTAATAGAAGTCGTCGTCCGGCATGGAGCCGCCAACGGCATCCGGATTGAAATCATAGATGATCTGGAGGAAACCGGAAAGAATATCCTTCATTTCCTGTCCCGTAATGGTGACGATATTGCACTCCGGAATAGCGTTTTTGGCAATCTCCGGATTGAGAAAGGTTTCGTAATCGTCCGTCCACTGTGCCGCTTCGTCCAGATGCTCCAGACAGTAGTCCGTGGACTGCTTTGCCAGCTCCAGATACTCCTTAACCGCCTGTTCGTGCTCCTCGAGGAACGCGGTGCGGACTACGGTAACGGTCGTGACCGACTGTGCGCCGCTGTCCGTGTTCAGCGCGTCCCATGCGTCGGTGACGTTGATCGCCACACGAAGATCGGGCACGAGCATCTTTGCAACCTCAACAAACGGCTGCGGCAGAAGCGCAATCGAGTTCGGCTCCTCCTGCAGGAGATTGAGCACCTCGAACGGCGTTGCGCGAAACGAGAAGTTCACCTCGTCTGCAAGGTCGTACTGGTCGAGCAGATACTCGAACGTGTACTCCGGAGGACCGCCCTCACCGATGGAATACACGGTGCGACCCTTGAGGTCCTCCATCGTGGAGATAGTCGGGTCGGTGGTCAGCACATACAGCAGACCGAGGTTGCCGATGCTGATGACCTTGACCTTTTCTTTCATATCCGGATTGTTGTACAAGATGGCCGCCACGTTGGAGGGCACGGTTGCAATGTCGTAATCGCCCTGATTGAGCGACGCGGACACCGCCGAGTAGTCAACGCCAGCCACATCGAAATTGTAGTGGTTGAACGTGTTGCCCTCCTCGTTTTCGTGAATCAGCCAGCCCAGACCCATGGACGGCGGACCCATGATAAGGCCGACATTTACGTCGGTCGCGTCCGCACTGCCCTGTACTTCGCCTCTGTCCGCCGAAGTGTTAGACGAAGAATTGCCGCAGCCGGTCAGCGCACCGAGAGAGAGCGTCAGCGCCATGCACGCGGCAAGAAAACGCTTAATCTTCATGCTTGCTCTCCTCCTTTGCGTTCTGCTCCTTGGCCTGCTGTGCCTTTTTCTTCTGCACCTGCTTTTTCACTGCCGGAACACCGATAAAGATGGCAAAGATTACGATGATGACGATGAGCGGCTGTACGCCGGACTGGCGCCCGGCCTGCTCCTCCTCTGCTTCTTCTTCCTCATCGAGTGCGTCAGCATCCACACCGGCGGCCGCCATTGCGCCTGCCGCAGCGGAGGAATCCAGCATTTCCAGCTCTACGGTCGGCATTTTGTCGCCGTCCGTGGTATCTACACCAGAAAGGTTGAGCTCAAAGGTGAACGGCCATGTGTGCTCCTTGTCCAGACCGGAAATGGTCATGGCAAGGTCGCCCATCCAGATGTCGGCGGTCATGTCGTCGCCCTGCATGGTAACGACCGTGCTGTCTCCGGACAGCTTGCCGAGATCGACCGTAATGCTCGTGATGGCGCCCTCGTCGTTCTTCTGGGTATCGAGAAGATCAAGGCCGTGCAGCTCACGGACGGTCATAACGCGGTCCTTAATGCAGATCGGGATAACGACCTGTGCCGCACCGTCGTCTGCGATGGTGAGTTCTGCGTTGTTCTCCACCGGATTCATCGGCGGGAACGTGCTGTTAGTGATGTGCGGGTTGAGCGGCAAACCGGTGTCCGCCTTGTTGAACCAGATGTTTGCGCTGATGGTGTACTTGCCGGGCTTGAGTGTTTTGCCGAGGTGATCGGTCGCTTCACCCTTGCCGCTCTGCTGTGCGGAAACAAAGGTCTGGTAGGCCTTGTTCAGCGCATCGGTCTGCGCGTCCACTGCGGACTGCTCCTTGGAGGTCGCCGCCGCCTTTGCGATGGTGAGTGCGGTTTTCAGGGTGTCCATGTCCTTCTGCGTTACCCACGTTTTGGACGGACTGACATCCTTGCCATCGGCAGAAACCGGAATCTCCTGCTCTGCCTTTTCCACGGTGGTGATAATGGCTTTCAGCTTGTCATAGTTGACGGCCGCCGTGGTGGTCTTGGCCGCCGTTGCAGTGTTGGACTGCGCCGCCGGTTTGCTCTGCGACGAAGATGCGGCAGGCTGGCTCGTGGTGGTCTGCTGCTGGGTCGGTGCGGGCACGTCGCTGAGATCGACAGCCAGTGTCAGCGGAACCGTCCAGTCCACACCGAGCAGGGTCGGAAATTCCACGCAGTTGTTGAACACATAGGTGCCGGAACGGTCGTTCAGCTTGATGGTCAGCTGGGTGATACGACCCTCACGGGTAGCTTTGCCGTCAGTCGAGGTGTAAGTCGCGCTGTCGCGCACGGTATCCGTGATGGTCGCGTTCGAACTTCCGCCGATGCTTTGCAGAGTGAATACCGGATTCGGAAGCGGGAGCGTGAGCGTCAGCGTACCATCCGTGTGCTGTACGACCTTGGCATTGTTGGACACCGGTTCGGTCGGTGCCTTGGCTTCGTAGCCGCCCTCACCGAGCGGATTGTTGCCGTTTGTCATATATGCGGTGACACCAGGAAGCTGGGTATTCAGCTCACCGGGCAACATCAGGTTTGCGGTGACGGTGTGGGTAGTCTCCCCTGCCGCAAACGCGGGAACAGCGCTCCCGGCGATCAGCAAGCACGCGGAAACCACTGCCATACACCGTTTTTTGAGATTATTCACATTGTTTTCCTCACTATCGGGTTACTTTGCCAGACCGCGGTACAGGAAAGTAACGATCTGACCGCGAGTGCAGGTTGCGTTCGGAGAGAACGTCGTTGCAGAAGTGCCCGCCGTTACGTTTTCCTTGACGGCCCATGCAACTGCGTTGCTGTAAGATGCATCTGCCGCTACATCGGTGAAGGTTGCTGCGTCAGCCTTGGGACTGCCCGCCTGCTTCCACATGAACTCAACTGCCATTGCGCGGGTGCAGGCTGCGTTCGGTGCAAAGGTGCTGCCGTCTGCCATCCCGTTTTCAGCCGCCCAGACGCAAGCCTTGTAGAAATAGTCGCTGGACTTTACATCGGTGAACGGGTTTGCGGCAGTCGGCTCGGGCGAACCGGATGCACGCCACAGGAAGGTGATGATCTGCGCACGAGTGCATTTTGCGCTCGGCGAGAACTTGGTCGCGGAAGTGCCGGTGGTGACGTTGTTCTCAACCGCCCACGCTACCGGCTGTGCAAAATAGTCCGAAGATTTTACGTCGGTGAATCCGGTCTTATTGCCTGCCGCCGGAACCTTGGAGAGGTCCACGTTGAGGGTCAGCGGAACCGTCCAGTCCACACCGAGCAGTGTCGGAAATTCCACGCAGTTGGTGAACTTGTAGGTGCCCGAGCGGTCGAGCAGCTTGATGGTAAGCTGAGTGATACGACCCTCACGGGTGGCCTTGCCGTCCGTCGAGGTGTAAGTCGCGCTGTCGCGCACGGTATCCGTGATGGTCGCGTTCGAACTTCCGCCGATGCTTTGCAGAGTGAATACCGGATTCGGAAGCGGGAGCGTGAGCGTCAGCGTACCATCCGTGTGCTGTACGACCTTGGCATTGTTGGACACCGGTTCGGTCGGTGCCTTGGCTTCGTAGCCGCCCTCACCGAGCGGATTGTTGCCGTTTGTCATATACGCGGTGACACCGGGCAGCTGGGTATTCAGTTCGCCGGGCAACATCAGGTTTGCGGTAACGGTGTAGGTCTGGTCTGCGGTGTTCGCCGCCAGTGCCGCCGGAGCCATGCCGACTGTCACTGCACACGCCATCAGCAGGCTGAGCAGTCTTTTCTTCATAATGTACATCCTTCTTTCTTTTTATACACCCATGCCACCTATGGGATACATAGGTGGCATAGGATAATCAACTTGTCTTATTTGCCGAGCTGACGATACAGGAATGTCACGATCTGGCCGCGGGTGCAGCCAGCGTTCGGCGCAAAGGTAGTAGCCGAGGTACCAGAAGTGATACCCTTTTCAGCGGCCCACTGAACAGCGTCCTTGTAGTAGCTGTCTGCCGGAACGTCAGTGAAATTATTCGTACCGTTTGCCTTAGCCGAATCCGCCATGCGCCACTGGAACGTAACAACCTGAGCACGGCTTACAACGTTCTCCGGTGCGAAAGTGGTTGCCGAGGTACCCGAAGTGATACCCTTTTCCAGTGCCCAGAGGACAGCCTTATAATAGTAAGCATCTCTCTTAACATCGGTAAACGGATTCTCGGTCTTGGTCGGCTCCGGAGAACCGGCTGCGCGCCACAGGAACGTTACGACCTGAGCACGGGTGCAGGTCTTAGCCGGTGCGAACAGGGTGTCCGAAATACCGGAGGTCACGCCATTCTCAACGGCCCAGTCAACGGCGGTCTTGTAGAACGCATCGTCGGCCACATCGTCGAACGACTTGGTATCCACAGTGCCGAGGATAAAGTTGCCGGTGCCGGTGAGGGTCAGCTCTGCGACGTTGTTCTTGCAGGTGACCGGAACGGAAACCAGCTTGCCATTCGCATCCACCTGATAAGCGCGGACAGCGCCCTTGCCGTCCCACTTGAAGGGCACGGACACGGTGAGCTTGCCGGAGCCGAGGCTGGTGATTGCCTTATCATCGGACGAGAGGGCCACGGAAACCGCAGAAGCGTTCTTCACATCGCTCATCGCAGACTTTTCGGTCGCGGAGAGCTTCTTCTCGGCGTCAGTGCCGGTGAGGATACGCAGGTCAACGGTCTTGCCGGAGGCCGCCTTGGTGACTTCGGTCAGCGCCGCGAGATCGAACTTCGCCGAGGTATCGGACAGGGTAAGCGTCGTGCCGGGCACCTTAGCGTCCACGATCTTCTCGAGGGCGGAAACAGGCAGGTTTACGCCGGTAACGCCCTTGTTGCCGTCGGTTACATCGAGGGTAATGCTGTTCTTGGAGGACAGATCATCGGTGTTGATCTTGGAAACGGTTGCGGTGTCGTCCTTTACCTTAACGGTGAGGTCGGTCTTGACCTCCGGAGTGGTACTACCTCCGGTAATCTTGCTCGTATCAACGTCGGTCTTGGAATCCAACGAAGAATCATCGCCGCCGCTGAACTTAACTTTCAAGATGAGCGGATTGTTCCAGTTATTCTTCGGATTGATAATGGTCGGAAACTCCTCACAGTCCTCAAAAGTGTAAGTACCAGACTTATCATTCAGCAGGAACGTAATCTCGCTGATACGAGAAGAACGCTTGCCACTTACACCGGACTGATACAGCAGATCGGATGCCGTTTTCTTAGAATCAACAGATGCATTAGAGCAACCGTCAATCTTCTGCAAGGTGAATACCGGATTGGCAATTTTAAGAGTAAGATACATCTTGCCATCTTCAGTTTTCAAAGTAGCATTATCAGACTGCGGCGTTGTCGGTGTGCCAGTACCCTTGATCGGGTTATTCGGGTTGTTCAGGTAAACCGTAACGCCGGGCAAAATGGTATTGTTTGCGCCATCCATGTACAGGTTTGCAGTTACGGTTTCGGTTTTATCCTTATCAGGATTAGTAACCGTACTACTGTCACGAACTTTTAAGGTGCCTTCCTCATAGCCCAACGAGTAGTTATCCGCACTGCCACCAGTAGGCTTAATTTTATAGTCCTTACCTACTTCAAGATTATCCGGAATAGTTACAGTTGGTGCCACAAAATTCTTTGCGGTTTCGACGGTTTCACCGTTTACAAAACCTGTGTATTCAATCTTTCCTACCGGTGTTTGACCTACCTTAATAGTTTCATCAGCATACTTGCATTTCAAATATTTCTTGTCAATTTTCCAGTTGATTGTAACCGGATTAGTGCTACTATCCAGCCAAGTATAGCCATTCTCAGGAACAACCGTACAGGTATATTCGCCTGCATCCACAGCATTATCAGTGCCTGAGGTTACCTGATAATGAGCACCAGAGGGCAAGGTGATTGTCTGACCGCTGTAGCTCTTGCTTTTAACAAGTCCATCACCATCCTTATAATTTTCCGGCATACTTGCAAGGTTCTTATCGCTTACCAAAATATATGCCGTTGCAGTGCCATCTGTGTTTTCAGTTAGAGCATTATACAGTGCGTCCATAACCATAGAGCCGGTTTCATCGCTGGTAATATTTCGTTCAAGCAGCGTAAACGTAATTTTACCGTCTGCAATTTGTGCTTTACTGGGCTCTACCTCTGTAAGAGTATCATAACTGCCGGTTACAACCGTATTATAAGAGTTTGTATCTGCATTATATACTCTTTTCGTTTCCTTGGCCTGCCGAACCAGATAAATCTTTTTGCTCTCATCATACGGCATCGTGACCTTTACATCACTTCGGTCTTTCAAAAATGTGTTAAACGCTCCCTGCGTAAGCGACTCTCGAAAACCAATATAATAAGCAGTACCATTGGACGTATTCACCACTTTGGGTTCCAATGCCTGGTTACCACTTAACGAGTTTTCAGTATACTTATCATCGGTAAGCATATAGTAACCATACGAAATCTTGTCACCGCTGTATTCGATGGAGGCCGTTTTACCAGCCAGAGCATTGTCGATAATTGCAAACGGCTCCGCCTTGGTATCAGAGAACACCATTTTACCGTTCAGATAAACACTGTCCAGCTCTTCCAGTTCACCGTTGTTGAGCACATATACCTTAGCATTTTCATAATCGGTCTGAATGGTGTATGCAATCTGGCTGTTGCCAGTCAGAGAAACGCTCTCATTAGCATTGATAAGTTGCGGATTATATACCTTGTACTTCTTATCTGCACTGTAAAGAGTTTCAACAGCAGTTTTCAGTTCCTGTGTGTTTGCCGCATCTTCTACCGAGAACTGTGCATTTTCTACCGCACTTGCCACTGTGGATTCCGAGGTACTTACAACTGCCTTGCCATCACCAAAGGTAAACTCCTTGCTTGTGATGTTTGCGGCATTATCATCAAATCCCGGTTTCATACTGCTAAAATCAACTGCCAAGCAAATTGGCATATGCTTATCTTCTTCCAGAATAACCGGATATTCAGTGCAATCCTCAAACTTATAGTTACCGGAAAGATCTTTCAGTTTCATTACCAGACCGGAAATACGGCTGTTATACTTAACGAAATCTCCTTCCTCCATAATTTTATTTTTAATTTCCACCTTGCCTTCAATATCTTTAATATCCTGCAGGGTGAAAACAGTGTTCAAATTTTTGATTGTTAGCTCTACCTGATGATCTTCCGTTACATACAATTTTGCATTGTTTTTCATCGGCTCCAGCGGAGGTACATTCGGGTTAGTCAGATAAGCAGTTACGCCCTTCAAAACTTCATTATCCGAACCATCAACGTACATATTAGCCGTAACGGTATATGCACCAGGTTTTAATGTGTCATCGTTATCATCACCGCCGGTTTTCTCCTTCAAATCAGTGGTATTGACCAAAACAATCGGCTGCAATGCATTGACAGTAACGAACGCATACGAATAAGATAAGCCAGTTTTGTCCGGTGTGAATGTAACTTCGGTTTCTACCAGCTTATCTCCATCATACACATATGCCTTGCTAACTGTCGAAATCAGTGACGCTTCTACCTGTGCGTTATACACCGTATCGCTCGGAAATACCGCAGCTTCTCCATTGTTATCAGCTGCATTAATATTGATAACCTGAAAGTTACCGGCCAAATCACCAGTATACTTTTCTTTCAGCAGTGCTTCTACACTATTATATTGTGCAGTCTGTTCTTCCGTCGGATCAGCAAACGTATACAGCTCATACAGATCACCCTCATAGTTATATACATTCGATGCTGTTACGGTTACATCTTTACTATCAGGCAGACTTTCTTTGCTATTCGCCGTCAATTTAAAAGATGTGTGATCTTCTCCATATGTGTAGTCAACACTATTTTGTTTCACGTTTTCAGTCAGATTGGAAGTATCCACTAAAACAATCGGCTGTAACGCATTGACTGTAATAAATGCATATGGATAAGACAAACCCGTTTCATCCGGCTGGAATGTCACCTCTGTTGCCTCCAGTGCATCCCCATTATACACATATGCTTTGGTAACTGTTGGAATCAGCGATGCATCGGCTTTTATAGTAAAGGTTGTATCGTTTGGAAAGGTTACGTTTTGTCCATCAGCGTTTGTCGCATTAACATTAACAACCTGAAAATTTCCAGATAATTCACCGTTATATTTATCTTCCAACAGTGTTTTCACACTGTTATATTGCGTAACTTGTTCTTCTGTCGGATTATCAAATGTATACAGCTCATACAGATCACCCTCATAGTTATATACATTCGATGCTGTTAGGGTAACGTCTGTGCTTTCAGGCAAAATATCACTGCTTATAGCAGTAACCGTTACCATCTCATGGTCTCCTGTCATAGTATAGGTCGCACTATTGTTTCCTGCCGCAAATGCAATCTGGTTAGGGAAACTCGATATAACCAAAATAGCTGATAGCAATAAAGATACTGCCCTTGATTTGGATGTCGATTTCAAATTAATCCCCTTTCTTAAAATATGTAAGGGCCGCAGAGCTGTATAAGCCTTGCGGCCTTTACCGTTATGCCAGTATAGCCCTGTTTACTTCACTTCCATCAGATCACTGCTGATCTTAACAGAAATCGGGAGGGTCTTATCACCAGTATTACCAATGGTAAATACATGCTTGTTTACATACTCAGTTGCATCAAACTTATATACTTTATCCAGTTCCGGAACAAAGAACGTAATGGTCTGAATACGCTTACCGCTCTTAGAGGTAACGCTATCGGTGGATACTACCTTAGCCGTCTTATCATCAGTTGCCGCAGAAGTATCTGCGATCGTCTTGAGCTCAAAGGTCTCATTGTTCAGCTTAACAGTTACATTGTAGCCGTCATCAACCTTTTCCAGCGTACCATTCTGCTCGGGGGCCTTGACTGGCGGTACAGCCGTGTCAGTCAAATGTGCGTCAACCAGCTTGATATAGTTATCAGCCTTAGCAACATAAACATCCGCCGTTACGGTGTACTTGGTCGTATCAGCCGCACCTGCGCTAACTGCTGCACAGCTCATAGCCATAGCCAGCGCCATACCCATGGACGCGATACGCTTGAACATCTTAGAAATTTTCATTAGAATTTCTCCTTGTGTAAAATAAATTTGGAGTTATGCAAAACCGCGGGGCCCCTTGGCATTACATCTAAGTAATTAGGCTGTTCTTTTCATCTGTGCATACAGATGAAAAAGGGTGCCACCCTTTGCGGTAGCAGCAGCTAACCGCATCTCAAAAAATTAGCCGCGGGTTTGTTACCCGTCGCTAACTCCGATTATAGCAAATCTTTCTATCTTTGTCAGTTGCCGTGGCAACATCCAGGAAATTTTGTTGTTTGCATAATTTCTGGTCTATTTACCGTGTCGTTTTTTGTATATTCTATCGGACGCGCTCTCTCTGCGGCCAAACCGCTATACCATGCTGTGCCATGCTCACCTTCAACGCTGCAAAGCTCTCATCACTGATGGCGTGCTCCAGCCGACAAGCGTCCGCATCCGCAGTACGCTCATCCACGCCAGCCGATGCCAGCATTTGCGCAAATACTTCATGGCGCTCATAAGTGCGCTCGGCAAGCTGCTGTCCGCGCTCCGTCAACACCAGCAGACGGCTGTTCGACTTCAAACAGCCATGCTCCCGCAGCTTGCGTACCGCTATGGTCACGCTCGCTCTGGAATATCCCAGTTCGGCTGCCACATCCGCGCACAGCACTTGACCATTGCGCTTTTGCAAAATCAAAATCGTTTTCAGGTAGTTCTCAAAAGATTCTGTCATACTGCCACTCCCCTCTTTACAGCATCATCAGTTCGTTGATCGTAAGCAACACTTTCACCTTGCGGCCTTCGGTTTCAATCAGGCCGTCCTCGCGCATGCGCGCCAGTTCGCGGCTCAGCGCAGATCGGTTTGCGTTCAGGTACTGTGCCAGCTCCTTCTGGCTGAACGGCACTTCCTTCCAGCCTGCCTTGTCTGCCGGCAGAATGTTCAGGTAGATCAGGATACGCTTGCGCAGGCGCGGCTCGGCAAGAATCTGGTTTTTCAGGTTCAGTATCGCTATTTTGTTCGACATTTCACGCACCAGATTGGTTTTCATCAGTGTGAAGTCGCAGTCGCTCATATCTTTCATCAGACCATCTACCGGCAGATAGAGAATACGAGTTGCCTTTGTGGTACGAATCTCGACACAGATTTTCTGTTCACCGAACGCTACGGCTTCGCCAAAACACTCGCCTGCATGGAACTGCTGGATAATCTGCGGTTCCTTGCCGCTCATCTCTATCGCCTGAATAATACCCCGCAGAATAATGCCGATGCAGTTGTGTCCCTCACCCTGATTCCAGACAATATCATTCGGCTCGTAGGCTTCCTCATAGCCGCCCAGCTTTTGGATGATTTCCGGATAACGCTCGCGCGGGATTCCTCCGAAGATGTTCATGTTGCGCATGACTTCCTCACGCGTAAGCAAAATATTGTTGTCGTCATCCTCATCAGGCTCTTGTGCGTCTACGCCCAGCAGTTCTTCCAGCTGAATGACCTTGGCTCCGAGCATGGCCGCATCCTCTACACCATGCGTTGCCACCAGCAAAATTCGATTACCTCGCATTTTCAGGATATAGTCGATAACTTCCAGCTTGGTTTCGCGGTCCAGTCCGGTGAACGGCTCATCGAGGATAATCAGCTTAGACGGATAGTTCATCGCACGCGCGAGTGCAACTCGGCGCTTCATACCGCCCGAAAGCTGGGTGACCGGCTGATGCAGGCAATCTGCAGGCAGAATCAGTTTGAGGTTTTCCTCGATTTCTTTTTTCAGCTTTTTATCGCGGATTCCCTTGCGCATAACTGCGATGTTGTCGATTGCGTCCATCCATTCCAGCAGGCGGTTCTCCTGAAACATAACCGCAATGTCATTGCGGGTCAGGCCCTCTACATCGCCGCCATCCGGATTTTCGAGGTCCATCAAAATGCGCAGCAGCGTGGTCTTACCCATGCCGGAAGGACCCATCAGGCAGTAAATACCGCCGTCCTCCAGCTCATAGTCAATACCGTTGAGCACCTGCTTTGCGCCAAAGGCTTTCTGAATATTTTTAATCGAGATCGGCATAATTTACACTCCCATTTTGTTTTTCATCATCATCTTTTGGGCTTCTTCACCCTTGATTGGGTTGCATTTGTTCAGCAGCATCATGAAAATGCGCTCAAACAGCAGACTAAGTACCACAACTACGATCGTCCACGCGAACAGGTTTGCAGTCTGCAGATAAGTTTTCGCGGCGTACATCTCACGGCCGATAGACGGTTTCGGTGTGCCGATAACCTCAGCCATAATGCCCGACTTCCAGCTCATACCGAGGGCAATACGGCATGCGCTGATAACAAACGGCATGAGCGTCGGACGATAGAAATAGTAGAACCGATACCACCACGAGCAGCCGTACTCTTTGGCCACTTCCAGCAAATTTTTGTCAACCGCGTTAAGACCGGCCAGTGTGTTGGTATAAATGAGCGGCAGAACGATCAGGAAGGACAGATAAATCGTCAGCGCCTGATTGCCTACCCAGATGAGCAGCATAATAACGAACGAGATCATCGGAACAATTTTCAGCGTCACCATCACCGGTGTGATAATGTCGCGCAGCAGCGTGAAACGGTAGCACAGTACCGCCAGTAAAAATCCGGCAACAAACGACAGCAGGAAACCGACTGTGATGCGCGCGAACGAAGCACCACAGGTCACCCAGAAATCCGGCTGACGTATCTGCTCTCCCAACGCCCCTATGATATGTATCGGACCGGACAGCACAATACGATTGTTGATTACCCTGTCGGCAATTTCCCACAGCGCCAGCCAGCACAGAACAATAGCTGTCATTTTTGCGTAATATTTTGCGTTTCTGACTTCTTTCATAAACTTTTCCACCCTCGCAAGTTAGTTTTAGCTAACCTATTACCAAATAAAAATCCGCCTCAGTTAGCGACGTCTTACTCAGTATAGCATAGGATTTAATTTTTGTCAGTTGCCATGGCAACAATCCAAAAATTTTTTGAAAAAACGGAAAGCTGGGTGTGCTGCACCCAACTTTTCCGTTTCCGTGTAAGACCATTCCTTGAAGTCTTTTTCCTTCTTCACACTTATATACTATCCAACAATCTTCCAATTCTCATCCACCCGTTTCAGCGCAAGCTCAAACTGCGAAACCTGCGTCATTTGTGTAACGCTGTCCAGATATTCCACCGCCACAGTTGCCGTTACG